>Ga0134126_10000496_pt1 | contig 50157 bp, 45 predicted proteins | sample KB31752_FD_96881 | JGI IMG/M metagenome (GOLD analysis project Ga0134126, IMG submission 96881) | Terrestrial soil microbial communities with excess Nitrogen fertilizer from Kellogg Biological Station, Michigan, USA - KB3-175-2 | ecosystem: Environmental > Terrestrial > Soil > Unclassified ...
CAATGTTTGTGGCGTGGGCTCGCGCTCACGCCGCTTCCAAGAGGCGAACAGGTCCTCCAGTGACTGGCATAGGGACTCGATCGCGATGAAGTTGACCGCGCGGGCCGCTCCTTTGAGGCTGTGGGCGGCGCGATACACGGTTTCGAGAATGCGCAGTTGTTCCGTGAGATCGGTGGCTTTTTCCAGCTGCAACAGCCCCGATTGCATGCTCTGCAGGTGTTCGCGCGCTTCGATCTTGAAGGTCGCGCGCAGGGTGCGCAGGAATTCTTCGTCCGTGCTCATGGCGGCCGCTGCGGCGCTTGCGCTCTTTTAGACCGCGTAACTTTCGACTAGGGTTTTGATGCGCTGACCGAGCTCGTTCAGATTGCGTGCGGCGTTTTCCAACTGCCGGGCGCTCGCGGCGTTCTGCGAGCTGGCTTGCTTGATGTTTTCCATCGCGCCAGCGACCTGCTCCATGCCGACCAGCTGTTGTTGGCTCGAGGCGGCGATCTGAGTGGCTGCCTGCGCCGCCTCGCTAACACTGCTGGCGAGCGAGCCGATCGATTCACCAGCCACCTCTGACTGCCGCGTGCCGGCCTCGACCGCCTTGCCTCCCTGTTCGGTCGCCATGACTGCGGCAGTGGTCGCCTTTTGTATTTCGTCAAGGATCGCTCGCACCCGGTCGGTGGCTTGGCGTGACTGTTCGGCGAGGCTCTTCACCTCCTGCGCCACCACGCCAAATCCTTTGCCGTGCTCGCCAGCCTTGGCAGCCTCGATGGCGGCATTGACCGCCAGCAGGTTCGATTGCGCAGCCAGGTCTTCCACCGTGGCTACGATCTGACTGATGGTGTGACTTTGCTCGCTCAGGCGCATCATGCTTTGCCCAATCGCTTCCATCTGCGCGCGGATTCTATCCATCCCAGTCACGACGTCCTCGGTGGACTTACGGCCCGTGTTCGAGATCTGTGCCGCTTTCTGCGCGCTGTCGGAAACTGCTTTGGCTTTCTGACTGGCCAGGCGAGCGGTCTGGCGGATTTCCTCGACTGTGGTGGTCGTCTGACTCACTGCTGCGGCGGACTCACTTGCGCCGGAGGCGAGTTGTGTAGTGGAGGCGACGATTTCGCTTGCCGCCGAGCCGAGCACCGCGGCTCCTTCCACCAGGCTACTGATTTGACGGCGCAGGTTGCCAGTCATGCGCACAAATGCATTTCCGAGCTGGTCCTCAGAGGATTGAGGCTGCACGTTGACCCGCAGGTCACCTGCGGCGATCTGCTCGGCTGCACCGGCCACGGTACGCAGTGACAGAGTCATACGATCGAAGGCGCGAGAGAGTATACCGACCTCGTCGGTGCGCTCGGTTGTGGCCACGCGCGCGTTGAGATCGCCGACGGTGATTCGCTCGGCGACGCGGGTGAGCTCTCCGAGCGGGGTTGCGATGTTTCGGGTGAGGAAAATCGCCACGATAATGGCTAAGGCCAGGGCGAGCAGGGTGCCGACAACGATGGTGATTTGCACATCGCGGGCGTCCCTTGCCGCGATTTCGATGCGCGAGCTCAACAGCTGATCTTCTTCGGCGTTCATTTCCTGCGCGAGGTTGCGGACCGCGTCGTTGGAGCGCCTGCCGTTGCCGGACTGTATCGCAGCTTGTGCCGCGGCGAAGTCGCGCGACTTGCGTAATTCGATGGCCGCCTGCAGGTCGGCGACCTTCTGCGCCAGCAGTGGCCCGAGCGCGTCGACCCTGGAGAGCTGTCGTGGATTGTCGGCGACCAGACGTCCTGTTTGTTTGCGATTCGCCTCCGCGGCCGCGGCAGCGGCCGTGTACCCCGGCAGGTAGGTTTCGTCGCCGGTGATCAGATAGGAGCGTTGGCTGGCTTCCGCATCGCCGAGGTTCATCAGCAGTTGGTTGAGCTCGCTCTGGACCTCATGGGTGTGCGTGACCCAGGCCGCCGCATCGCTCTGTTGCGTAACATTGCGGTAGGCGACGGCGTCGACGATGACGAAGATCGCCAGGGCAATGCCAAAGCCTGTGCCGATCTTGGTTCCGACATTCCACTTCATGGATTATCCTTTAATCTCTTCGTTTACGATGATGCTCGGATCGGTAAGGATTCGCTGCAGGTCGAGCACGATGAGGCGCTCGTCGCCGATGCCTCGCAAATAGTCCGCGCGGATTCCGGTGAGTGTCGGCAGTGGCGGCTGCAGGCTCGCAGGCGCCATGGCACGCATACCGACAATCACATCGGCGAGTAAGCCGACTTCCAGATCGTGGCCGCGCACCAGGATGATCCGGTGCAGGTCCGTGAGGCCGTGCTCCGGGAGTGCGAAGAACTTTTTCAGGTCAATGACCGGCAGCACGCGGCCACGGATGTTTACCAATCCGAGGATGAAGGCCGGCGTGCACGGCAACGGGGTCAGCTCCCGTAGCGGATGGACGTTCTCGACGTAACGGCTCTCGAGCGCGTAGCGCTCGGAGGCCAGCCGGAATTCCAACAGCTCGAGCATCGTGCCGCTTTGTGCCGGCGGTGGGGTGCGCGCCAGCGCCGCGGCACGCTCACGTAGGATTGTTTTTGCTGCTGTTTGGTCGGTCATTTAGCGGGCGCCTGTTTGCTGTATCGGCGTGGCCAGCAGGGTGCTGATGACCTGCGCGAGGAAGGCGGCGGTGGTGCCTTCGGATTCCAGTAGCGGTTCTTCTGGCGGAAAGCTCTTTACCAGCGTTAACGCGTTTGTGAAATGTCGGGTCGCTGCGGCACTGCCAGCGGTCGCGCGGGTGAGATTGCCCAGGGCGAAGTGTGCGACCACGAAGTCGGGTTTCAGGTAAATCGCGCGCCGCAGAGAGCGGCGTGCCGCTTCCATGTGACCTAACTCCTGGTGGACCGTCGCCTGGAGATAGTGAGCGCTGGGGTTGGTTTTGTCCGCGGCGATCCAGCGGTCGGCGGCAGCCAGGGCGGGCTCGAGCTGTCCCTGGTTTGCCAGGGTGCGGGTCAGGAGCGCGTGGTGCTCGGGCGTTGGAGCTGTGGTTGCGGAGGACGCTGTGTCGGAGGCGGCATTGATCTCGGACTCAGGGTCGGAGCCGGACGGGGCGTGCGTTACCGGTGGCGGTGCCTCGTGTGAGGGCGTCGCACGCTTTCGGTAAAGGATGCAGTCGGTGAAATTGGAGCTCGAGAACCTGGCGAATGTAGTTTGGGAGTATTCGCTGGGGCTGACCACCAGCCACCCGTCTTCGGTCAGTGATGCTCCCAGGTTCTCGACGGCACGACGCGCACGTGCCGCGGAAAAGTACATCAGGACATTGCGGCAGAGGATCAGGTCCATCGCGTTGTCGCCGGTCACGAGCGCGGGCCACCGGTCCTGTGCCAGGTTGAATCGGGCGAAGCGAACCATGTCGCGGATTTCTTCCGCTATGACAAAACGGCCCTGCGGGGTGGGCCGGAAGTAGCGCTCCTTGAGTCCGGGCGGTGCGTCGCGGAAGGACCATTCGCCGTACACGCCGGCCTCCGCCTTGTGCAGCGAGCGCTCGTTGATGTCGGTCGCCAGCAGAGTGAGGTCCCATTGCCGCCGTTCGGGCAATAGCTCCCGCAGCACGATCGCAAGCGAATAGGCTTCTTCCCCGGTGCTGCAAGCGGCGCTCCAGATTCGAAGGCGGCGCGTGCCACGGCTGATGAGCTCCGGCAGTACACGCTGCGCCAGAACCTCGAACATCTGGCGCTCGCGAAAGAAATAAGTGTCGCCAATGGCCAGATGCTCTACGACGGCATGCACACGCGGCTCATTGTCCGGGGTCGCCAGTAGCCAGTCGACGCAGCTGTGGGTGTCGGTGAACCCAAGCTCGATGGCGGCACTGTCAAGGCCACGCTGCAGGTCCGGGTGGCGCTCGGGTGGAAAATCCAGCCCGGCGATCGCGGCGATGAGCTCGCTCACACGATGCAGCGTGGAGTTCGGCAGGCCGTCAGCGCGCATGCGCGGGATTCCGTCTCGCGTCTTCCAGCCTCATGGCTTCGTCCAGTTGTTGCGCGTCATCTGGAGAAAGAAACCGATTCAGATCGTGGACGAGCACCAGGCCATCGTGCGACACCAGGGCGCCCCCGATGTGCTCGCTATCCTTGTCGGCTGCAAACGCGGTCTCGATCGCAATGGCGGGTTGCTCGAGAACGCCGTAGGCAACGTCAATGAGGAGAACGATGGAGCCGCGGTTGGTCTGCGCTATCAGAAAATGATCTTCAGGGCGTACTTCCCGCTCGGGTAAGCGGAATTTGCGGCGCACATTCAACACGGGAAGCACGCATCCGGCGACATTGACCATGCCAATCACCATGCCCGGTGCAAGTGGCAGGGCCGTGACCTCCGCGGCGCGGACAATACGCTCGACCACCGCGAGCGGCACCGCTACGCGGGTTGTATCGAGGCCGAACACAACCCATTGCATGCTGGTGCGCATCAGGGATGAAGTCGTGACGCCATCGGCTGAGTGTGTTGGAGCTGCTGCCACGGCGGGCTGGGATTATGGGCATGCCGTCGGATCGTTGGCAACGCTCACGCCGGCGGGGAGGGCGGCAGGGCGGGGAATGCGGCGCTGCGGAGTTGGTCGTCGTGTTTTTGTGCGGTGCAAAAATTCGACGGGCGGTTGGCGAGCGGCCTATCCGGGCGATTTGGTCGTGGCGTCCGTGGCGGTGGCCTGCAGGCGTGCGACCTCCATGATCGAGTCGACGAATAATCTCAGCACGGATTCGGCGGTGTCGGCGCTCATGTCGGCGGGGACCGATAGCATGGAGAGTTTTACGCCTTCCACCAGCGACATGAAGCCCATGGCCATGGCTGTGGGCGGCACAGGCGGCTCGATGCCGGCGCGCTTGTAGAAGTACTCGATGAAGTCGGCGACCTGGCCGCGCTTTTCAGCCACCAGCGCGTGGAGTTTCGCGCGGAATTTGGTATCGCGCGCCGCGAGCATGCGTGCCTCGGTCCAGTTCATGAACGACTCGTTGTCGTAATAGAGCTGGCCATACAACACCCGGGCACGCTCCTGGATGTGATCGAGCGGGATCTCGTCGCTGCGCAGGGAGTCCAGCTGTGCGTGTGTATTCAGGTGGTCACGCCGCAGCAGCTCGATGAACAGATCGCCCTTGCTGCTGAAGTTCGAATAGAACGCGCCGCGGGTGTAGCCGGCCGCCGCTGCGATGTCCTCCACGCTGGTGGCGCTCAGACCCTTCTTGGCGATCAGTTTTTGCGCAGCGTCCAGCAGGCGCTGCGTAGTCAGGTCGCGGCTGTCTTCTCGCGTCAGGCGTTTGCGGCTCATGGCGCGATGCTAGCACGCGCAATAGCACATTGGAATTCACCATTGTATACAGATACAATTGTGTATCTGGATTCTAGTATGCATTCATGAGTCGGCCGCCGGCTGCCCGGACCGCGAGCTGCGCGCCGACTGGCTAAACCCATTGGCGGGCAGGAGTCATCATGAGAATTGCCACGAATTTGCGAGCCTTGCGTCGGGTGGCGCGTGTTTCCGGGCCTTTGGCTTTTTTGACGGGCGCAGCGTTGCTGGTCGCAGCCTGCAGCGGCGGTAAGGTGGCCTCAGCGCCGCCGGCCATCGTAGTGGCATTGCCCGTGCATCCCGATACGGGCACCGCGGGTGGCCTTTCAATCCGTTACCCGGTCGAGGTGGCAGCGCGGTATTCGACTCCGATGTCCTTCCGCGTTCCAGGCAAGCTCGTTGAGCGCAAGGTGCGCATCGGCGACACCGTGAAGAAGGGCGAGGCGTTGGCGCGCCTCGATCCTGTCGATGCCGAAAAGCAAGCGGCTAGCGCGCAAGCGGCATTGAATGCTGCGGAGCATCGCCTGGTGTTTGCAAAACAGCAGCTTGATCGCGATACCGCGCAGTCAGCGCAAAATCTGATCGCCGCCAATCAGCTCGAGCAGACGCAAGATGCCTTCAGCGCCGCGCAGGCGGGCCGGGAAGAAGCTGCCGCGCAGCTGACCGTTGCCCGCAACAATCTCCAGTACAACACGCTGGTCGCGGATCACGATGGTGTGATTACGAGCGAGAACGCTGACACGGGACAGGTTGTCGCGGCGGGACAGGCGGTGTACGGGCTGGCGTGGAGTGGTGACACTGACGTGACGCTTGATGCTGCCGCGAGTGACCTCGGGCGCATCGCAATTGGACAAGCTGCCGCCGTTACATTCCCGGCGCTACCCCAGCGCACGTTCGACGCGCGTGTTCGCGAAATTACACCTGCCGCGGATCCGCAGAGCCGGACATACCGGGTGAAGTTGACACTCGAGCAACCTGGGTCGGTGGTGCGGCTTGGCATGACCGGCGATGCCGTGTTGGCTCCAGTGTCGGGCGCGGCGGGGTCGGCCGCCACAGCAACCTTCACGGTCCCATCGACGGCGATCTTTCATAAGGGCAGTGCACCCGCGGTTTGGGTGGTCAACCCTGGCAACTCGACGTTGGACCTGCGCCAGGTCACCGTGCGCAGTTACAGTGATCATTCCACGGTAGTCACGAGCGGTCTGAAGGACGGCGAGACCGTGGTGCTTGCTGGCGTGCACGCGGTGTATGCCGGCGAAAAGGTGCAGCCCACGAGGCCGCTGTTTGATGGCGAGGGAGACGTTGCTGGACCGATGCCCGAGCACACGGGCACTAGCCCTGTCGTGGGGGTTGGGCCGTGAGTGACGAACGCGCCGATCCGCCTGTCAGTGAATCGGGCGGTACGGCTGCGCTGACTGCGCCAGCGGGGGAGCCGCCGATTACTCCGGCGGAGGCGAGCCACCGGTTTAACTTGTCCAGCTGGACGCTGCGCCACCGGCCCCTGGTGGTGTTTCTGCTGGTGCTGATCACACTGTTCGGCATTTTGTCCTATAGCAAGCTGGCGCAATCGGAAGATCCGCCATTCACCTTCAAGGTGATGTTTGTCCGCACCCTCTGGCCGGGCGCGACCGCGCGGCAAGTGCAGGAGGAGGTGACCGATCGCATCGCCCGCAAGCTGCAGGAGACCCCCGATGTCGATTTCATGCGCAGCTACTCCAGGCCGGGTGAATCGACCATCTTTTTTTCCATCAAGGATTCCGCGCCGCCCTCGCAGGTGCCGCAGACGTGGTATCAGGTCCGCAAGAAGGTAGGCGATATTGCATACACGCTGCCGCAGGGCGTCCGGGGTCCGTTCTTCAACGACGAATTCGGCGATGTCTACACCAACATGTATGCGCTCGAAGGCGACGGATTCTCGTTCGCCCAGCTGCACGACTATGCTGAGCGGCTGCGGATCGAGTTGTTGCGTGTCCCCAATGTCAACAAGGTCGATTTCATTGCCGACCAGGAACAGCGCATTTATGTCGAGATCCCCAATGCACAACTGGCCAAGCTGGGGCTCACTCCGCAGCAGATAGCAGACGCGGTGAGTGCGCAGAATGCGGTCGCCGGGTCGGGCTTGTTCACGACTCATAACGATCGCGTCTATGTCCGCCCGAGCGGGCAGTTTCAGGATGAGAAGCAGATCGGGAATACACTCATCCGGGTGAATGGCCGGGTGATCCGTCTCGGGGACATCGCGACTATCAAGCGAGGCTACACCGATCCGCCTGAGCAATACATGCGCTTCAATAACCAGCCTGTGTTGGGAATCGGAGTGACCATGGCGCCTTCGGGCGACGTCATTGCGCTCGGCAAGGCGCTCGAGGCGGAAACCGCCCGGCTGCGCGCATCGCTTCCGGCCGGACTCAAGCTCGTGCAGGTGGCGAGCATGCCTGCCGCGGTCCGCCACTCGATCGATGATTTCATCGAAGCGGTTGCGGAGGCGATCGGCATCGTGCTGATTGTCAGCCTGATCAGCCTTGGCGTCCGCACCGGCATGGTGGTCGTGATCTCGATACCGTTGGTGCTGGCCGCGACGGTGTTGTTCATGTATCTCTTTAACATCGGGCTGCACAAGGTATCGCTCGGAACGTTGATTCTGGCGCTCGGTCTGCTGGTGGACGACGCCATCATTGCCGTGGAGACCATGGCCGTGAAACTCGAGCAGGGATTCGATCGCCTGCGAGCCGCCGCATTTGCGTACTCCAGCACCGCCTTCCCGATGCTGACCGGGACGCTGGTCACTGTCTCGGGGTTCCTGCCCATCGCGCTCGCAAAGTCGCAGGTCGGCGAATACACACGCTCGATTTTCGAGGTCTCGGCGATCGCCTTGTTATTGTCCTGGTTCGCCGCGGTCATTGTGATTCCGTTGCTCGGCTTTCGGATCCTGTCCGAACATCCGACCCGCCGCGCCTTCGGCCGTCATGACAGTTCCGACCCCGCCCACGTCGAGCATCACGACGTGTATGACACCCCGTTCTACCGCCGGCTGCGTGGCTGGATTGAATGGTGCGTCGACCGGCGTCGACTGGTGCTGGTCGTGACGCTAATTGCATTCGTGCTGGGACTTGCGGCATTCCGGCTGGTGCCTCAACAGTTCTTTCCCAGTTCGGACCGGCCGGAGCTGATGGTTGACTTCAGATTGCCGGAAGGGGCTTCGTTTGCCGCGACGTTACGCGAGGCGCAACGTTTCGAGGCGGTGCTCAACAGGCGCCCCGAGATCGACCACTACATCGACTTTGTGGGTGCCGGCGCGCCGCGCTTCTATCTGCCCCTGGACCAGCAGCTGCCTGCGCCCAATTTCGCGCAATTCGTGGTAACGGCGAAGAGCATCAAGGCCCGTGAAAAGCTGGTGGGTGTGCTCGGTGAGGTGTTGCGTACGGACTATGCTTCGGTCCGCACTCGACTCAGCCGTCTCGAGAACGGACCGCCTATCGGCTTTCCAGTCCAGTTTCGGGTCAGCGGGCCGGAGATTGCCACAGTGCGGCAGTTGTCCGAGCAAGTTGCGCAAGTGATGCGTAGCCACCCGGATACGACCAACGTGCAGTTCGACTGGGATGAGCCCGGGGAGCGCTCGGTTCATTTCGAGATCGATCAGACGCGTGCGCGTCAACTCAACGTCTCGTCGCAGGACATCGAAAGTTATCTGCAGATGTCCTTGACCGGGTACACCATCACCCAATTCCGGGAGCGCGACAAGCTCATTGGTGTCGATCTGCGGGCGCCGGAGCGCGACCGCATCGATCCCTCGCAGATTGAGCGCCTTGCGTTACCGTCCCAGAATGGCACGGCAGTTCCGTTGGCTGCGCTGGGTCGGTTCACGTACGGGCTCGAGTACGGCGTAATTTGGGAGCGCGACAGGGAGCCCACCATCACGGTGCAGTCGGATGTGCAGCACAACGCGCAGGGCATCGACGTCACCAACCGTATCGACACGATGTTGGCGCCGCTGCGCAAGCAGCTGCCGGTCGGGTACCGCATCGAGATCGGAGGGTCGGTTGAGGAGAACGGCAAGGCGCAGGGGTCCATCAACGCGCAGATGCCGGTGTTGGTAGTCGCCGTGCTGGTTCTGTTGATGATTCAGTTGCAGAGCTTCAGTCGTGTTTTGATGGTGATTCTCACAGCCCCGCTCGGCCTGATTGGGGTGGTCATGGCGTTGTTGCTGCTACATCAGCCGTTCGGATTCGTGGCGCTGCTCGGAACCATCGCGATGTTCGGCATCATCATGCGCAACTCGGTGATTCTCGTTGATCAGATCGAGCAGGATATCCGCGCGGGACATGCTCGCTTCGAGGCGATTGTCGGCGCCACCGTGCGCCGGTTCCGGCCGATCACGCTGACTGCCGCGGCGGCCGTCCTGGCGTTGATTCCGTTGTTGCGGAGTAACTTCTTCGGGCCCATGGCGACCGCATTGATGGGCGGTATCACGGTGGCCACGGTGTTGACGCTCGTCTATCTACCAGCACTCTACGCGCTGTGGTTCCGCGTGCAGCGTGATGAGTCGTCCAAAGGGGTGACTGCATGAGAGCGCAAAACACAATCAGATTGTTGACGCTGGGCACAGGGATCTTGGCACTTTGCGCTTGCACCGCGTTTGGCCCCAATCGCAATCCTCCAAAAATGGCATCCCCGGAGCACTACGCGGTGGTCAGTCAGCCGGCGCAATTGCCCGCGGCAGATGGGGTTGCGCAGAAGCTGGAGGAGAGAGCCAAACCCTTGCCCGAGTGGTGGCAGGCGTATCAGTCCGAGGAGCTCAACGGGCTGGTCGACGAAGGGCTCAGGAATAGTCCCTCGCTGGCCGCCGCGCAGAGCACGTTGAAAGCGGCACGTGAGCAGTTGCGTTCCCAGATCGGCAACTCGATGTTGCCCAGTATCGATGTCGGGTTCTCCCCGCAGCGTCAGCGGGCACTGACCATTCCGATTCCGAACGAGCCGCCGACCTTTCTGTATAACGTCTTTGCCGCGGAGGTTCAGACTTCGTACACCATTGATTTCTTCGGTGCGGCTTTTCTGGCAGACCGGGCGCTTGCCGGACAGATCCGGCAGCAAACCTTCCAGCTCGAGGCGACGCGCCGGGCGCTGGCGACCAATATCGTGGTAGCGACCATCAATGCGGCGGCGTTGCAGGAGCAGGTCGCGGCAACGGAGCAACTGGTTGCGCTTGGCGAGCAGCGCGCTCAGCAAACGGCGGCGCGTTATAAGCTCGGTAGCGCTTCGCGTGAGGAGATGTTGGCTGCCGAGCAAGACGCAGCTAATGCAGCGGCGACGCTTCCAGGGTTGCGTGCGCAGGCGCTTGCTGTCAGGCATACGCAGGCGGTCCTGTTAGGGCGGACGCCGGACAAGGCGCCGGAGCCGCTGTCCCTGGACTCTCTGCATCTTCCGGAAACCGTGCCGCTGGCTGTGTCATCGGACCTGCTTCACCAGAGGCCGGACATCCTGGCCGCCGAAGCGGCGGTTCGGGCGACAGCGGATGAGGCCGGTGCTGCCACGGCGGCGATGTTTCCTAGTCTAACTTTGTCGGCCTCTTACGGACGGGGTGGCTTCGACTGGTCGACCTTCACATCACCCGCCGGGAAGATATGGAGTGTTGCGGGTTCGCTGACGCAACCCTTGTTCCACGGTGGCGCGCTTGTGGCTCGCAAGCGCCAGTACCAGGCGACTTATGAGGCCGCCGTGTCTGAGTACAAACAGACCGTGTTGTCGGCATTCAAGAGTGTCGCGGACACGCTCGTTTCGCTCGAGCAGGACGCTGATACACTCGCTCAGACACAACGCTCGGAACTTGCGGCTCGCGATAGTAAGGGGGACACCGAGTCGCGTTACAAGCTCGGGGCGACGCCGTTCTATGCAACGCTGACTGCGGGGCAGCAGTATCAGGCGGCTCACGTGCAGTACGTTCGTGCGCGGGCCTCCAGGCTGGCTGACACGGCGGCGCTCTTCGACTCCATGGGCGACCCGCCCGTCGAGAAGGGGGCCGCGAAGTTGCGCCAGGCTGCTAAGACGCCCTAGCTGCCGGGGCGCAAGGCGGCTGACTGACTGCGACAGCGCTGGCTAGCTGACTGCGAAGGTGCCGGCTGACCCCCTACTCCGCAATCAGCCGGGCGATTTCTTCCTTCGGCTGTCCGGTGAGGTCCTTCGGGATCTCCGCGACCACCCGCTTGGTGACTTCCTCGTGGAAGCTGTCGCGCAGGTTGCCCAGGACTTTCGGCGGCGCCACCACGATCAGCTCGCTGAAGGCGTTGGCATGGGCCAATCGGTAGAGCTCTGACGAGATCTCGCGCGCAAAGCGTTCTTCGGCCATTCGATGCCAGTCCGTTTGCTCCATGGCGCTGCGCTGCGTTCTTTCAGGTCCCATGTAGCGTCCCGGCGGACTTGTACCCTGCTCACGGGTTGGGGGATTCTGCTGCTCCAGGACACGCTCGACCACCAGGTTCACGTGTTTGGGAGTGCCCTCATTGCGGAGGAAAAAGGCCTTCTGGCCATCGCCGACCATGAGGAGGGCGGAGTGAGAGATGGGGGTCCGGTTCATTGGGGTACCTCCGGGTTCAGCCGTGCGGCATGGGGTCGACGCATGACTCGTTCCTGTGGGTGCAGAGCGTGGCCGTACAGTCGGTGATGACGCAGCGTCGTTTTCTGCAGCTTGGCGGAGGGCTTCGCCGCCCGGTGTGTCACCACGCGAATTCGCCGTCGTTGATGACGTTGATTTCCGCGTGCGTAGAGGTACGCGAAATCGACGTTAGATATAACATATAACTCAAAAAAATGACTTGCATATTGCGGAGAAATTGAGTTAAGTGTTAGAAGCGCGCTTGGCGGCACTAGAGGCGAAGTTGGAAGTGCGGTTTGCGGCTCTCGAGAGCTCGATTTACGCCGTGAAGGAATCGCTGCAGCAATCGATCGCGGCTGCGAAAGTGTGGGCGGTCACTCTGTACTCAGCGTTGCTGATTCTCGTCTTCGGCGCTCTTGCCGCTGACCACAAGTGGCTGGTCGGCCGCGAGGACGAGATGCATGCGCGCACGGAGCAGCGTTTCGAGCGGACAGAGGCTCACTTACAGCAGGTCGATACGCGTCTGGATCGGGTCGAAGCGCGCCTGGATCGAGTGGAAGTACGCCTGGACAAGGTCGAAGTACGCCTCGACAAGATCGAAGTACGCCTCGATAAGATCGATGAGCACCTGGAGCGCCTGGATGTCCAGTTACGGGAGATTCGCGATCTTCTGACGGCGCGGCATCGCCGGCGGCCTCAGCGCCTTCCTGTACCATCGCTGAACGGGACGGCCGGGAAGTAGGCGGCAACGCTGCAAAGCGGCATCGGTTGACGGGCGAGGAGGACTTTCTCAGGAGGTCAACCGGCGAAATTGTGACCCGTTGTTACCCTTCAAGTAGCAAATGCTACGACTATTCAAACAGTAACGAGTGGAGGGCGTATGAAGACGACGGTGATGACCCTGCAACTTATCGCTTTGAGTGCGTTGACCAGCGCCGCGTGGGCGCAGACGACCGCGGAGAAGGATCAGCAGCGCGATGTGAATCAACAGCAGCGCATCGAGCAGGGGCTGCAGTCCGGGCAGCTTTCCACCAAGGAAGCTGGTTCGCTCGAGCGCCAGGAACAGCACGTCGACAAGATGGAGGCCCATGACATGAAAAATGGCTCCATCGGCCCCGCGGAGCAGGCGCGCTTGAATGCCGCGCAGAACCGGGTCAGTAAGGATATCGCCGCCGACAAGCACAATGGCGTGACCGGCAATTCGAACTCGGCGTCGTCGCAGCGGATGCAGGCCGACGTTCAGCGCAACGTCAATCAGCAGCAGCGCATTCAGTATGGAATGGACAACGGTTCACTCACGAATCGTGAGGCCGGAAAACTCGAGCGCGGGCAGGCTCATGTGAACCGTCGGGAGGCCAACGCAGCAGCCAACGGTCATGTGGGCGCGCGTGAGCAGCGTGGAATCCAGCGTGCGGATAATCGCCAGAGCGGGCGGATCTATCGCAAGAAACACAACGGCGTTGCGAAGTAAGGAAGATATCCCCAGAGCGACGAGCCCTATCTGGCTCGCGCTCTGGGGGACTAACCATACGAGCGGCGCTTCGGTCCTAGCGACGCTTCGGTTCTAACGCCGCTCAGGTCCTGGACCGGCCGGCGCGCTTTTGCGCAATCCCTCATCCGCGTTCGCGTGCGCCAGTAAAGCCCCACAGTCGACATCTTTTCCGTGGCCGGGATCCACGAGCTTGAATTTTCGGTCGTCCTTGTCGGCGGCGAACGCCGGATGTTTGATCGTGCCGTGAACGTTCACCGGAGCTTGCAGCCGTAACAGTCGGACGTGTTTCGGTTGCCCCTGTAGCTCCAGATCCATGTGTTCCGTGCCGAGTTGAATCGAGCCGCCGCCGGTAATCACCATGCGGTCGGTGTCGACGATCAGGGTGTTGGCGGTCAGCATGCCCCGGTGCGCCTGAAATCGTGCGATGCCGCATCTGATCGGGGTGTCCTCCTTGTTCTTGGTCAACATCAGGCCCAGCGCGCGCAGGTCGAAGCCGATCAGTTCGGCCAGTGATTTACGCAACGAGCCCTCCGGAAGGGTCATAGTCACCGTGCCGTTGGCGTCGGCGACGAGCTCGTGGACGGAACGGCCCTGGCCGGTCAGATTAAGGTGTCCTTGCAGCAGGCCATCTATGGGCGGTTGCTGCGGAGTTTTCGAGAACTGACCGAGTCGCAGGTCGCTGAAGGTCGCCTCCAGGGTTGCTTTGGGAATGTCAGGTTTGGCGTCGAATTTGATGTGCGCGCTGATTTTCCCATCCGGAATCGTGGCTGTGAGAGTGGGTATGTTGGCGATGCCTTGGGCTACTGACATCCTGGCGGCGACGGCGTGAAACGTTGCTCGTCCGACATCGAGCTCGTGCGCGTGGAAGCTAAGTTGCACGTCGCCGTGGCGTATGCCGTCAGTCCGGATTTCCCACTCAGGAAATAAGGGCTTTTCATCTTGTGGCACGGCAGCCCTGCCTGCTGCCTGCAAACCCAGATCGGAGATTCTCAGACGCCGCGAACGGAGGTCGACATCAACGTGCGTGTGGCCGTTTCGATCCATCTGGCTCGTCACTGTAGCGTGTACGTCACTTTCACCGGAGGTGGCGACGAGGTCGTTGAGCTCGAAGCGGGTGTCGTGGCGCGCGAGTTTGCCGCTCAGGTGATAAGGGCCTGTGTTGGGAAGTCGTACGCCGGCCAGAAAGAAGAGGTCCTTCAGGTCAAGGCCACTCGCTTCGAATACGCCATCGAGCTCGCGGAAATCCAGAGGGTGTTTAACCGACCCATGGCCTGTGAGATGGGATCCGCTGGAGCGCGCGTCCAGGCTGAAGGCGTAAGGCTTGTCGCGCGAGATCGTGGCCAGCGGGTCGCCGCGAAGGGCAAAGGTGGCGTCCCGGCTATTGAGGTGTCCTTTGCCGTCGATGCGCAGCGGCTCATTCGACGGGGCGTTCGAGGTCGTCAGGGTTCCATCAAACAGCAGGTGTCGGCGGTCATCGTCGAGCGTGAGATGTGCGTTGGGCATAGAGAGGCTATAGATGATTGGGATGTCTTTGCCCGGAAGGATTCCCGGGGGTTTCCACAGCCAACTGGCATGACCCTCTGCGTCTCGCTGGAGGTGAATGTCCGCGCCGTCCAGCGCTAGTTGGCGCACGGCGAAGGGCCGACCGGCCCAGGGTAGATCGAAAACGATGGCGAGTTTGCTGATGCGAGCCATCGTCCCCGCCGGGCTCCAGCGCGGGTTGCCGATCGTCACCTGACTGGCGGTTATGCTGGGGTGGAGCGACAGCAGGTGGATCTCGAGGTTTCCGTCGATCCGGAATTCGCGGCCGGTATGTCGCGATAAGTAGCCTGTGAGGGGCGCGCGCAGCTGATGGCCGTCAGTCAGGGCAAGCGTGGCGGCGAGCAAAGCGATGGCCGCAAATACTATGACGAGTGTCGCAATTGACCACTTCAGTACCCGTCGCAATGTCATCGCGCTCTGCATCGAGGATTAACGCGCGAAGAGCGACGCCGTTCGCGGAAGCGGCGTGACAAAGACGTCGTCCGCGCATTACCTTAGTTTCTTCAATGGGTTACGGGACGTGGACTAGCCGCGCCCGCCGCCGGAAGTTTCTGATCCTGTGAGTGAGTCGACTGTAGCCCCTCCTCAGCCCGGTACACACTTCGGCCATCATGGAAACCAAGCTCACTCAGGCCGCGCGCCAGGCGGTCATGGCCACGACACAGCGTCTGGATACCGAAGAGCGCGTCAACGCGTTTCTTGCGCACAGCCGGATGATGGTGGCCGTTTATCAGGCCGGGCAGCAGCTGCGGATCTCGCGGCGCTGAGTCGCGGCTTCGGGGCGTGTCCATTTAGCGCGGCGTGTGCTTGGCGAGAGCGAGGATGTAGTCGCGCAGGGTAACGGTGCCGCGTACCGGATTGGAGGGGGCCTCCACACCATCCACGGTGATTCCTGTCATGCGCGCATAGGATCGTGCGGCGGGGGCGGAGAAATTGAGGGAGCGAAAGGCTTGTTCCCATTGATCGCGCGGGATGACTCGTGGCTCGACATGGCGGCCGAGGGCGCGGCTAAATGCAGCGGCCACATCAGCGGCGCAGTAACGGGAAGGTCCTTCGACATAGGTGAGTTCCGTGCGGTCCGGCGGCTCCATCAACAGACGGGCAGCAACACGCCCTAAATCAACTGGCGCAACCATTGGTATCGACAGATCCGCAGGAAGCATGGTTGGAAGTGAGCCCTGCTCGCGCGCCGCTGCCAGCAGTGGATCCCAATTAGTCATGTAGTAAGCGCCACGAATGATAGAGGTGGCGATAGGTTGCGCGCGCAGTCCCTCCTCCAGATCGAACAACACGGAAAGGTCGCCCAGCGCCTCGCCGGGTTGTGCCCCATACGCCGACTCCGCTACGACTTTCTGCAAGCCGGATCCGTTCAAGGCGTCGAGGATACATCGCACCGTGTGGCGCTCCACGGCATCGGTGTCAGTCGCGGGATTTGCCGGTGGATTCAACAGAAACGCCCGCGTGCCACGGCGCAGGATCTGTCTGAGCCGATCGACTTCAGTGACGTCCGCGACGGCTACACTCGCTCCGCGCCTGACCCAGGGCTCGGCTTTCGCAGCATTGCGCGTCACTATCGTGACCGGCTGCCCACTGTCTAATAGTGCGGTAGCCACCGCACCGCCCACGCGTCCAGTGCCTCCTAATACTACGTACATAGCTGGGGTCCCTCCTGTCCATCAACCATATCTGGTAAATGGATCAAACGCTGGGACGTTCCCTGTTTCGGTAAGGAGCCCGAATCGGACATTCTGGGTTTGATGCGCTGCGCTGGGACAAAATTGTTCTACCTTCTGCAAAACATGCTCTAGCTGCTTTTCGCGGGCGGCCGGGATAATGGTTGCACAGGAGGTTCATAAGAATGAAAAAAGCGATCGCGGCGATGTTGATTGTTGCAGGTGGCGTGCAGGCTTGCGAAGCGGACGTGTGGAGAGAGCCGGACTATCCGCTGCAGGGTTGGTACGCGGGGGCGGATATCGGTGGCTGGAGAGTCAGGGATCACCTCACGGGTGTTTCACCGAACGGGTTTACCTACAGCCCGTTTCTGGGATATCAGGTGAATCGATACCTCGGAGTCGAGGGGGCCTATCTTGGAGGCGATGCGAGCACGAGTATTGAGGGCGTCAATATTTCGATGCACGCCAATGTTGCCGAGGCTTCCTTGATTGGATCGTTGCCGTTGACGGGCTACGCGGGGCTGTATGCACGCGCGGGCGTGGCCAGATGGTGGACGACGACCCAGATCTCTACTGCGAGATTCGATCTGGACGTCGATGACCGTGGAACGCACGGTGTGTATGGAGCTGGGGTGTATGAGCACTTCGACGTGGTGGCCAGTCGGCTCGAATGGACACGCGCCAACATTCAGGGCGCGACGGTGAATCGCATTACGATTGCGGCGTACTGGAGATTTTGAACCAGGGGAGGGTAGTGCATCAGTCTTTACCCTCCGCCTTCTCGGGCTCACGATTCGTAAAGCACGCGTTGCCGAGGCCGGTGCCGATGGTCATGACGCCCCAGTGCTGCACGTCCTGCATGAAAGGCACTTCGCTGAGTCCCTGAACGACTGCGTCGTTATGCATGACGATCAGCGTATCGTGGTCGCCGATTTTCGGGATCGCCTCGCGCAGCAGTTGCGGCAGGTTGAAGCTCTTTACTTCCCAGTTTCCGGGCAGGTTTTGTCCGCCACGATCGATCGTGCCGTCGGGACGGATCACCCCCGGACAGCCAATACCGATGAAAGGTGCGAGCTTCAACTGGTCCTTGGTGGCGCGTTTGATGAGGGTGTTGAGCATCTCAATGAGGCGTGTGACCGCGTCTTCGCGGTCAGGGTCGTCGTCGGTGTGACGCCACAGATCGAAGCGTGTGACCGCTGCCGCGGAGAAGTCAGGCTTCTTCTTTGCGTTCAACTCGACGATGCCGACCCGGATGTTGCTCCCGCCGATGTCGACCGCGAGGATGCTGTCGTGCCCGGCGAGAATCCAGGCCGGCAGAAGTTGTATGCAACCGACGAGTCCGGCGTGGTCGGGCTCGTAGCGGATGGGCTTCAGCTCGACGTTGAAGCCGTTTGCTTTGAGCAATACTGCTGTGCGGCCAATGGCAAGCTCGCCGATGCGACTCTGGCGCAGACCGCCGCCCACCACGATGCGCTGCGTATCCTTCCAGCACTTCAGGCGCAGGAAACGTCGGATCACTTGCGCGAATTCCTGCGCGAACTCCTCAATGGTTCCCTGGATCACTCCGGCCGCTTCGGCGTTTCCCTGTGCCAGCACCTTGTCGAGCTGCTTCTTGGTGATGTCCTGCGTCGGAGTGTCGTCGAAAGGATCGTCTCCGGCCTGGCGTACGCGTTCGCGCCAGTCGTCGAGGATCGCCATGAAGGCTCGCTTGCTGGCACGGTCGCCGACGAACCCTTCGGAGCTGCGCAACTCCGCGTTATAGGCGTCCACGGTGATGAGGCTCAATTGTTCCGAGCCGTGAGCGAGCAGGGGTTGGGCGGTCTGATCAGCCATGTTCATGGCAACGTCGGAGTAAGACCTTTGTTCCCGGTCGTGCTTCAGATGGGGCGTGGTAAGTTACGCCGCTATGAAAACCCTCCCGCTGTTGAGCGCCTGGATTGCGCTCGGAACGACGCTCGCGGCCTACGCGCAGCACCCGACAACCCATCGGCTCGAGGCAACCCCGTCGACGGTTGCGTATGGGTATTACTGGGCCGATGCAAAGCCCGTCCTCCGCATCGCTTCTGGCGATATCATCGATGTGGACACGTTGCTGACCAATACGCCGGCCGGCCTTGCCAAAGGTGGTGTGCCTGAAAGCAAGATCCAGTCCTCACTCAAGGCCATTGTTGATGAGGTGACGGGGGATCGCAAAGGGCCCGGCGGGCACATCCTCACCGGTCCGGTCTATGTCGAGGGCGCTGAGCCTGGCGATGTTCTGGAGGTGAAAATCCTCGCGATCCAACTGCCAATCGATTACGGGTATAACGGCTGCAAGGGCTTCATGCCGGAAAATTGCGAGCCGGATGCGCCCATCAAGATCCTTTCTCTCGATCGCAGCAGAATGACTGCGGAATTCGCGCCGGGCATCGTGCTACCGCTGCATCCGTTCTTCGGCAGCATGGGAGTGGCGCCGCCACCGCAGGCGGGCCAGGTGAGCAGTAATCCGCCGGGTCGGCATGCCGGTAATCTCGATAATCGCGAGCTGGTCGCCGGATCCACTCTCTACATTCCGGTGTTTGCTCGTGGAGCATTGTTCGAGATCGGCGATGGACATGCGGCCCAAGGTGACGGCGAGGTCGATCAGACTGCAATCGAGACTTCGCTGCGCGGGCGCTTGCAACTCACCGTGCGCAAGGACATGAAACTGACGTGGCCTCGCGCCGAGACAGCAACCGACTACATCAGTATGGCGACTGACCCGGATCTGACGGTGGCGACCAAGGGTGCCGTGCAGGAGATGATTGACTTTCTGATGGCACAGAAGCATCTCTCCCGGCATCAGGCCTATCAACTCGTGAGTCTCGCCGGCAATGTGGCCGTTACTCAACTCGTGGACAAGCCGAACTACGGGGTGCATGTTCGGATGCCGAAGAGTATCTTTGCCACGAAGTGATACGTCGATCTTTGTTGGAAGTTCTGCCGGCGCTGGCGCTCGTTGCCGCGTCCGGCTGCCTGCACGCCGCGTCGGGTGAGGGGGCTGCACTCGCGACGGGCCTCGCAGACTCGGCTGCACTCAGGGCGACCGTATTTGGCACGCCGCCGCAAGACATCGCACCGCTGCCCGCCAGCGTGCCTTTGGACGAGATCGATATCTCCATGCCTTGGGCACAGCCGGTACCCAAGGTGTTGTGGTTCGACAGTCGCTTGCGGGTCTGGTTTTCGGCGCAGGATAAACCGGCGCCGCTGGCCATAGTGATTTCCGGCACGGGTAGCGACGGTAACACCTCGAAGCTGTCGACCCTGCGTGGGGCGCTTTATGGCGCGGGCTATCACGTGCTCACCATGCCGTCGCCGACGTTTCCCGGCTTCATCGTCTCGACATCCAGCACCGGGGTCGCGGGAGACCTGATGCAGGACGGTCGTGATCTATACGCAGCAATGCAAAGGGTGATTGCGCACCTGCCGAAGCACGCTCCCATTACGGAGATCGACGTGCTCGGTTACAGCCTTGGCGGGGCGAATGCGGCCATCGTCAAGTCGATCGACGCGCAGGAGGGCAAGCTTCAGATCCATCGCGCCGTCATGATCAATCCGCCGGTGAGCCTGTTTGCCTCCATCGACCGGCTGGATAAGCTTTTTGCGCAAAGTATTGGCTCCGGGGATGCCGGTCTCGAGAATCTGTACAGAAGGTTATATACCCGGCTGGCCAATCTGTACCGTGCTTCCGAAAAGGTACAGATCGACGACACCGATCTGTTTGCCGCAGCGGCCAGTGTGCTCAGGACGGACGCGGACTTCTCGGCAACCATTGCCCTGATGTTCCGTCTCGAGCTGATCGATGTGTTTTTTGCGGGCGATTTGTACGCTCACACCGGCGTTGTAATCGATCCCCGGCATCCGCCCGGTGTGGAAGATTCGCTGCAGGGCATCGAGCAGAAGTTGCGCGCCATGACGTTCGCGGACTATTTCGACAAGGTGTTTGTGCCGTATTACACGGCCCATCGGCCGGGCTCCACGCCGCAGTCACTGCGGGCCGACAATCGCCTGGATATCATTGGCGCCAGCTTGCGCGAGGATCCGGACTACTACGTGCAGACCAACAGTGACGATCTCATTTTGTCTCCCGCCGAGCTTGCATGGCTGCGCTCGACCTTGGGGAGTCGGATCGTGGTTTACGATCACGGCGGGCATTTGGGTAACCTCGGCGATCGGCGTCAGGTTGCCGACATGCTCGATATGTTGGGTGGGCGTTGGCAGGGTCGGGGGCGGTGAGGGCGGCGCTATTTGCCGTGGCCGCGTTGGTGTTGAGTGGCTGCGCGGTGCAGAGCGTGACCGTGCACCGCCTGCCGCCAGAGACGCCCGCGGCTGACGACGCCGCGGCAGTTAAGCGCATGCAGGATGCGAGCGCTGCCATGGCGGCCGCAGCGGCCCGTCAATCAGGCGGCCCACCGCCCGCCGCGCCGGCGCCCGGTGCGGCGTCAACGCCTGGTGCGGCGCCAGCGTCCAGCGCGGCGCCAGCGTCCGATGCGGAGTCGGCGCCCGCTAACGCGACTTCTGCCGAGCCTCCGCTAACACCGGAAGAGGCGCCATCGATGTACTCCTGGGACCCGCTGGAGCGCATCAACCGTTTCACTTATCGCTTCAATGCCCGATTTGATGAGCACATCTTCCTTCCGGTCGCCAACGGATACCGCAGGCTGCCGGGCGCAATGCGTGCGGGGGTGCACAACTTCTTTCATAACCTCGCCGAGGTCCCGAGCACCGCGAATTACATCCTGCAGCTGCGGCTCAAGGGAGGCGTGCGCGCCATAGGGAGGTTCGTGATCAACGCGACAGTGGGCATCGGCGGGTTGTTTGACGTGGCCTCCCGATTCAGGCTGTCTGACGAGCAGACGGGGTTCGCCGCCACGCTGTCTACCTGGGGCGTGCCGCCTGGGCCGTACCTGGTTATCCCGCTTCTCGGCCCGTCGACCCTGCGCGATGGTGTGGGTTTTCTCGGTGACTACGGCATCGACTACGGTGTAAACCTGGCTAACATCTACCGCGGCTATCAAAGTTACCCGCTCGGTGCGCTCAATGCGGTCGATCAGCGCTCGCGAATCGACTTCCGCTACTACGGCAGCGGCTCGCCGTTCGAGTACGACACCATTCGCTTTCTGTACGTCCATCGGGATCTGATTCAGGATGAGGCGCTGCGCAAGGTAGGCAGGCGCAAATCACCCAACACCGTGCAGCCCGCCGGAAAATGACGGCGGCGGCTGTGCTTTGGGTGGTACTGCCGGGGATCTGGGGCGCGGTTGCCCTTTGGTATCAGGTGTCGCGTATCCCCTGGGTACGATGGATCGGGGCCGCCTTATGGTTGCTTTTCACCTGCGCGACCCTCGTGGCGATGTTGCTGGGTCAGCTTGCCCTGGGCACGCTGGTATTCGCCGTGGCTTTCCTGATCCTCATCTTCTGGTGGCGCCGGATTCTGCCTTCCAACACCAGGGAGTGGGCCGATGATGTCGCGCACCAGACCACCGGCGTGGTCGAGGGGGATCGCGTCGTCTTACACCATGTTCGCAATTTCGACTGGCGTACGCTGACTGACTATACCCAGCGCTGGGAAACCCGCACTTACGATCTGCGCCGTCTGCGCGGAGTCGATTTGATCCTGTCGTACTGGTCCATGGCAGCCATTGCGCATGTGCTGGTGTCATTCGGTTTCGATGCTGGCGAGCAGGTCGTCTTCTCGGTCGAGATCCGGCGCGAGAAGACTGAAGCGTTCTCCGAGATCGGCGGCTTTTTCAAGGAGTTCGAGCTCAGCATCATTGCGTGCGACGAGCGCGACGTCGTTCGAGTGCGGACCAATGTGCGCGGCGAGGATGACTATCTCTATCGCCTGCGGATGCCTATATCCAACATGCGGTCGTTGTTCCTGGCCTATGTGAACGAAGCCAACGGGCTGGCGCGCACGCCACGCTTCTACAACACCCTGACGGTGAATTGCACCACGCTCGTGTATCACATGATGAAGCGCATCATGGGCCGCCTGCCGCTGGACTACCGCCTGTTGCTGTCCGGGTACCTGCCGGGATACGTGCACAAGGTGGGCGGTCTGGATACTCGTTACTCCCTGGAGGAACTTCGCAGGCTTGGCCGCATTACCGAACGTGCCAGACAGTCCGACCGGCGCGCTACCTTTTCAGCGGATATCCGCAAGGGCGTGCCCCCGGTCGAATCCCCGGCGGAGGCCCCGAGATGAGAGTTTCGAGAGTGACCTTTGCAGCGCTGACTCTGGCGCTTGCGGTACTGGGCGGGATACGAGCCGCGAGTGCGCAGAGAATTACGGAGGATGTGGTAATCGACCGTAATTTCGGTACCGGTGAGCCGCTCGAGAAGGTGCTGGATTACTTCCTGTCACCCACTCTTCCGAGTGTCGTGGTCGGTAATGGCCGCGGTGGGTTATATCTGTACCGCTCGATGAGCGGCACGCTGAAAGGGCCGTGGAAGCGCTCCGACATTGAGCCGAAGTGGTCTGCCTACGAGCGCGCGCGGTCGATCCGTTTTCCCGGGCATCAATACCCGGATGTGGTGGCCTCGATCGGCAACCGGATCGTTTGGTTCGAGAATCCCATGAATCGCGGGGACCCGGGTGCTGTTGCCAGGCCCTGGCCGGCTCACATCATCAATCCGGCTCATGGCTGTCATGACATCCGTCTCGAGGATCTCGACGGCGACGGCAAAACGGATGTCATCTGTTCCGCGGGTATTCTGTTGCGGGCCCCCGCCTTTGTCGCGTTTCAGGACGACCCCCTGCATTGGCAGGTGATCGACGATGTGGCGGATGTCGGCGATGACATTGCGGTCGTACATGTGCAGGATGATCGCATCCCACATCTCGTAGGCTCTGACCGGACGGGAAAGATTTACTGGTATGAGAACCCGCGTCTGAGCGGTGGCAATGCGCGTACGGCGAATTGGGTAAAGCACTACATCGGCGTCGGCAACGTCGGTAACACTTTTGCGGCGGGAAGGTGGTCCGGCGCAAAGGATGACGTGCTCACGGTCGACAATGAGCACGAAGGTCCGGGCGGTGCCGGGGATAATCGCGGGATCACTTACTATGAGCAGCCTTCCGATCCGACCGCTCCATGGATTGCCCACGGCATGGGTGCGAGCTATCGCGACGTGCATGAGCTTAGCCTCGGGCAGTGGCATGGCGGTATTCCTTATGTGCTCGTCGCAGAACAGGAGCAGGCTTGCGATCCCGCAAGGCCCGAAGGACGGCCGCCAAGTCATCCGGGCGTACCCTGTCGGATCTCCATTTTCCAGTGGTTGGATGGCGCGCCGCGCAAGTCGGTGCTCGCCGCGACAGGCACCCACAACCAGTCGTTGCTGCCCTGGCATGGCGGTCTGCTCATGGCAGACTCCAATCACGGCGTGTATGGTGCCCCGAAGGCCATCCATGTCAGGGTGATCATGCCCTGACATGGATGTACGCTCGCCGTAAGATTCCGCTTGCTACCCCCCAAAAAAACTCATCGAGGCCCCGTCATGGCTACGAAAGATGCGAAGAAGACTGAACTGAAGGAACGGCGTAAGGCGCCCCTGGTGACGCCGACTGATCTCGGCGCCAAGGCGTCTTTGGATATCAGCGGTGCCATGAACGCGATCCTCGCCGATGTGTTCGCTCTGTACCTGAAGACTAAGAACTTCCACTGGCACATGAGCGGCCCGCACTTCCGGGACTATCACCTCCTGCTGGATGAGCAGTCCGATCAGCTGTATGGGATGACCGACCCGATTGCCGAGCGCATTCGCAAGGTAGGCGGTTCGACCCTCCGCTCGATCGGGCACATTGCCCGCCTGCAGCGAATCAAGGACAACGATGCCGACTACGTCGATCCGCTCGATATGCTCGCCGAGCTGCGCGAGGACAACCAGTCTTTGGCCGGTCGTCTGCGTGAAGTGCACGACGTAGTGGACGAGTTGCGCGACGTCGCAACCGCGAGCCTCATCGAGAACTGGATCGATGAGACCGAGCGGCGTGTGTGGTTCCTGTTTGAGGCGAGTCGCCGGGGAGCTTGAGCGCCAGCTGGTCCGTGCACCTGCACGGCACACCTCTTGCTGTAGGTCGGTATGCGCCTGGTGGGGCGATGTTGATCGCCCCACCAGGTGACATGACATCAACAAAACAGCGGGAGAGAGCGATGAAGGTAACCTTTCTGTGGGCGGCGGGAGCCGCCGTTGTGTTGGCGTTGACCGGTTGTAACAAGGCCGAGTCGCCCGATAAGGTCCAGAAGGACGTCGCCAACGCAACCGCCACGGCAGAAAAGAATGATGCGCGTGCGGAGGAAAAAGAGGCCAAGGCGGACGCGGCAGCGACCAACCAGCTGGGTAACGATCTGAACAAGGCCGATTCCAAGGAAGCACATGCCGCGGCCGACGATGCAGTGACACAAGCCGAAGGCGACAACAAGGTCGCGTTGGCCAAGTGCGAGTCACTCGCCGGCGATGCGCAGAAGTCCTGTAAAGATCAGGCCAACGCGCAGCTCGATGCAGTCAAGCAGCGCGCCAAGGACCTGAAGAAGGATCGCAGCTGACGGACGGCCCGGCGCCCCCCGGCCTGCGGCTGGCGAGGTCGCCGGGCGTGCGTTGTGTATCCGAGCTGGCGCGCGGGCGTGTCGGATACGGGGCATATCGGATGTGCACGCGCGTCGGCGCCTCGGATGCGCGGGCATGTCGGATGTGCACGCGCGCAGGTTGGCATGAGGCCGGACTCCCGGTTCTGGGCGCCCGGCCCCGACTCAGGTCAGCGCTTTGATCGCTTTCGCAATGCCTTCCGAGTCCAGCCCCTGATGACCCATCTGCTGCCACAGGCCGCCTGAGCCCTCGCGGCTGGTACCGATGTGGTTGTATCGGCCCCGGAAACCGGCCTGCAGCAGGTAGCTGCCGAAGCGGCTGCCCAGGCCCGTCTTCACATTCCAACCTTCCGCGACCAGCACGAAAGGCGCGCTGGAGAGTGTTTTCATCATCTGTTGGTCGACGACGTTCAGGGTTGGTTTGTTGATGAGACCGACTTTGACGCCCTGTTCTTGCAGGCGGATCACTGCATCCAGCGCACGATACACAGTCTCGCCCATTGCAACGACATATCCGCCGCCGGCAGGTGCTTCGCGTACGATGTAATCCTTGCCGGGGTCGAATGGCTTGCCCTGGTAGAGCGGTTTGCCGTCTTCGCCGAGGATGTCAGGCACCGCCGCGCGCGTGCTGAACACGAAGCGCAGTCCGGGGTCGTTGAAAATCCGTTTCACACAAGCGGCGAACTGGTGTTGGTCCACGGGGAAGTAAAGCCGGGTAGTGTCGTCGCCGTGCACCGGCAATAGTCCGCCATCGGCATACATGCTGTTGATGCCGAAATGGCAGGTGTTGTCAGCCATGTCGTCGACGCCGCTATGGCTGAAGTGCGCCAGCACATTCGAGAAGTTCAGCCGCGCCATGGTGACTTCGCTGATGCACATCTCGAGAAACGCGCTGAAGGTGGCGTACACGCCTTGCTTGCCGGGCACGGCGCCAAAACCCGCCGCGGCGGAGTAGTTGCCACGCTCCATGATGCCGCCCCGGACGAACACCTCCGGGTGTTTCTTGCGGATGTGGTGCAGGCCTTGCGAGCCCTCGAGATCGTTGTCGAATACCCGCACCTTTGCCAGGCGGTCGACTTCGCTCATGCCGTCGAGAATCTCGTTGATGATTTTCCCGAAATCGTCGCGGTTCTTGCCCGCGCCGCTCGAGCCTTTGAAGGTGAGAGGGCTCTTCGACGGCTTCGCCGCCTTCAACATCTCGATCGCCTTCTCGTAACCGCCGCGCTTTTCCAGATACTGAATCGCCAGTTCGGCCTCCAGAACCTCGTGCGCCTTGGGGCTGCCCTCGGCACCCGCAATTCCCGGAGCCATGGGGCGTTTGATCACCAGCGCGTGCGGCCGATCCTCGGAGAAGACGCGGCACAGATCCACGTACAACGCGTTCAGATCCTCACCCATGGTCGTTTCTGTCAGCAGGCCGTAGCCCGACAGAGTCCTGGTGAGGTCGTAGGACGGCATGTACTCCTGCGGATGTCCAGCGATTGTCACATTGTTGTCATCCACCAGGACCTTCACGTTGAGCTTCTTTCCGACCGCGAGGCGCGCCGCCTCGGCGTTGTCGCCTTCCATCTGGCTTCCGTCCGAGCCCAGTAGGACCACGGCCTTATCCGGGTTCGCCATGGCGACGCCATTGCAAAAGGCCCAGAGGTGGCCGAGACGGCCGGATGCGAATTCGACGCCGGGCGTGAGGCCCTTTTCCGGGTGCCCGGGCAGGCCGCTGTCAAATTCGCGGTAGTGAAGGAGTCGTTCAGCCGGCATCGCACCGTTCAGTACGCTCAGCAGATACTGCGTTGCGACTCGATGTCCTGCCTCGTCGTAGAAAATCGGTACGATCGGCGCGCCGTTGGCTATGAAGGCGCGGATGATGGTCAGCTCCGGGACAGTGTCGTACGCACCACCCGTGTGGCCGGAGAGGCCCTTCGCGCCGGCGAGCGCGGTGAAGAACACTATCGCGTCACGACACAGCTGGATATTCTGCTTGAGCGTCGCTTTCTGAGCGTCTGTCAGGGTGCTCACCGCGGGATCGAGTTTCAGCGATTGGAGCTTGCCGAGATCGATAGGAAAGGTTTCGGTGGGCATGATGAGTAGTTCCGTAATAGACGACGATCAGAATGGCTTGAAGAATAGCCTGCTAACTGGAGCGGGTCTTGTACCACCGCGGCCGATGGAGTGACAGCCCAAAATGAGTGACCAGATTGAAGCGAGCCGGGGCCTGTTCAGAGCGCTTCCGCATGATGTTGAAGGGTTCAGGGTTCTGGCCGGGCTGGCGCTGGATTTGCGCGCCTCCTGGAATCACAACAGCGAGCATTGCTGGCGAGCCCTCGATCCGGTCCTTTGGGATCTCACCCATAATCCTTGGGCGGTGCTGCGCACCGCCTCGCGCGAGCACATCGAGCGCCTGCTGGCCGATCCGGACTTCCGCCGTCAGGTGGATGATATGGAGCGCACCCGGCGCGAAGCCCTGGCCAAGCCCGCCTGGTTTCAGAAGTCGTACCCGCAGTCGCCGCTGAAAACAATTGCTTACTTCAGCATGGAATTCATGTTGAGCGAGGCACTGCCCATTTACTCCGGCGGCCTCGGCAATGTCGCCGGCGATCAGCTCAAGGCCGCGAGCGATCTGGGCGTGCCGGTCGTTGGTATTGGACTGCTCTACAGTCAAGGCTACTTTCGCCAGGTGATTGATGCGAACGGTGGGCAGCAGGCCATGTACCCGTACAACGATCCCGGGCAGCTGCCGATCGTGCCGTTGCGCGGACCGAACGGGGACTGGCTGCGGCTGCAGCTGAATATTCCGGGACACTCCCTCTGGCTGCGTGCCTGGCAGGTGCAGGTCGGGCGCGTAAAACTGTACCTGCTCGATAGCAACGACGTCGCGAACTATCCTGCCTTCCGCGGTATCACGAGCGAGCTTTACGGTGGTGGCTCCTATCTGCGCCTCATGCAGGAGCTCGTGCTTGGGATCGGCGGTTGGCGACTGCTTGCCGCGTTGGGCCTCGAGCCGCAAGTGTGCCATTTGAACGAAGGGCATGCGGCGTTCGCCGTGTTGGAAAGAGCGCGGAGCTTGAAGGAGGCCACGGGGCTGCCGTTTCATGCGGCGCTGGCCGCCACGTCCGCCGGAAATCTCTTCACCACCCACACCGCGGTAGCGGCTGGATTCGACCGCTTCGCGCCGGATCTCATCGAAAGCCTGCTGAGCGAGTATGCTCGCAGCTCACTGGGCATCACGATCGAGGAGCTGTTGGGCCTCGGGCGGCAGGACCCGCGCGACGCCAGTGAGAGTTTCAACATGGCCTATCTCGCTATACGCGGAAGTGGTGCCGCCAATGCGGTAAGCCGCTTGCACAGCGTTGTGAGTCGCAACCTGTTCCAATCATTGTTTCCGCGATGGCCTGCCGATGAGGTGCCGGTGGGGTACGTCACGAACGGCGTGCACACACCAACGTGGACTGGTGCTGAAGCCGATGCGTTGTGGACCAAAGCGTGCGGTCCCGAGCGCTGGCAGGGAAATTCTCACTCGCACGACGATCAGATCCGAGCAGTGAGCGCAGCGGAGCTCTGGACGTTTCGCAATGCCGCGCGCAAGCGTCTGATTGATCATGCGCGCGAGCGCCTCTCGCGAGAGCTCATCGCTTCGGGTGCCGCGGCCGCTGAGGCTGAGAATGCCCGCCGCCTGTTCGATCCGGACGTGTTGACGGTCTGTTTCGCGCGCCGCTTTGCAACCTACAAGCGGCCGAACCTGCTATTGCACGATCCGCAACGGCTCTTGCGGTTGCTGACCAATCCACAGCGGCCGCTGCAGATCATCATCGCCGGCAAGGCGCATCCTGCGGACGAGCCGGGCCAGGCGCTGATACGCCAGTGGGTGCAATTCATTCGCAACACAGAGGCACGGCGGCATGTCATGTTCCTGAGCGACTACGATATGCTCCTCACCGAGCGCCTGGTGCATGGCGCCGACGTCTGGCTCAACACTCCGCGGCGGCCCTGGGAGGCAAGCGGGACGAGCGGCATGAAGGTCCTCGTCAATGGTGGTATCAATCTGTCGGAGTTGGATGGCTGGTGGGCCGAAGCGTACACGCCGGAGGTGGGCTGGGCGTTGGGTGATGGTCACGAGCACGGTGACGATCCGCGTTGGGATGCGGCCGAGGCCGAGGCGCTTTACCAGATTCTGGAGCACCAGGTCATTCAAGAATTTTACTCACGCGACGATCAGGGAATTCCGACAGCGTGGGTCGAGAGAATCCGTGCCAGCATGGCACGCCTTACCGGGCAATTCTCGGCCGCTCGCGCCGTCCGCGAATACACCGAGAAGTTTTATCTCCCGGCCGCCAAGGGGTACGCCGAACGCTCAGCCAATAAAGGCGCGTTGGGCCAGCAACTGGCGCGGTGGCGCGACGAGCTGGCCGATAAGTGGCCTGCCCTGCGGTTCGGCGAAATCAAGGTCCATACCGATCTGGACCAGCATGTGTTCGAGGTGCAGGTTTACCTCAATGGGCTCGCTGCGGAGGCAGTCAGAGTGGAGCTTTATGCCAGCGGCGACCCGCCGGTGCGGCAGGAGATGCGCCCTGTGCAGCAGTTGGTTGGGACAGGGCACGCGTGGTCTTATCGAGGACAGGTAGCAACGACCCGCCCGGCATCGGATTACACTGCGCGTATTGTCCCGGCTCACGCGGGCGCGTCGGTTCCGCTGGAGGCCGTCGAGATCCTCTGGCAGCACTAGGAGCCTGTCTGGCGCATGTTCGCCTACTGCGGTCGCCCCTTCAGCGGTATCTTTCGGCGATCGTCAGTATCCAACCGCCTTTCCGGTTTCATTGCGGGCGTCACTGGCACCGAGCCGGCGCCCGCTTTCCAGATCGACCTCGATGCACTCGCCGTCACCGATGCCGCCGAAGGTGATGTTGTTGCCATGCTCCTGCAGGAGCGCGATGGTATCGGGTGAGAAGCGATTGCGTTCCAGCATGATCTTGTCCGGCATCCACTGCTCATGAAAGCGCGGCGCATTCACAGCCTGTTGGATGTCGAGGCCATAGTCCTCCACGCCGATCAGGATGTTGGCGACAGTGGTGATGATCGTAGGCCCTCCCGGGCTGCCCATGACCAACCAGAGCTTGCCGTCCTTGAGCACAATGGTCGGGGTCATGGCCGAAAGCGGTCGCTTGTTGGGGCCGATGGCATTCTCGTCGCCCTGAATGAGCCCGAACATGTTGGGAGCGCCGGGCTTGGAGGAAAAGTCGTCCATCTCGTCGTTCAACAGGAAGCCGAGCGATCCGGCGGTCACCCTGGAGCCGAAGTAGGCGTTGAGTGTCGTGGTGACCGCCACCGCGTTACCTGCGGCGTCGACCACCGAGTAGTGCGTGGTTTGTGTGCTTTCGGGAGCGGTGCTGGTTACCGGGTGCGCACTCGCGTAGTGCGCCAGGGGGGCTGATAAGGGAGGTCGCCGCAATGTCGCGGAAGCGCTCGCTTGCTGCGGTTGAATCGAGCTGCGCCAGGCCGCTGCGTAACTCTTTTCGGTGAGTTGTAATACCGGCAGGTTGCTGAATTCAGGATCGCCGAGAAACTGTGCTCGATCCAGGAATGCGCGCCGGTATGCTTCGGCAATGAGATGAATGGACTGTGCCGAATCCAAGCCCGATTTGCCGAGGTCATAGCCTTCGAGGATGTTCAGGGTTTCCAACAAGGCAATGCCCCCGGAGGATGGCGGTGGCGCGCTGATGACTTCCAGGCCGCGATAGGTGCCGCGCACCGGCTTGCGGTCCTTTACTTCGTAGTGGGCCAGATCGTCGGCGGTGATGAGGCCGCCGCCTTGCTGTATAAAGTCGGCGAGCTCATGCGCCAGCTTTCCCGTGTAGAAGTCATCAGGCGCGGCGGCGATGCGCTCGAGGGTTCGCGCCAGTTCCGGCTGCTTGAAGATATCGTTCTGGTGCCACCCCTTGCCGTCGTTCTGGAAGATGCGGCGGGAATCTGGAAATTGCGCCAGCTGGGCATCCTGACTCATCTGACGGGCGTACTTCCAACTCAGCGCATAACCTTCACGGGCGAGACGGATCGCCGGCTCCATGACCCGTTTCAGACCGAGCTTGCCGAAATGCGTCTCGGCGTACACCAGTCCCTTGACCGACCCGGGAACGCCAATCGCCTTATAGCCGATGGTGCTCAGCCGGGGGACGACGTTGCCTTGCGCATCCTGGTACATGTTGGCCGTCGCCTTGCCGGGCGCGGTCTCGCGGAAGTCGACGAAGTGAGTGTCGCCGTCCTTCATGCGAATCAGCATGAAGCCGCCGCCGCCCAAATTTCCAGCGGCGGGATGTACGACCGCCAGTGCAAAACCCGTCGCTACCGCGGCATCCACAGCGTTGCCGCCGGCCTGCATGATCTCCACACCGGCACGAGAGGCCAGCTCGTGAACGCTCGCCACCATGCCGTGCTCGGCCACCTCGGGATACATGCCTCCACCGGCCAGGCAGGACTGCGTGATTAAAATGGCTGACAGGAAACTCAGGGCAGCGCGAAGTCTCTTCATTGCGAATCCATTGGGTCTTGCGGCGTCCTTGCGGACGGCCGATCACAGGATAATGAAACGTGTAGGCAGCATCTGACAAGCGAGCGCGGCCCGCGAACGACAGACATCGGATGAATGTTCTTTTAACTTGCCGTGTGCGGCGCTAATTCGTGCCGTATTGGAGATTGACATGCCAGAGCAGCGGACAATCCAGCGGGCGCGCAAAGATAAACGCGAGGGTAAAGCGGCAAGTACGCAAGCGGGCGAGTTTGTGCGTGAGGAAATGGAACACATCCGTGAAGGCAAGCACGGCGCGCGTTCCACGAAGCAGGCGATTGCGATAGGACTCTCGAAAGCACGCCGTGCAGGTGTTGACCTCAAACCGCCAAGAAAGGGAACAACTTCGGAGGCGACGCGTAAAAGTGCAGCCCGCGCTTACGCGCGCGGACATGGCGCACCGGCTCGCGCGAAGTCCTCGGCAAAACGGTCCCGTGCAACAGAGCGGGCACTGAAGCGAGAACCGCATACCGCGGCATCGCCTAGGGCTCTTGGGAACCAGGCTCGCTCGGCTGCGCGTCGGCGCAGCAGTAGTGCGCGTTCCGCGGCAGCGCGAAAGGCATCGCGGACAAAGGGGTCCGCAGAACGCTCGGCCGCCGCGCGCAAGGCGGCCCGGACGCGAGAGATGCACTCCCATGCGTGAGCGCACTCAACCGAGGAGTCGTACGCGAAAGGCGGCCAAACGAACCGCAGCCAAACGAACCGCAGCCAAGAAATCGGTCTCGAGAAGAACGCACTCAAAGAGAGCTCCCGCGAAAACCACGCCCGGCTCAAGAACGTCGAAGGCGGATGGCAAGGCTTCTTCCAGTCGCAAATGGTCCGCCGGTGTGATGGAACGCAGCGATGCAATGGATCTCAAGAAAGGCGTATTCAAAGCGCGTAGTGCACGGCAGGTGGCGTTGTCGCTGAAGCACTCCGCCGAGGCCAGTCATCGTCGCAAGTCGACACCGTTCCGGTCTGCGATGTCCATGCTCAATTTTGAGATCAATCGCGGCGGCAAGAATCTCTCCGCGGAGCGCAAGCGGGTGTTGAATCAGGCGAAGGTGGAGCTGCGCAAGGTGTTCCACCGCGAGCCGGCGCGCGGCTAGGCAAGTCGCGCGTTCGGGCCCGCAGCTATGTGTGTGCCGGCCGCGTGCGCACTGAACTCCCGCCACGACCGAGGCCAGCCTGCGCTTCGCCGTCAGCGAGGAAAATGCCAGAGCCATTATCGATCGTTCCTTACGGTCCGTTGGGGATGGTCATCTGCGAGTCAAGTGGCCAACACCAGCGGGAGGCACTTCCGTATCGAGTCCGGCAACGCAACCCGACGTCTGCGCCGCCCCAGGGTACGACGCCAACATGAGGGGGCGCGTGCTGGGCTTTCCGACGAGGCGCTGGCGCTCTCGCGAGGCGTCGCCGCAACGGTCCAATTGTGTGAACGGGCGCGCTGCAGGCGCTAGCCGCCGGGTAACACGCGGCCGGTACCAAAGGTGTCGCAGGCGTTCGGGTCGCCGGTCTGCAGACCTTTCTTCAGCCAACTGATGCGTTGCTCGCTCGTGCCGTGAGTGAAAGACTCCGGTACGACGGTGCCACGTGACTTCCGCTGCAAGGTATCGTCGCCGATCTGTGCGGCCGCATTGATGGCCGTTTCGACATCGCCTTGCTCGAAGCGCCAGCCGCGCTCCTTTTGCGCGCGAGTGGCCCAAACTCCTGCGAAGCAGTCGGCCTGCAGCTCGAGTTTCACGCTCAGCGCGTTGGATTCGGCCTCGCTGCCGCGCGAGCGCGCCGCGTCGACCTTTTCGATGATGCCCAGAAGATTCTGCACGTGGTGGCCGACTTCGTGGCCGACCACATAGGCGTGCGCGAACTGTCCGGGCGCGCCAAGCTGCTGGGTCATCAGGTCGAAGAAGGTCAGGTCGAGGTAAACGATCCTGTCGTTCGGACAATAGAAGGGGCCGGCGGCCGCTTCGCCTTCTCCACAGGCTGTCGGATAGCTGTCACGAAACAAGCGCAGCTTGGGCTGCTGGTAGGTGCTGCCCGCGGACTGGAAGACGTCCGTCCAGACCTGCTCGGTGCTGCGCAAGACCTGCGAGACGAATTTCACCTGAGGGTCGTTGTTGTCCGCAGGGACTCCGGGCGCGGGTGCGGGCGCGGTCTGCACCGACGAGGAGCCGGAGCTTAGAAGCCCCAGAATTTGCAGGGGATTGATTCCGAAGATCCAGCCGGCGATCAAGGCTACGGCGACGGTACCGAGGCTTATGCCGTGCACCGGCCGGAAGCCCCCGCCACCCGAGCCGCGTACGTCCTCAACGTTGCGGCTTTCATCTTGGTCGTTCATGTCCACGATCGTTCTCCCCCGCCGCCTTGGCCCGGCAGCTTGCGCGTATCAGTTTAACGCTTTCGCGCCGGGGCCGGCCCCGGCGCGCTGCAATCAGCGCTGCGAAATGATTGGAGGGCAATGGCCATGCAAGTCTCGAAGGCGATTGCGTCGCTGCAGATAAAGGTGCCTGGTGCACGTTTTCATGCGGCGCCGGGCGATGTCGACATTCTCGTCAACAATGCTGGTTGGTTCGAGCCGAAGAGCGGCTTTCGAGATCGGCATTACAACAGAGCGGCGTAACCGTGAACGCCGGGAGCCCCCCGCTCCGGGTTGATGGGGGTGTTGTAGCGTCGATTGCGTGATTTGGCTAGATGGGCACGAAGCGACCCGCGTCGCGATCCTTGCGCACGCGGTCGGCCCTGAATACCTGACCGCTCATGGCGATGTAGACCCCCGGAGGGGCGACCTGGACGGTCGCGAACGCCATACCGAGATTGAACGTCGCATCGCTCTCGGAGAACCGTGCCGGCGACAGGGAGCCGGTAAAAACGATGGTCTTCCCGCGGACGCTCGCGAGTACGCGGGCGGTCTGCGTCATCGTGTCGGTGCCATGCGTGATCACGATGCGGGAGGTCGGGATCTCGGTCACTCGGGTGCGCACGACTTCCCGGTCTTCGTCGGTGAGCTCCAGACTGTCTTTACGAAAGATCTCGGCGATGCTGAAGGGGTGGGCGACACGGCCGATCTGCAGCAGTCGCTGCACCACCGACTCGCCGACCTGGTACTGACTCAGGGAGTCGAAATAGGTCTTGTCGATGGTGCCACCGGTGGTCAGAACCACGATGGGTTCGGAAGCTTGAGCGTCTAAGGTCACAGGTGCATCCGTCTGAGGCCAAGCAAAAAACGAAGCATGAAGCGTTGCGGGGGGGCATACAAGGGCTACAATACTTTAGATCCAAAGTAATCCGGGTCGCGGACGGGTGAGGTAAGTCATGCGCAGCAGAGCGGAGGGGTTCGATCGCTGGATCCGAACGTCGTTCATCGAGATGAATACGGAACTCGAGAACCTGTATTTCGCGCAGCGCGATCGCGCGCGGGTCATCGGAGTCGGCGATTCACTCAAGGAGCGGCTGCGTGACGAGGGCCGGACTCACATCTCAGGCTTGCTGCAGGAGGGCAACACGGGCGATGGCTTTGCGAGCGCCTTCGGAGTCCTGGGGAATGTGGGCCTGTACCTGGGCGCGCTCAGGAGGCACGAGCTCACCAACCCGGCGCGCGAGGAGCGTTCACCTTTTCCCGAGGCTTCCTCGCTCGCAATGCACGTAGGCGCCTCGATCGGGATGGTGCCTCGCTTCGCCACCGCGCATCTTACGACCCATAACATGGCCCTTGGCGGCATACGCAAGAGCTTCACCTCGCTCACCGACGAGTTTCTGTTCATTGATGAGAACACGCGCGGGATTCTGGCCTTCCAGAGAGCCGCGGACGCGCTGATGCGTATCGTGCCGCTCGGCATTTCCAGTCCCGTGAACGATGTGCTGTTCGATGGCGCCAAACGCGCTCTCGAGGATGCGATTCGCAGCAATGACAAGTTGTTTACCGAGCTGGATATCGACCGGTTCTTTTACTGTGTCCGGCCCTACTACAAGCCGTATCGCATCGGGCGTCAGGAGTATCGTGGCGCTAACGCGGGCGATTTCTCCGGGATTAATGAGATCGATCTGCTGCTGGGATTGTGCCGCGCCAATGATCCTTACTACGCGCAGCTGTTGGTCGACAAGATGTTGTTCATGTTGCCGCAGGATCAGGCCCGTTTGCGCGAGTGCATGACCCACCGGAGCCTGCTCGATGAGCTGCTCGCGGTTGCGGATACTCAGGTGGGTACCGCCTGGTTTCAGCAAAATGCACGATCTTTCCTCGAGGTATGCGCTCTGTTCGCGCAAACCGCCACCCAGCACCACAACATGCTGGTGAAGCGCTTCATCGAGCAGCCTGCCGCCAATCTGGCGCAGCAGGACCAGCAGGGCCTCACGGCCAGCGGGCCGCCGTTGCCCGTACTCCTGCGCTCACTGGAGACGCTGCGCGATCTGCGTGTGGCCGCGAGGCGCAGCGATCTGGCTACACGCTGCGATGACCTGGCAAAACTGCGGACGCTGCTGCGTTAAGCGCGCCGGGAGGCTTCGCCCGGGCCGGGGGTTTTCGCGGGCTTGTCCAGGGTGGGGCTTCCGATAATCGTGTAGGGCTTCGGCTGACTATTCTCCTGCCGGCGCCGCGCCAGGAGGGCGCCTGCGTGTCGCGACACACCTATTGGAACTTTCTCCATTTCCATCAGGTTTATGCGACATGTGCGGGAACAGCGCAGGATTGTCATGCCCAAGCCATCGAATCGGGACAAGTTGCTCACGGAAGGTCTGAAAGTCGTGCACGAGCGAGGGTTCGCCGGGGCGAGCGTCCGCGATATTGTCGCGGCCGCGGCGGTTCCACAGGGATCGTTTACCAACCACTTTGCCTCCAAGGAGACCTTCGGTCTCGAGATCCTCAACCTCTACTATCTGGCCAGCTGCGCGTTGTTGGATGCGACCCTCCGCAACGAATCGATGACTCCGCTGCAGCGGCTCGCGGCCTACCTCGATGCTAATGCGAACCGGCTCGATGAGAACGGCATCCGTAACGGGTGCCTGTTCGGGAACTTCATTGTGGAGGCGAGCGAGCACAGTGAGATCATTCGCGCACGGGTGGTGGAGATTCTGTCGGAGTTGGAACTCTCCATCGCAACCTGTCTGCGTGCAGCGGTGGCGGCCGGTGAGTTACCATCGGACTTCGCATGTGAGGAGACCGCAGCCTTCGTGGTATCGGGCCTGCAGGGGGCCACCCTGATGGCGCGGGCACAGCGCAACCGGGAGCCGCTCGAGCGGCTCAAGCGCACGCTGTTTACGAGGATTTTGAATTAAACATGACAAAGCTGTTCTCTCCCGTGATTCTGCGGGGCTTGAGGCTATCCAACAGAATCATGGTCGCGCCCATGTGTCAGTACTCCGCCGATGAGGGCGCGGCCACCGACTGGCATCGGATCCACATCGGAAACCTGGCGCTCTCGGGCGCCGGAATGTTCTGTATCGAGGCGACACATGTCGAGCCTGAAGGTCGTATCACGCCGCGATGTCTGGGTTTGTGGGACGACGCCACCGAGGCCGCGTTACGGTCCGTTCTGAGCTGCGTTCGCAAATATTCGAAAACTGCGGTGGCGATACAACTTGCTCACGCCGGCCGCAAGGCTTCGAGTCACATCCCCTGGGAAGGTGGGCAGCAGATCCCGGTGGCGGAGGGTGGTTGGATTTCTCACGCCCCGTCGCCCATCCCTTATAAGACAGGGGAGGCATCCCCCATTGAGCTCGATTCGGCGGGGCTGGAGCGCGTTCGCGCGGCTTTCGTCAATGCCGCCCGGCGCGCGGCACGACTCGGAATCGATGCCATTGAGGTGCATGCGGCGCACGGGTACCTGCTACACGAGTTCCTGTCACCCATATCCAATCAGCGCACCGACGCGTACGGTGGGTCGCTGGAAAATCGCTTGCGGTATCCGTTGCAGGTGTTTGATGCGGTGCGCGACGCCTTTCCAGCGGACCGTCCGGTAGGAATCAAGGTCTCGGCCACCGACTGGGTGCCGGGAGGTTGGGATCTGGAGCAAACCATTGCCTTCACCCACGAGTTGCGCAAGCGCGGCGTCGACTGGGTCGATGTCTCTTCCGGAGGGCTGTCGCCGCAGCAGAAGATCACGCTCGGGCCGGGCTATCAGGTGCCGTTCGCGCAGGCAATCAAAGAGGCAACCGGGGTCAACACCATGGCGGTCGGTTTGATTACCGCGGCGCGCCAGGCGGAGGAGATTCTGGTCGCCGGCCAGGCTGATCTGGTGGCGCTGGCGCGCGGGATGCTTTACGACCCGCGCTGGGGATGGCACGCGGCGGCCGAGCTCGGGGCGTCGGTGGAGGCGCCACCGCAGTATTGGCGGTCGCCGCCAGCTGGGGTGAAGGGGCTGTTTGGAGGCGGTGCCGCGTCCGGCACGCGTTGATGATGGGCTGCGGGCGCGACACCGCGTGCCTGGCCGCGTCAGCACCTGACTGCGCCAGCGTTTAGCAGAGTCAGCGCTTGACCGGTCGGCGCCTGACTGATCGGCGCCAGCCCCAGTGACGGGCACGCGCAACGTACGATCCAGTTTGGCGGCGCTCCGTGAGAGCGCCGCCGACTGATTTGGCGGTGTCCGGCGATGGGTCAGCTGACCAGCTGCGCATCCAGGGTGATGTTGGCCTTGAACAGCTTGGAGACCGGGCAGCCGGCCTTGGCCTTGCCCGCCAGCTCCTCGAAGGTTGCCTGGTTCGTGCCCGGGATCTTTGCCTTCAGGGTGAGGTGAACCGCCGTGATGGCAAAACCGCCCTCCACCTGTTCGAGCGTGACCTCCGCGGAGGTGTCCATCTGCTCGGCAACGAGTTTGGCCTCTCCGAGAATCAGCGATAGCGCCATGGTGAAGCAGCCCGCGTGGGCCGCGCCGATGAGCTCCTCGGGATTGGTGCCCCGCTGGCCCTCGAAGCGGCTGGCGAAGCCGTAGGGGTATGCTTGCAGGGCGCCGCTCTCTGTGGTGATGCTGCCCCTGCCGTCCTTCAGGCCGCCTTTCCAGGTAGCCGATCCGCGTCGTTTGATCTTCATCGCTTTTTCTCCTCGTCGTCAGGCCTCTATACCTGCCGGAATGACATGACCCGTGCGTGGCAGCAGGACTTTCAGCAGCGGGCCGGTCATGACCGTGGTGACGATGGCCATGAGGACCAGCATGGTGAAGACCTTCTGCGGAATGAAGCCCATGTCATAACCGATGTTGAGAACGATCAGTTCCATCAGCCCGCGTGTATTCATCAATGTCCCGAGTACCCAGGACTGGTGACTGTCGAAACCGGAAAGGCGGCCGGCGAGATAGACCGGGATGATCTTTGCCAGCGTTGCGGCCGCCAGGATGGCGCCCAGCCATTGCAGGTCGCTCCAGGTGGTCAGGCCGAGGACGTTGGTCCGCAGGCCCGTGAAGGTGAAGAATACCGGCAGGAAAAACACCACCACGAAGCGGCCCACCTGGCGGCGCCAGCTGTTGACGAACTGCGGGTACCGATGGAACAGCAACCCCGTGGCGAAGCCGCCGAAAATGGCAAAGATGCCGAGCTTCGAGGTGCAGACGCTCAACACCATCGTCATGCAGATGACCGCCGCCATCAGGTTCGCGGGCACATCAGCGTCGTGCAGCGGGTTTCTGGCGATGAGCCATGCCGCGAACGGGCGCAGGACAAACCATGACAGCGCCAGGAACAGCAATAGCGCGCCGATCTGCAGCGCCATGTGACCAGCGGAAAATTGCGCCGCGGCATACGCTGACACGCCCGCAAGCAACAACCAACCACTCACATCGTTCACCGCGGCGGCCGCAATCGCCACTACACCGACCTCGGTTCGTGTCAACCCATACTCGCGCAGGATGCGTCCGAGAACCGGCACGGCGGTGATCGCCAGGCCGACAGCAAAAAAGAGGCTGTACACCGTAGGGTTGGTGCCCGCGGCGAGCACGGGCGCCGACCAGCGGCCGATGAGGAGTCCGAGGCACAAGGGCACGCCAATGGAGGCGAGGGCGATGCCGAAGGTTCCTCGGGAGTTGCGGCGCTGGCGCAGGTGGGCGAACTCGAAGTCCATGCCGATCTGGAACATGAGCAGAATGAGTCCGATCTGGCTGATGATGACAATCGGTGCCGAGGCCTTTGCACCGAACACGGCTTGCGAGAGCTCGGGAAAGAAGTGCCCGGCCAGCGAGGGCCCGAGCAGCAGTCCCGCGATGGTCTCGCCGATGACTCCGGGCTGTCCGAAGCGGCGCGCCACGGTGTTCATCAGGCGTGCGACGCCAATCATCAAAATGAGCTGCAACAGAATCGAGAACAGCAGGTCCTCGGTTTGATTGACGGAGGCATTCATGGAGCGGTTGTCTTCCCCGGTGCGGAGGTGTTCTGCGGCTTCCGGTGGCGCTCAGGTCCCGTCCTTGCTACGGGAGTCCGGATCTGGTTTTCCGCAGGATGCCAGGGCTTGATTATGCCGCCTGCCGACAATCCGATACACTGCCGAGCGACTCCGGACCGGGCAAAGCCACTGCATGATCGCTTTCGAGGGGGTGTCGAAATCATTTGACGAGGGTCGCGATTTCGCCGTGCGCGACGTGAGTTTCAGCGTCGCGCCGCAGGCTTTCGTGGCGCTCGTCGGTGATTCCGGCTCGGGCAAGACCACCTTGCTGAAAATGATTAACCGCCTCATTGAGCCGGACCAGGGAACGGTGAGCGTGGCCGGAGAGTCGGTGCAATCGATGGTTGGCTATAGCCTGCGCCGCCGTATCGGTTACGTCTTTCAGGGCATCGGCCTGTTTCCTCACATGAGCGTTGCCGAGAATATCGGCATCACCCCACAGCTGCTCGGGTGGCATCAGCAACAGATCGATGCCCGCACGCAGGAGCTGATCGATCTGGTTGATTTGCCGCGCACTTATCTGAGTCGCATGCCCGCTGAGCTGTCGGGCGGACAGCGGCAGCGCATCGGGGTGGCTCGCGCGCTCGCTGCGCGACCACAGATCATGCTCATGGACGAGCCCTTCGGGGCACTCGATCCGGTCACACGCGACACCCTCGGCTCCGAGTACCGCCGCCTGCACGAAACCATGGGCCTCACTACTGTCATGGTGACCCATGACGTCATGGAGGCCGTTTTGTTAGGTGATCGGATCATTGTGGTGCGCGGCGGCGAGATCGTCGCCGACGGAGCGCCGCACGAGTTGTTCAATGCGCATCCGGACGCGGGTGTGCGGGCGTTGATGGACATGCCGCGCCGCCAGGCCGAGCGCGTTCGCATTCTCTTGCAGGAACGAGCTTCGCGTGAGTGAGCGCTTCGCCGCGGCCGCGCGTCTGCTGCCGGACTATCTTGGCCAGCACGTTCTATTGAGCGCCGCCGCGCTGTCGCTCGGTTTTCTGATCAGTCTGCCGCTGGTCGTAGCAGCCAGCCGTAACGCGCGGATCCGCTGGCCGGTGCTCGGCTTTGCGAGCATCGTGCAAACGGTGCCGAGCCTCGCCCTGCTGGCGCTGTTCTATCCGCTGCTGTTGGCGATTTCCACCGGGTGGAAGCAGCTGTTTGGTCACGGTTTCTCCGCGCTGGGTTTTCTGCCCTCTCTGTTGGCTCTTACTCTCTACTCGATGCTGCCGATCCTACGCAACGGCGTGACGGGTCTGACCAACGTCGATCCGGCGGTGATCGAGGCGGCGCGCGGTGTTGGGATGACGAACCGGCAACGGTTGTTGCGGATCGAGCTGCCGCTCGCGGCGCCGGTTCTCATGGCCGGTGTTCGGACCGCCGCCGTGTGGGTGATCGGTGGCGCGACCCTTTCGACACCGGTCGGCCAGACCAGTCTCGGAAATTACATTTTTGCCGGCCTGCAAGTGGAGGATTGGGTTTCGGTGTTGTTCGGCTGTCTGGCCGCCGTGGCGCTGGCGCTCATTGCCGATCAACTTCTGGGCCTCATCGAAGTGGGTGTTGCGACTCGCCGGCCGCGCATCGCCTGGGCCGGCCTGGCCATTCTGGCCGCCGGAGTGGGCGCCGCGGGTGCTGGCTCGCTAGCGGCCGGCGGACCTCCGGCCTACGTGGTGGGCGCCAAGAATTTTGCCGAGCAATACATTCTGGCGGATGTCATGACGGACCGGATCCGCAAGCAGGGTTCGGCAGCCACCGCTCGTATCGATCTGGGGTCGGTCATTGCCTTTCGCGCACTCGCCAGCAATGGCATCGACGCGTATGTCGATTATTCAGGCACCGTGTGGTCGACGGTCATGAACCGGCACGATTCGCTGCCGCGGCAAGAGATGTTGCAGGTAATGAAGACCGAGCTGCGCAAGACGCACGGCGTGGTGCTGTTGGGAGCGCTCGGATTCGAGAATGCCTATGCGCTCGCGATGCGACGCGATCGCGCGGAGTCTCTCGGCATCCACACCATCGCAGACTTGTCGCAACACGCTCCGGAGCTGCGCATCGGCGGCGACTTCGAGTTTTTTGCGCGCGCGGAATGGCGAGCGCTTCGCGATAAGTACGGTCTGCGCTTTCGGGAGCAGCGTCAGTTCCAACCGACATTTCTGTATAAGGCCGTCGCGTCCAATGAGGTTGACGTGATTTCCGCGGCATCGAGCGATGGCCGCATCCGTGCCTACGATCTGGTCGTGCTGGAGGACCCGAAGCAGGTGATACCGCCTTACGATGCGATCGTGCTGCTGTCGCCCGCGCGCGCCTCCGATCCGGTGTTACAGCGCGCGCTCGGGCCGCTGGTCGGCGCGATTCCGATCGATGTCATGCGGCAAGCTAACTACATGGTGGACCGTGACACGCAGCGGATCTCGCCGACCCAGGCGGCGCGGTGGCTGGAGCAGCAGATCCATCTGCAATGAGGCGCTGCGTTACTTGTGCAACAGCGACAGGGCAACCGAGGTCATCGCCGTGACACCGGTCCGAAGCGTCGGTTCGGGATCGGGCTGAAAGCGGCTGGTGTGCAGGCCCGGCAGCTGTTTTCCCTGGCTGCGGGCAGTAGCCAGTTTCGCCGGGTCCATGGCTCCCAACCAGAACATCACGGTCGGGATACGGTGTCCCTCCAGGCCGAATTCGCCGAAGTCCTCGCTCACCATGATAGGTTCTTCATCAAACACATTATGGGCGCCAAGGCCTTTGACGAGCGCGGCTTTCACCCGTGCGGTGAGCGCGGGGTCGTTGTAGGTCATGGGTGCTGACTCAGCCTCGACGATATTGACGATCGGCGCCCGGTCAGGCGCAACGCCCGCCGCCAGCGCAACACCCTGCGCGGTGCGACGGACTCCATCAATGATGATGTCCCTGGCCTTGTCGCTGAAGTAGCGGGTCGTGAGCGACAATTTGACTTCGTCCGGAATGACATTGCGCTTCGCGCCACCGTGGATGGAGCCTATGGTCACCACGGCAGGATCGCGCGGATTTTCCTGACGGCTCACGATTGTCTGGAGTTGCACAATGAACTCGCCCGCCATGACGACGGGATCCTTGCCATCTTGCGGTCGAGCGCCGTGACCGCCGATTCCCCGCAAGGTCACATCGATTGATGTGACGCCGGCCAGTGCAGGACCACTCGTAACCCCGACAGTACCGGCTGCGTAGGCATTGGTGTCGTGTAGTGCGACAGCGAGGTCAGGTGTTCCGAAGCGCTCGTAAAGATGGTCGGCGAGCATGGCTTTGGCGCCGTCGACGACTTCCTCGGCCGGCTGGCCAATCAACATTACGGTGCCATGCCATTGGCTCTTCAGAGCGGCCAGGGCGCGTGCCGTTCCGATCATGGTGGTGATATGGATGTCGTGGCCGCAGGCGTGCATCACACCGACATCCTGCCCGCTATCGTTCTTGGTCCTGACCTGGCTCGCGTAGCTGAGCCCGGTCTCCTCGATCACTGGCAGGGCGTCCAGGTCGGTTCGGATCAGCAGCTTGGGTCCGGGGCCGTTTTGCAGAATCGCTATGACTCCGTAGGCATGGCTCCCATCGGGGTACCGACCAATGTGTTCGGTAACCGTATATCCGGCCTTGCGTAACTGCTCGGCGAGCAGTGCTGATGTGTGTTCCTCGTGGTGCGACAGTTCCGGGTGGGCATGCAGGTCCTGATAGGTGTCGACGAGGTTGGAAATTTCACCGTTGACCAGGGAGGGCAAGGTCTGCGCCCATACAGGGGCACCGGGCAGACAAAATAGCAAGGCGATGCAGGAGATTTGAATTTTCATTGCGGTCCCCGGTGGCGCGAAAGTACGATTGTCGCCCTTCCGGGGCCTGTTTGGCCATGACGACGATGCACGGTGCTTTCGATGAGGACTCCTTCGTCGTAGACTATGTCGTTAACAAGTGTAATAACCAGTCGTGTCACAACTGGGGGAATCCATGGAAACAAAGCTCGCCAATCCCGCGCCGCTCGGTCTGATCGGCTTTGCCGCCACTACATGGCTTCTGAGCATGATCAACGCGGGGCTGTTCGGTAAGGAGTCGATACCGCTCGTGCTCGGCATGGCGTTAGCCTTCGGCGGTGGCGCACAGGTCCTCGCCGGTCTCCTGTCATATATTCGCGGTAACACGTTTGCAACAGTGGCGTTTATCGGCTACGGGTCGTTCTGGCTCTCGTTTGTGGCCTACCTCCACGTGTTCGGCGGCAGTAGTCCCCCGGCGTTCGTCGGCTGGTACCTGCTCGTCTGGGGCGTGTTCACGTTCTACATGTGGATCGCCTCGTTCCGCCACAACACCGCGCTGCAGCTCGTGTTCCTCACCTTGTGGATCACGTTCTTCCTGCTGGCCGGTGGTGATCTGTTCGGCGCATCCGCGCTGCACACACTCGGCGGCTACTTAGGACTCGTCTGCGCAGCCTTGGCGGCGTATCTGTCGGCGGCGGAAGTCATCAATGCGGACTATGGCCGCACGGTGTTGCCCATCGGCGCAAAGTAGTCAGCACGCTCGAGGTCTTCGACCAGCGCAGCAAACAGTTTCGCGCGCCTGTCATCAGGCGCGCGAAGCACTGCCGACGGGTGGTAAGTTGCGACAACTGTCGCGCCGCTGGCGGTACGAATGTCCGTGTGTCTGGCTTTTTCGATAGTCAGGCTCGAGCCTGTGAGCGCGCGGATAGCAGTCGCGCCGAGCGCGACAATGACACGGGGAGAGATCTCTGCGATCTCGCGTTCGAGCCAGATGCCGCACGAATGGATCTCCTGCAGCTGCGGCTTCATGTGCAGTCGTCGCTTGCCGCGAGGCTCCCACTTAAAGTGCTTTACGGCGTTGGTGACAAAGATGCCGCTGCGCGCGATGCCCGCGTTTTGCAGCGCCTCATCGAGTACACGGCCGGCGGGTCCAACAAATGGCCGGCCGCGTACATCCTCCTCATCGCCCGGCTGTTCGCCGACGAGCATCAACCACGCATCCTTGGGACCCTCGCCGACGACGGCTTGTGTTGCTCGCCGCCATAGATCGCAACGCTGACAAGTCAGTGGCGAATCACCTGCCGGTGCAATCCGGTCCAACGTCGTGGCGATTGCGCGCGGGACTCGAAAATCTTCCGCGGCTGCCGCCGACTCCGCGCTCAACGTTTTGTGCAGGGCACGAGGATTTTCATGGAGCAGCGCATGGATCTCCGGCGCCTCGGGCAAGTGGCGCCAGTACCGCTGTGGCATCTCACGTTGCATCATGCGCGGGTTGACTCGAGCAACATTGCAGATCTTACGGTAGTAGATGCGCCAAAGCTCGTGGGTGGAGTCTTCGCGCGCAATGGCCGAGCGTCCGGGCGAATCGATGAGCTCGGTTTGCGTACCATTCCAAACCGCGGCGCCATCCGGTGTGGCAATCATCCACCGCATGTTGCCAAAGCGCTTTTCGAAGAACGGGATCGCGTAGCGCAAAATTTCATGTGACGGCTCGAACCACGCGACATAACGGGGAACGCCGTCATCGCCGGGCGTTTCATGGAACCGCACGAAGGCGTGCATTTTATGCACATCCTGACTTACCGCTTTCGACCACAGCCGAGCCGCTCGCACGTCCATGTCCGCATTGTTTTGCAACAGCACGCGATTTTCGCAGACGACGCGCCACGTCAATCGATACATCAGTTCCCAGCGACTGGGGTCGCGATAACAGGCCAACAGCTCGAGTAGGGAAAGGAGCTCGCGCGGGATGCTTGGTGCGCGGCCGATGCTGGCCGTATCTGCGAGAGCGGGTGGTGTTCCGCTGGTAAAAATCGATGGCGATCTCCAATCCGACCATACCACTTCTTCCGGTCGCATTGCCGCCGCCAACCGCTGGCGTGCCAATGTGCGCCAGGTGTCAAAGTCCCTGACCGGGCCTCCAGCGGCACCGGCGTCCATCTCAGTTGCCCACCGCCTGCTGAAACAGGTCGGGCTGCTGCGTCACTGTAGTCGCGAGGACGTTCCTCAGGCGCACACCGCTGATGTCAGCTTGCGGCGCATAGTCGGCGGCGATGACAAAGTGCCTCGCTTTGCGCAACGACACACCTAAAGTAATCAGGTCCGCATACCGCAACTTCCCCTGCTTCCTTGATGCGACGATACGGTCGACCGTTCGAACGCCGAGGCCGGGTACTCGCAACAGCTGCTCGCGTGCGGCGACGTTGACGTCGACCGGAAACAGATCCCTATGACGCAGTGCCCAGGTTGTTTTCGGGTCGATGTCGAGGTCGAAATTCCCGGATGGAATCGCCGCGGTCAACTCGGGAGTTGAAAACCCGTAGTACCGGATGAGCCAGTCCGCCTGATACAGCCGATGCTCGCGCATCAAGGGTGGCGCACGATTCGGCAATCGCGGCGATGAGTGCACGAACGGGCTGAACGCTGAGTAGTAGATTCGCCGCAGCTGATACGACCGGTATAGCGTGTCCGCCATGTCCATGATGTTGGCATCGGTACTGGCATCCGCGCCGACTATCATCTGCGTACTTTGTCCCGCCGGCGCGAAACGTGGTGATTTCTTGCCGCCTTCCCGCGCCTCCTCGACCGAAACACGGATGTCACCCATGGCTCGCTTGATTGAGGTGTCCGTTTTCTCGGGCGCCAGCGTCGCCAGCGCGCTGCGAGTCGGAAGCTCGATATTCACGCTGAGTCGATCCGCGTAGCGACCTGCCGCGGCGATGAGCTCCGGACTGGCCTCCGGAATCGTCTTCAGATGAATGTAGCCCTGGAACTCATGTTCCTCGCGCAATACCCGCGCGACCTCCACCAGCCGCTCCATGGTGTAGTCCGCTGACCGGATGATTCCCGAGCTGAGAAAGAGTCCCTCAATGTAGTTGCGGCGGTAGAAGGACAATGTCAGCGACACAACCTCCGAGACCGCAAAGCGCGCCCGCGGAACGTCGCTGGAGCGACGGTTCACGCAGTACAGGCAATCGTAGATGCAGAAATTGGTGAGCAGGATCTTGAGCAGCGAGACGCAGCGGCCGTCAGGGGTAAAGCTGTGGCAGATGCCCATCCCTGTGGTGGAACCGATGCCGCGGCCGGGAGCGGCCTGACGCTTCGGCGCTCCGCTGCTAGCGCATGAAGCGTCGTATTTGGCGGCATCCGCCAGCAGTGCGAGCTTGCGTTTCAGGTCCATGCTGTATGTATATACAGTCTGAGCCTGCCGCCCGCAAGCTTGGCTGAGATCAAATGAAACCGATCGCTTTGCCGCGTATCGGCGGGTGTCCGGTTTTGAGCGTGTTGCTCTTTCGCAGGATGCGCAAGCGCTGCTGCTGGCGCACTCCTGGCCGGGCAACATCCGGGAGTTGGAGAACGTCATACACTACGGCGACCGCGAAGCGCTTCACCATACCGAGGAGCGGCTCCTGTTGGTCACGGCCTCGAGCACTGCGATCGCAACCAGGTGCGCACGGCCAGGCGGCTCGGACTGTCTCGCAATATCGCGCGGGCCCAGCTCAAACGCCACGGACTGTTGGAGCAGGCCCCGGCGGCCACCTTTTCCACCGCCGCCAGGGAAGACGGGTGTACTGCCTCGCGCGAGAGGGGACACTCGCGCGAGGCAGTGGAAGTGCGCGTTACGCTATTTTCGCTGCAATGGAGTGGGCTTCCGGCTTTCGCTGCGGGGCATCAATTCAACGGGCGATTTGACGGTCGTTGGGAACACCCTGAAGCTGTGACGCAGTACCGATCTTGACTACAAAACTGCGTGGGGCTTCTCCAGACCCGGGTCGCCGATGCCGATAATTGGCACATGGCTACCATCGGGTCTCGTTCAGCCGTTTCCACCGTCGGCGCGTTTGCGCGCGTGCGGAGGTCGTGAAATGGGCTTCGAGGCGGCACGCGATCAATCGGCGAAGCGCGACGGCGACCTCCGGGAGAAGTACCTGGAGGCAATCGCGCAGCTGGAAGCCGGTGAGGCGCGCTGGTCGCAGCTCGAAGTCACGCTGCGCCGCATCATCGGGCGCCTATGTCTGGCGGCACGCGGCCGTGCGGCTCCTCTAGATGCCGAGCTCCGAAAGGTTAGCGACCTGGCGCGGGGGCGAGGCGACATCAGCGCGATTGAGGCATACCTCGATCCACTGTCGCGCGCCATCGCGGCCTTGGATGAGATGTCAGCGAGCACGGGCGCCACTACGACGTCCCGTGCTTTGGCGTTCGCCGGTTACGTCCCCCCTGTTGATACCGCGCTCCACCGCAAGCTACCCGACCCGGGCTCCGGCCCTCTTATCGATCCCGTGGACCGGGATACCCAGGTTCAAACGGTAATTGTCGCGGTGCTCGAGCGTTTGGCGCGCCTGCCGGAGTTGCGTCCTCTACTGAGGGATCTTTGCGAGCGCTCCAAGGGCTCGCTGTCTCCCGATGAGTTTGCTGAAGGGCTCGAGCGTGTCGCGCGTCTGGTCGGCGAGCAACGTTCCAGCTTGATGCGCGAGAAGCGGGAAATCGAAGACCTGCTGCAACAAATGGATAGTCGCCTCGCCGAGATTGCGACCTATCTTGCCAACGATGTGGCTGACCAGAAGAGTGCGCAAACCAGCACTCAACAGCTCGACCTCGTGATGATGAACGAGGTCCGCAGCATCGATTCCGACATCCAGCGGGTCGGTGATCTTTCAGTTTTGCGCGAGCGTGTTCGCGAGCGCCTCAATGTGATCACTGGCCACCTGAAGGATTTCCGCGCACGTGAGGGCGCACGGGTCTCGGCGCAACTCGACCGGACGCAGCGCATGCGTGTCCGGGTGACCGATCTGGAGCGTGAAATCCACGGCCTGCACAAGAGCCTTCAGGAAGAGCAATCACTGCGGATGATCGATGCGCTGACGGGCATTCCCAACCGCGCGGCTTACGACGACCGTATCAGACAGGAGTTCATGCGCTGGCAGCGCGAGGACACCGCCGTCAGTGTGCTTGCGTGGGACATCGACAGATTCAAGGAAATCAACGACGCCTACGGCCACAGTGCCGGGGACAAGGTTCTGCGCGTGATCGCGCAACATCTGGCGCAACATGTCCGCGGCACCGATTTTGTCGCCCGGTATGGTGGGGAAGAGTTCGTGATGATCCTGTGTGGCACGGACGCGGACCAGGCAATGGTGACGGCGGATAAGATCCGCACGGGCATCGAGGGTATGGGCTTCCATTTCCATAACAAGCCGGTGGCGGTCACGGCCTCCTGCGGCATCACCACGTTCCGTGGTGATGACACGCCGGAGACGATCTTCGACCGTGCGGACCGCGCCCTCTACCGGGCCAAGGACGGCGGCCGCAACTGTTGCCGCATCCTCTGATTCAAAACTTCAGTTTTACTCCCGCATACGCTCCGAAGCCAGGCGCGAGAAATCCCGTAGGGTTCTGATAGTGCCGGTCGAGCAGGTTGCTCAGCCGTCCGAACAGGGCCACTTTGTCATTGAGGTCGAAGTTGGTCGCGACGTCGAGGGTCGTATAGCCGGGGGCTCGCAGGCGTGGGATGGTGAAATTGCGGTTGCCATCGGCCCAGTCGCCGACCGTGAGCAGAGTCGTATGTAGCGAGAGGCGCGTGGTCGCCTGCCACTGCGCATTCAGGGATGCTTTGTGCTTCGGCCGGCGCAGCAGCTCCTGATTCAGGATCGCATCCACAGCTTCGGTGAATGTGTAGTCGAGACGCAGGGTGAGCGTTTTGAGGGGTTGATACGCGATGAAGCTTTCGACACCCTCGGTGCGTGCCCGTCCGACGTTGACATTGGAAGTAAAGGTCGCATTTTCGGTAATGAGATTGCTGATGTTATTGCGGAACCAGGTTGCGCCGAATGTCAGTGCGCCGCCGGCGGCCGAGCGGCCAGCGAGGGAATCCCCAGTGGGGACGACGGGCTGCTCGAACCCGACCTCATAACCGTGGCTGCTCTCGGGCTGCAGGTTCGGGTTGGCGTAGAAGTTGAAAACCGGGTAGTCGTGGAACAACTCATCGAGTGTCGGTGACTTGAAGCCCGTGCCGACGCTGGCTTTGAGGCGGGTTCCGCTGCTCTGGATGATGTACACGGGCGCCACGCGCCAGGTGACCTTTCCGCCGAAG
>Ga0134126_10000497_pt1 | contig 50151 bp, 40 predicted proteins | sample KB31752_FD_96881 | JGI IMG/M metagenome (GOLD analysis project Ga0134126, IMG submission 96881) | Terrestrial soil microbial communities with excess Nitrogen fertilizer from Kellogg Biological Station, Michigan, USA - KB3-175-2 | ecosystem: Environmental > Terrestrial > Soil > Unclassified ...
TAAAGCAAGAAACGGGTCGGCCTTTAATCAACCGATCAGATAGCATATTGTGATTAGATAGTACAAGGCTAGAGAGACTTAAAGAGAAGATCTTCCGTAATTGATCCAGTCATTCAAGTCATACCAAGGGTCATCCCGAATAACATAAATTGATCACTACAATAGGGATCATACATACATTAAAGGCCAAAAATTAAAGGTATGTAAAGTGTACAAGATCAAAAATTCTTGCGGACCTCCATAGCACAGTTGGATAGTGCATTCGGCTTCTAATTGGAAGGTCATTGGTTCGAGTCCAATTGGAGGTAGATTTTTTTTAAATGCAAAAAGACGGTTTACGACGACATCAAATGTTGCTGAACATAATTCACTAATTCTACACATTTTTGTTGTTGGTCCGACACGGATAAACTCAAATCCTCAACCACCATTCTCAAATCCGTGTTTTGAATCTCGAGTTGACGTACTTCATCATCGGTTTCACTGGCCAATTGTGTCTTGGTCATTCCCACCATGGTCTTCAATCGATGAAATTGACCGACAATCCATCTATATTCCCCCTTTTTGCAGAACGACTTACTTGTTTTCAGCCTGGAGTTGTCCCAATTTTTCAAGATGTTCACTACGTAGGTCTGACATGTGATGTTGCAACACTTGCCATCTACCAAAAGAAAACGCATGCAGAAAATCAAACCAAAAGTGGAAAAATTACGTGGCATTTTCAAATTCCAATGATCGGATTTGAGCATCCTTGGCATCCATAATCGAAGCCCATAGACGAAACGATAGTGTAACCACGTCATTCAATGGAGTTGGCAATAGGAATTGGAAATCACGTGGCGTAAACGTCTGTTGATCAGCATGCGTGTTTTTCCTAGTCTTGTGTCGAGTCTTGGAATGGGTTCGTGGTTTGAACACGGCCGGTACAATTTGATGAGTCTTTTCGAACCAAGCTAAAGTCTGCTTTGGAGGCACTGTTTCGGGTTTGGGTTCGTCAAAGAGACTTGTCTTCTTGTCCGATGACGCTCGGCCCGTGTGCTTGTCTTGGTCGGGTACGGTATGAGTCGTGGTCTTGACGGGGAATCGGGTCAAGAGCCAATCGCGGATATTATTGAGAATGACGTTCAATACCCTAACGAATTAACATAAACGAAATTAATCAGTAGAAAGAAAAACAAATTGAATATTACCGCATGTAATCCGCATGACTACCCAGTCCATACAAGACTTGCAATGCAACGAGAATCAATGTCATTAACCGTTCCGATGAATCGAACTGTGCACCGTCCTTTGTCATGTCCAACCTGGTCAATTGCAAATTGATGAAAAAAAAAGATTTTCCACAAACGATTTACATAATCTGTTTGAGTTCGCGAGTCGAGTCGCCTCGGAACGGACCACTGACCTTCCTGTCCTCAATAATCACAATAATCTCTTTTTTTTTCTTACGGATCAGCGTCTGGCAAATGATTTTCGGTATGCGAGTCGGACGCGTCCTTGACCAGAGGATTCGATTTCCCCTGTTTCTTTTTGCGTTTCTTTTGAATTTGATTCGGTAAAGAGGATGTAGTCTCGTCTTCAGAGGATCCCGGTTCGGTAATGATGGGCATCTTTTCCTTGTCGTCTGCCATTTTTTTAGAAGAGCACACTCTGAAGAAATAAAAAATGAACCCGAATTAAACTGAAGAAAGGATCTCTGGAAAATTCTTGGTAAAAGTCCACCTTTACCAAGAATTTTCTGAACAAGCGAAAAATGTCCATTTCTTGAGAAGTTCAAGAAAAGGAACCGTTCTTTACACAAAGAGAAAAAAACAATGAGTTCACAAACGTTTGAAGAATTCATGTCACGAAATGCAATCAAACTCGAAATGAAAGTAGCTTTGACAACTCCCCCGTCTGCATCGACTTTGGCATCGAATCGGGTCAAGAAACGTACTCGCCCAGAGGCCAATGTCAATTCAATGCCTGCCAACGTGACGTTGCAAACCCCAAAGTTACAGATGGACCACTCGCAGCCAGCAGCGGTCCAACTACCTCAGCAGCCCGTGGTAGTCCAACCTCCAACACAGATAACCATGCCCCAACAGACATCACGGGCAGCATCGATACCAAAGGTAGCAGCCAAACCAGCAGTTTCAGGGATTCGTCGATTCCCGTGTAAGTGTGGCCAATTGCAAAACGTGCCGGGAGCCAAATTCTGTCATCATTGCTGTATAAACCGAGCCGGCAGCTGTTTTCGGTGCAATGCCGTGACCTTTACCTTACCCGTAATTGAAGCCCTTTTTGCGTGTGATTACATTTGGCGTAACCCCGACAAGAATCATGCCGTTTGCAAGGGCAAGGGCTCCTATTTTAACTCGGAACACTGGAGAGACGTTGTGTCCGACTCGCTTGCGGCTTTATCTCATACCATGTACACGTCCGAGTCCGTCGACACATCTCACACAGACTCGATTGATGCAAGTCACGCGGCCCAGGGCTCACTCTTTTTTTATCCTGGGAATCCTCACTCGGATTTAATGAAATTGCACTCGGACCCTTCCAAATGGACCTTTCACGGTCACGAAATTTCACGCATCTTTTTCATGTGCGGCACCTGTCTCGAATCGGAAATCATCTTACCCCGTAAGGGTCGTCGATCCTATCGCGAAGACGATTTGGTGTATGTCGCGACACTAGACTCCAAACTCATGGCACGCGTGGACCCCAATTGGCAAAAGGACATGCAAGTCCTCAAGGGCCCCGAGGCACTTCGAGACGATTTTAACAAGCTTCAGCACGAATTCAAGTCGTACGAGGACTATCAAAAATGGCGTAGGATCTGGGACTCGAAACGTCTCAATCAAGATTGGACGATTCGACCCAAGGTCGAAGCCCGAAACGACTTGCTTGACATTGCCGGTCTTCTTCCATTTAATTAAAGTCCGACTTAAAGTTACCGCTGTATTCGAGACCAACAATTTATCCGGTAAATTTAAAAAATTTAAATAATTTAAACAAGAAAAAAAAGTCAGACATCTTCAATCAGACTTCGGTTGGTGCGCTGGGCACAGTCGAGACATCGTTCTCCGAGACGACTGGAACCCAACCGGATGGCATTTGACGATCCAGCCACGCAGTTGTACTTGAAATGTCGTACCATGGAAGCAGCGAAACAAGAATCATACAGTAAAAGGGGATGGCCACCGTGATTGAAACGTAAAAATTAAGAATCAGGGCACCAATCGCAAAGAACATGGGTAAGAAATAGAAAAAGGACAAATAGCAAAACCGGGCACATCCGGTATTAACATTGGGCGGATTGGATGGATTCGTCGAAACCACGGCCCATCTCTGGGGCAGAATCTTGTCCAATGTTGAAATAAACTTGTCCCGTGCAGGGTTGGACACCAAAGTAGAGAATATTGTAGCCACGATCAAGGGCGGTACCATGGCCACTCGCGACACGTAATAATACAAGAATCCGCAGCTCAAGTACAGTGATATTGGGATTACGCCCAAGACGAGGTTGATGATGATGAATCGAACGGTACCCGCCATTTTCTTTTATTTTCTTCTTTACTGGAAATCCGGTTTTCTTGTTTACTGGAAATCTGGTATTCTGTCAAAAATAACGTTGACCTTTATGAACCCATCAAATAGATTTTAATACTATTTTTTTAATTTTTGGGAAAGATGTTTTAAATTTTTCCTTCTAGGTTTATAAAGGGGTCGAGTGTAGAGAAAGAGGAAATGTCCAAGTCGCCGGCCAAGAAGAAAAACAGTCTGGTGCGTTCACGCGACAATGGGCGAGTCTTTATCAATCTAATAAGTTCCGAGAAAAAATCGCCATCCAAAATCAACAATAGTCCAGCCAGTGGCCAATCCGCTACCCAGTTCAACGAGGCCGTGCTCCCAGCTTATTTTCGAAATAAATGGCGCGACCCACGCGTCCAATTATGGATAAAACAACACTACACCATGATATGGCCCACGGAAAACCCCGAGGTATCTCAGATACTACCCGATATCCAACGCTCGTTTCAAGACAGTGAACAAATAACCTCCTTTACTCTAGGGGTGCCCATCTTGGGACGTACACTGGCTACACCCTTGCAGTGGAGTTCCATTCATTTTTTCCGTCATCGGATCATCGTCCCTATCCCTGGCAACAAAATAGTGCCCCAGTTGCATCGTTTATTTTGGTGCACACTCCCCCTCGAGTTGGTCCAGGCTTTATGGACTCGTCAGGAAGACACTTGGACCATTTACAAGGCGTGGTTCAACGATTTATTGGATGATGTACGATACATGTATACCGAGTCTTGGCTAAATGTGTTAGATATTCCCATCCATCAACTCGCCGACGCGTTAGATGACTTGACGGCCCAATTGTATGCCTTGCTCCAAGTCAATGTGTACAATTGGTCACCGCTGACTTCATTCAATCGCATGATGCAATGGATACAAGACGCACAAGTATCGGATCCACGCAATACTTTCCGGGTCTCGGCGCTCGAGTACTGGCATAGACTGGTACATGGCAAGACACGCGCGTTTGGACCTTACAATGTGGCGTTTCACAATTCTAGCATGACCTTGGCACGTGCAGGCATGTATCAACAGTATTACCATCCTCTGCTGGAACAATCAATAGCCAATGGACGGCCACTACAGGACACGACCGTGGGCCAAGACTTGGCTTATATTCGAATGGAACGACGCGATCAACACAAGCTTGCTTCGGGTACCTATGGCGAAGTCGAAGTGTATTGGGTCATGCATCGTTCGGAGCTCGTACAATTATTATCCCAGATCAAGGGTTCGAAAAAGCTACGCGACATTCTGGTTCCCGATGGTTTCGACGTCAATGTGGATGCCGCAGTCGCCCCCCGACTGTACACTACCCTACTTTGCGCGTGGCCCGCCGTTTGTATCAAACGCACCAAGGCCGATTCGACCTCCAACATGGAAAAGACCGCCCTTGGCATTCAGACGCTGTTTGCCGAACAATACAAGCATTTGCATTCGACCTCGGCCGTGATGACCAATCCAGCAAAAGACAATCAGCGCATTCGTGACGAACAACTGGCCTGGAATCGCATGCTCAGCATTTACCAAGCGGAAATGGCCACGCCCAAGATTTTTCAAGTCTTTATGGAGGCCGTCACCATGGACTGCAAGACCATGGGACAACTCTATTTCCGAAACTTACTCAAATCCAATGTTATCCAAGATCAAGCGCAACTCGAGAAACAACAAGAAACGTACATACACTTGGTCATGACCATGGTGTTCCAGCTGGGCAAGTCACTACGTGACATGTTCCATGTCCTCAAGCTGTTGCACAGTGACTTGAAGGATGCGAATGCAGGCATGACGATTGAGTCCAATGACAAACTCGTCTTTAAATGGCTCGACTTGGACTGTGTGTCGCTGACCGACGCCTCCCCCTTTTGGGAGAACCGTAGTTGTTACACCTATGTGGATCGATTTCAAAACAAGAATATCATTGTCAATAGTCGAGACGTGGCGGTGCTGTACTCGGCACAAGTTTATCAATTTGCATACATGGTGCATTCGTTATTGTCGATCGATCGCCATCCACCCAATGATGTCGACATGGACACGTGGGTAGCGAACGTGCGTAAAGATGCCCAGGCCTTGACCCGTGGTAAACGACTCAAGCACGTGTCGGGGGTGGATCGAGTGCTCGTGTATCGTGGTTCCGACTATACGACGGGCGTAAGTCTGCTCTGGTTGAGTCGTTTCATTGAATTGCAAACGCTTCCACGTACCGCAGTCATGGAATACGAAAAAAATAATGTACCGATTCCAGACGAATTCAAGACCTTGGAAGATCGTTTGCGTCATCGAGTGGAAATGTTTGACTATTTAATCATGCAAATAGGCGAATTTTTGCCTCGTTACAAGACACCCTTGGACGTAGAGTACCTGAGACGTATGCATGTGTTGCATCACTTGGATCATCACTCGATTCACATGATGTCAACCTGTCCCTTTCAGACGGTCGTTCCTTATTCCTTGCCTAGGGTACCCGGATTCATGAATGATGCATTGCATGGGGATCACAAGGAACCAAATGATGAAGAAGAGGATAAAGTGCGGTTTAATTTTGAATTGGATCTCAAACCCGTCCAAATTGCGGTGGCTGTGCCCGTGGTCGCGCCGGCGGTGCCCGTTTTAGTGCCGGCATCGGCATCGCCTGGAAAAAGGTCGCCCACGGACCCCGTCATTGCAGCCGCACGCAAGGCGATGGCCAATTATCCGGTTAATCCCAATCCGCCCAAGTATACTACCGCCGAAGCCCTTGCCGCACAACAGGCCATGGCCGGATTAATGAAACCACCCTCAAGAGGGGCGTCGCCCGTTCGCCAAATGCCCAGTTCGCCCCCACCTATTCCACAAACGCCATCCGTACGTCCCGTAGAATTCAATGGTCCATTTCAGCGATTATCTCCTATGAAGGGTTCACTGAATTCACCTCGGGTGCCACGTGTATCCGCCTCGCGCCCCAAAATACCCTTGCCCGAATCCAAGGAGGCCGACACGGAAATCGTGGGTCGACAATTACCAGGTGAAGATCCTGAAAGCGAAGTGGGGCTGGTGCCTCGATCCGTTCGTGCCAATGACGTGTTTCAACCTCTTCCTATTCAATTGCCCGCGCCGGAACGAGTCGTGGCGTCTCCGCCACTCCGATTGACCCTGAGCAGTCGGCCAGGACCTCGCATGCAGTCGAGTGCCCAGCTTCGTGCGGATCTTGATCTTGACGAACAAGTCATGGCCAATCAATCGCGAATACGAAATTTTTCAAGTTGATTTTTTTCACTGCTTGAACTTTCTCTCTCTTTTCTACACGTTTTAAAAAAATCAATCGTGTAACTTGCCGTGGTTCGAAGCCAAGAACCAACGAAAAGAAAAAAACAATGGGGGATGCCTGCAGTACACTCGCCCATGGATGCTGTTGTATGCTGGATACCATACTTGCACCGCTGCGCTGGATCAATGTCGCATGCAAGGCTTATTTTTATCTTGTACTTTTATGTATTGTAATTATTGTACTGGTTTTGGCGGCCGTGTTCGACTGTTTATTCCTTCACCGATTGTTTCAATCGTGTCAGACGCCTACACTGTCGGATTACATACATCCATGAAGCGATTTTATTTAAAATGAAATTCGGTACTAGTTTAATTCTTTCTCTGATTTTCGCTTTGAAGACCCATAAAACAGATTTCGGCCCAACTTTCTAGTACTGGGTTTCAAAGATGTGATGTGAGAGTGAACACATTCCAAACACCAATACACATTACAATCTTGACAATACTTGTACTTTCGGCAAATCCAACAATATCGATTGTGTCGATGACAGGAAGAGCATGTACAATCTCGCACTGGTGTTACACTCTCTCCACATGTACAAGTGGTTTGTGACATGCACGGACCAAAATAGGATTGACGTTCCTTTTGTAATTTCAAAACAGAAGATCCATATTTTTTTCCCATGCGAGCGAAAATACCGAAAAAGAAAAATTTACAATCCTAGGAAATTTCTTTCTTGATACAACTCATTCAACTGATTTTGTCAACCGAATTCAATAAAGAAAAAAAAATGACAGATTCGGACAAGGGCATAGTCGTGTGTGTCGAAATTGGAACGTCTCGTTCGGGCGTAGCCTATGCCTTGCGCGACAATCCATCGGAAATATACATGGGAAAAGATTGGCCTTTTGAATCGGGACATGTCAAGATGCGCAGCTCGATTCTCATGGACCATTCCGGAAAACTAATGGCACTGGGCCAACAGGCGGTCCAGGAATACCTGGAATACGAATCGGACCAACGCGAATTCCAGTTTGTGGACAAGGACGATAGTTTCGCCGAACCCCATAATGTTTCGGACAAGGGTACAGCCAAGACAGACGGCATTCGAGACGAGGGGATCGCCCAAGCCCAGGGTGATCAGATCAATGAAACCAAGACCAACAGTCTCGCTCCACTGTTTTTCCGCAACTTCAAAATGGCCTTGTACGGTGATAGTGTAACCAAGGAACCAATCCTTCGTTCCTATACGACCGACGACACGGCATCGTCCTCGTCAGAAATGGGCGTGAAACAAATATTTGGACAAGTCTTTGTATTTTTCAAGAAATACATTGAAAACGAATTAGCACGTGCCAAGCACGTGTTCAGCGGGGACCAGATTACCTGGGTCATAACCGTACCTTCCATCTGGAGTGAAGGAGCCAAACAGCTGATGCGTGAGACGGCCAGGGACGCTGGGTTATGTGGAGAAACCTCTGGTCCAATCATTGCATTGGAACCCGAGGTCGTAGCGCAACGCATCATGGCCAAGGAAAGCCATCTTGTGGGTGATGGTGATACATTCCTAGTGTGTGACTGTGGTGGTGGTACTGTGGACGTAACGGTGCATGAACGTACCAAGGACAATCTGCGCGAAGTGACATGCCATTCGGGCGTCCGAATGGGCAGCATGTGCATCGACGAGAATTTCGAGATACTACTTTGCAATGTCTTGGGTGCGGCCGTTGTTCATCACTACAAGACAAAATTCCCACGGGAATGGGAGGACACCTTGCTCAATTTCGAAACAGTCAAAATGACACAGGACCATCTCAAGGAGACGGTGGCACGCAAAATACACATGCCACAGTTCAGCGCCGTCTATGAAAGATTCCACGGAACGTCATTGCACCTCTTGAATGGCAAGACCAAGGGACTCGTCTTTTCTTCAAGAGACGACTTGTGTCTGTCCACTACGATTGTGCAATCCTTGTTCAATCCCGTTATTGACAAGATTGTATCGCATGTCAACAATATTCTAAAGGCGGCTCCCAAATGCCATTACATCTTCTTGACGGGCGGATTTGCGGAATCGGAGCTCCTCAAAAGTCGATTTGACGAGGCCTTTGGTTCCACGTTGGCGATAGTGAGGCCACCCAATGGTTCCCTGGCCGTGCTGACGGGCGGTGTCATGTTTGGACTTGCTCCGACCGTTATCTCCAAACGTATCGCGAAATTTGGATATGGCATTTGTTCGCACGCTCCTTTTGATGAGAACAAGCACAGTCCGGCTAGAAAAGTGATGCTCAAGGATGGGCGTGTTCGGTGTGAGAAGTTGATAAGCTATCACATCTCCCCTGGCCAGGAAATTGGTCACGAAGAAAGGTATCAACGCTGTTACGGCCCCTTGTACTCGAACCAAGAAACGGTCGAGTTACGCATTATCCAAACATCGGACAAGGACGCGATTTATTCAGACGAGAAGTCGTGCGTCTGTTTGGGGATACTTACACTCGACATGGATCTAGACGACGACGATCGGGATAAACTGACGCGTCGAGCGCGTCGAGTCCTCGGATCAAAACCCTCGGACCGTGACATTATGGTCAGTATTGGCCAAGTCGACAGTATGATCAGAGTCGAAGCGATAGATGTAGTGTCGGGTCAAGTCGTGAAATCACAGTTTAATGTATTACACGAAACGTCGGATACAATCGCGCCGGTTACGACAAAATAAAATATTTGAATATTCTCTTGTTCTATTATTGCCAATATTTTAAACCTCGTTATTTTTACTTTTTCCAAGTTTACGAACAGTTGTCAAGGAAATTCGAAAAAGAATCCACATTATTGGCTTAATATTTCCAAAAAACAAACCAATTACCGAAAAAAGGACGGGAAGAAAGGAACACAAGTCCTGTCAGCAAATGTCGTGGCCGGTCATCTACATTTGTGGTGCCTGGTATTACCGACGCGACTGCGTCGAGGAAATCCGTAAACACGTGCCTCATTATCAAGTGCAATGTATATCACAATTTGTAATCGATTTCATTTCACATTGTTTTCAATTGGACTCGACGGTATTGACCAAGACCCTATATCTATTCCGTGAACCCGTGGTACCGGTGTCATCATTATGTCATGGAATGGACGCGACCTATGCACCGATACGAGCCCTGGAATTCCTAACACGTTATCGGCCGAAATTTTTTCGCGACTGGAGTCCTACAGCTCCCTATGCACGTGCCGCCCACAAACTCGAGTGGTGGTGTCACTTGTTCGAGACCCTCTTGGCCAGTGCCTATTCACACTTGACCGATCCAAAAGACTTGTGTACCGTGTCTCAATTGGTATCAAGCGTGTGCTCGTCCTTTGACCAACTCCTTCATCCATTGTTTCTACACGATCTCTTGATCACGGATCAACCCACGATTTTGGTCTATCCCAAGTACACGTACCAATTCCACCTCCAGTGGATTGGTCAATGTCATAGTAAAATACCAGGACTTTTTATATGTCTATGGTCCGAACACGAAAAGGGTCAGGAACCGGACAAGTCCTCGGAACAAAAGGAGGTGACGAACTTGTTATCGGATACCGACAAGCGCTTGGTGCAATGTTATGGTACCCTAATCGAACTGCAGCTTGACGTCAAGTGGAATGTTATTCGAGACCGGCTTGAAAACGACATACTTGCCACGATACGACCCTCGTACCATCCAACCTTGCACGAGTACCTGATTCGCGTCTTTCAATTTGAAGCTGATCTCCAAAAGAATACATTCGAGCGGAACCTACCGTGGGTATATCTGTACGAGGATGGAAGTGTCATGTCCAAACTCATGGAGGACGAATCCGTCCAGTGGGAACGTACTCATCGCATTTTCCCTCCCCTTAGACAGTCCATGTCGCTGTGGACCAATCGACCGCCATTGTATTTACCTGAAGCAGTAGCCTATCAAGTACGCAAGGAACTGGTGCGATTATTGGGGTGGCATGATGTGTATTTGCCACTGCTCGAGGCACGCTTGGTACAATTAACATTGGAGCCCTCGTCTGTAGAGGTGATTGGAGCTGAAGTGGTATTGGACAGTGTAGATCGTGACCAGACCAAGGAATATGCCTCGGTCGAAGATGTTCAGAAATTTGTACCGTTTTCAATCAATAAAAAGTTTAGTATTTCTTAATTCATGATTCTTAACCTGTATATTCAAAAGATGTGTTTACATAAAACATGACTTGACAGCAAACGATAATTTCTAGACACGAGCACGCTTGGCCTTTTTCTCCAATGAAAAGACTTGACCAATTACATTTCTTCCCGGACCGCTTCCCCATACGTCTGGGTGAACCGTATTGAATGGATTTCGGATCCAAAATCCATTGAATAACGGGAGATCTTGAATCTGATTGCGTTTCTTTTGAATACAATCGGTCCAACAATCCTCATTGATTTGACAACCGTCCTGAAATACAATGGGTGCGAATCCATATGGAATGGACTGTGGATGTCGAGATAGAATAAACTGGTGTTCAATTGTCTTTTGAAAGTCCGCCGCCTTGGACTTCTCCTTGATTCCGTCAATCCATTGATCCACCATTTGATGAAGCTTTTCTTCTCCTTCCTTGGAGACGTACGATTCGGAAAGGACCAGTGAGTTAAGTTTGAGATGCGACTCTTCATCCAGAAAGACGACGCGTGCCTTGGCACTCGGAGTCAAGGCCATTAATTTGGGCCATAGACTCGTGTAGATTTTTGCATCGTTCCATTCAGATCCCCTTTCGTACTTGTCAGTATTGTCCTTGTAGTCCCAAGCCGGCAATAATTTCTTCAATTCGTCGGGATAGCTGATCCATCGCTCATAATCTTCTTGTGTTAGTTCCTTGGCCAATAGCTGAGCTTGACATTTCTTTTGGTACAATTCGATATCTGGTGCTCGTTTCACCAAGAATTTTTCAACGGATTGATCCATTTTCTTTTTTCGAATTTCGTTTTCTCGCAAGTTTGTATAAAAGTATACCCTCACCCAGAAAAATTTAACAAGATTCTTTAGCGAAAAAATAAAAAAATCCCGTCTGAAATTTTACTCAAGGAAATTAAAAAGGTTTTTGGTTTCGTCATTCTGTCACTTTCCACAAAGGCTTTCCCATTTTTTTCGAATCTGCAAAATGCTTACCATTGCGCAAAGAAGACAAGCAGATGACATTGAAAATGCCCTGACGGATGCCGACTTTGAACGCATTTGCGACTATCGTCTGTGGTTGGAACGGCTCATGGCCAATACGAAAAACATGATGTCGATGCTGACAAAATCCAGCGACACGACTCGCCAAGTCTTGGAAGTAGCGGAAATCCCAAAATTCAATCTATTTGTCAAGATCGAAGTCGAGGGTGGTGTTGCTCTCGTCAAGGGAGTGGACTGGAACGGAAACACGGTCACGGCCATTTATTCGTGTGCTCCGGAGCTGGACCAAGATTTGAGCAAGACGCAGAAAGTATTCAAGATTTTTGCGTTTGATTTTGCCTCACAATTGCTGCATAATCGATCGTTTTCACCGCTTTACAGATGGACCCTATTCTAGTCTTGAATTTAGGGTGGTTTTTTTCGACTCCTTGTTTTAAATCGATAAAAAATTTCTTTCTATTCAATCCAAAACCAACAATCTTTAACACCTCGACAATTCTGAAAAATGAAGAAACTCGTGCTATTGATCGTGATGATAAGCTTGACCCAATCAGGGCATGCACTATTCATGGACCTGATCAGGCTCATGTCTTGGAAAGACTTGGTCAAACCCAAGACGGAACCCTCAGCCCACAATCTGTTTGCGTCCACGGTGCGCGAAGCCCTGTCTATGCCCGATGAATTAAAGGCCATTGTCCCTGAACCAGAACGATTCGATACATGGATTCCTGGGGAATTCTGTATTCGGATTGCACGTGACTTGCTTTTTGAAACGGAACACAAGATCCAGTTATTACCGTTATTGAAGGATCTGAGAGATTCAACTCTCAAGTGGATTCAGACCCAAAACGAAACATGTGCTGATCTAGCCAAGACTTTGCTTAATGCCGGTGGACTCCAACTCGCCATTGCTCACAGTGAGAATCCGGAATGTCAGGATATGATTTACGAGAGATTGGGCGAATTGTCTCGTATTGAAATCAAACATGGATTCGCAGCGGTGCCCACAAGAGTCTCGAATACGATTTCGGCTGTACCGGATGATATTATGGGCTCGACGCAGGCATCTTTCGTCACAGTCGATCCGACGAAAGAATCCATTGCTTCGAGATCGAGTGCGCCTGATGTTTTGCAAAACCAGTCCCAGACCGAGGTCCACCCTTGGTGGTGGAAGATTCCTTCATGGTTTAAATGGCCGAATAGAGTGGTTGGATAGACTTTTCAAGTTTTTAAAATCGAAAAGCCTTTTTTAAACAAAGACGGAAACATGTTGCAACGAGGGCTTCATGAGTTTCAAGGACAATTCGGCACGCAATGTGATTTCCGCCTCGCGAGATAACGGAAACTGATCCAGAATGTGTAATTCGCGCTTAACAATCATCTGAATCAAGATTCGCATCTTGACCCCAATATTGTTCATATACTGGGTATTGGGACGAACAAAATCCACTAATGGATTTGCAATGACCAATGACGGATGACAATCAGTTACATGCACGAAACACATGCCGTCTTGGGTTATTCCGAATCCGCTAACGTGCTTATCCAATGGAAGAGTGTGTTTTTCTTCAAGTGTGGACAGTTCTTCCAGTTTGGATCGGACTGAGCGATACAAGTCGGCATCGGCCAGCAATTGAGTATAATCTATAAACGTCAAGGGCACGTCCCCGGAACGGTACAACATGACACCAAAGCGTTCGTCACGGTTGGCGCACAATGCACAGAATTGTTGTTTGCCATTTGACAATTCCAACGATACACCCAAGCCCTTGTCTGGTACATGTTTCTTGTATTGTTTCTTGATGGACTGGTTACCCATTTTCGTTTCCTTGATATTTGTGAAAAAAAAAACGAAATGCTACACGTCTATCAGCCTAGTTTCAAATGTACGATAAATTGTTTACACGAGATAAAATCTACTAGAAAAAACACGCATTTAATTCCGAATCGAAATCGAAAGGAAGACTAGACGGCTTGGGTCGTGGAATCGGTAGAGACCAAGGTCATCTGAGCCATTCCGGACACGGCCAAGGAAGACGTTGCCGACGAGCTAGTCGAATGAGATGAGGACGACTTCATTCGAATCGCCGAGCAACTGGAGCTAACGCTGCTCGAGTCGACATCGGGATTCATGAATCCCGTACCCAGATTGTCGGCGCGATTGATAAAGACCAATCCGTTGCTGGAATTGGACAGCCCTAGCCCGTCGGCTTGAGCATTGGTATCCTCGGACTGGACTTGAGTCCAAAATATCTGGGAATTGGGACGCTGTTGTAGCAAATGAATAAACTCCTTGGCTTCTTCTTGTGAAGTACTACTACCCACGTCCTTGCCATCCGTCACCACGTAGAGGAGCAAGTTGGACGCGTCTTTAAAGAGCTGATACACCTCGGCCACGGCATCGTACAAGAAGGTTTGATTCATATTGGGTCGGTAGATGCACGCGTCTTGAGTCAAGACACTCTGTTTCGTACAAGAGCGATCCAACACCAAGGGCACGGCCGTTTTTAACGGGGCGTTGCATTGGATCCAATGCAAGCCTTCGCCAAAAAAGGCCATTGAGAGTTGATCCGTATCCATACACGATGGACGTTGCTGATCCAGAATCTGATTGACGGTCTGGGCCAGGGCTTTGGCGCGTCCATGATCTGCCATTGACGCGGATGCATCCAGTACAAACACGAGTTGCAATGATGGTGCTGTGCAATCGGGTTTAAGTATGGTACTGGAGGGAGCAGTGGTGTCGGATTTAGACACTTGTTCAGGAGCCGTGTCCGAATCGGGCACTTGCCCAGAGGGCATTAGGTTTTGAAAGGGCAGGTCTGAGGTCGGACTCTCACTGGATGCACGGGGCGGTACGGAACGAGTAAAAGTCGATTGAATTGCATGGCCTTGGGCGGCAATGGCACGTGCAATTTGGAATCGACGTTGTGACACGCCCGGACAGGGCGAATACGGCACTCGTTTCTTCTTTTCTAGTCGATGACGTTCCTTGATGTTTTGACGCTTGCCGTACAAGACTTCGAAATCATCGTCGTCACGGTCGACTTGACTCGTGGTCACTGCTTTTTGAACCGTGGTTGTATTCGACTCTTGACTGGCTACCGCCGACAATGAGCTAGTCGGATTTGTCATGGCATCGTCTTGATCAGTGATCAAGAGGGACGTAAACTGCGACACGTTGTGTGCCTTGGTCAGAGAGACATCTTTCTTTATGTCCTCGGAGGTACGTTGAGTTCCATCTTTTTGATCCGTCATTTTCAGAAAAAGGAGTGGTAATCTGAAACTTTTTTTCCGAAAAAATGAATTCTATTCTTTAATTACAATGGAAGAACCCAGAAATTGAAGAAAAATCCTCGGATTTTTCCGTGTTAAAAGCGATTGACAAGAATGAAAATTCTGAGAGAATTTTGAGGAACCGAATTAAAACCACAAAATCATCATTTCGTTAAGTGCTGCGACAGAAAAAAAATCAAGGAGAAGATGACGGACCATACTACTACTGGGAAAAGTTCGACGGCAGAGGCAGATGGGTCCAGTGGGTCCAACTCGCAGCGCACAGAGACAGACACGAAGAGTAGTGCAGCGGAATCTCAAGGACAGATTCCCAAATCAATCGAGGAACTTCATTCGTTTCTGAAGAATTGGGACTCTTCCAAGAACAATACCATTACTATTTCCCACACAGATGTGTTGCCTTCAAACTTCAAGGAATCAATTGGAATGGGAGTACAGTTTGCGGTCGTAGATGGCTGTGTACAGGCCACTTTTCCAATGGGTACTAAAATTATGAACCGAGGAGTCCCAAGTTCTGGGCAGTTTTATTGCATGTTTGTCCTGGGTTACCGAGAATACGGAACGGGAACATTTGTTGTCGCCAAACATGATATTATCGGATCTCTGCAAGGTGACACTTCAAAGTCGAGACTTGATTGGATCCGATAGTTTTTCGAGAGAATTCTATCTTGTTTTTTCCCTGTCAAGAATTTAATTAAATTCCCTATTGGCGGGGTTTTCCAGGAATTGCACATTTCTGACATTTAATCAATTCGGAAGTGCTTCATTTATCAAGAATTTTGCTCTCAAATTCCTTCTCCATTTAATCCATGGTCTTTTCCATTTCCTAGAAACGCGGATGAAAAAATGACCGACGATTGGCAAGTGTACTCGGCACATGGTCAAGACACAATTACACGGACCTACACGGGCATGTCCAAGGATTACCGACGACGCATCTTCAAGGAACACGGACGCACCAAGAAATCGGCCAGGGCCACACAAGGCCAGACATGGAAACCCTTGTACGTCATTAGCGGTTTCAAGACCCGGTCGCACGCCTGCCAGTTTGAAAAGGCCTTGCACATGCTGTCGCGTGGCAAGAAAAAACTTCCAGATTTGAAACCGTCGGATGTATCGTATCCTGCAAATTGTCCAGCCACGTGGAAACGCCGCTTGTTTCATTTGTATGCTTTGATTCGTCAACCCCAATGGACGCGTAATGGTCCTCGTGTGAATACCTATGACCGAACTTTGTCGATTCGCTTTTTCCCATTGGTATTGACGAATCACCATGCAAGTCTGACGGAACAATTCTCATACTCTATTTATCGTGTCGTTTCATTGTAATTTTTTTTTTCTATTTCCCAATGATTTAAATGTCAAGACTAATTCTGACGAAAATCCGAAATCTTTACCACATTTCGAAGTGGGCGAATCAAGAAAAATGGAAGAAGCGAAACGCAATCTTGGAGCGGGTTATACCTTACTCCACCAGCATCTCGGACCAGCACAAGACATAATCGTGCGTGTCCAATGCGACATGACGTCTTTATTTCCATCACCCAATGACACGTTTTCCAAATTACATCGGAACCTAACAGTCAAGAAACCCTGGAAAATGAACGAAACCGATGAGGAGACATATGATCGTAAATGGTTACAGTGGTGGGAGAATACGAGTACCGTCTCGATATTGTCCAAGAAATCAATCTCGCACCATCTCCGTCATCAGACTTTTTTTGATGCCGTATGTGGACGGAACGTGGCCGATCTGGGAGGGTCGGCACTTTACTTGGTATGGGACGATACAGGTGTTTCCTATTATATGGCGGACTCGTCTCAACAAATACCAAAACGCGGCAAAATTGAACCGTGTGAATGGACAGACGGCGGTTCACTGGACCTGTCGATCTTGAAAGAATCACATTTAACCGCCGTGGAAAACATAAGCAAGACGAAACTCAATGCCAAGGATTAATTGATTAATTGTAAAGAATATTCGTGTCGAATTTCGATTTGGCGTCGGTGAATTCCCGGGAAAATTTTGAGGATCAATATTCTTAAAAAGAATTTTCTACACTTGAATATTCACTCTTTCCAAAAACTAGATACGAGTTTGACCATGGAATCAAAATCCAATACTGTGACGGGCAAGAAACGGACCCGTGAAACCGCTACAAAACGTGTTGAAAAGGAACCGGTCCAGTCGAAAAAAGTACTCTTCAAATTACTCGAAGACATGCAAGAGTTTTGCAGTCAACTCTGTGATGAGTTTTGCTATGCAGACTCTGCATACATTAGAAAGGAGGTACTCGTCTCGGACATGGTGGACGAGTTCATTTCACTGGCGATTTCAAATGACATTGAAAGACGTCCAGAACCTGAAATGATTCAACCAAAATTAGAGACGGAAATCCAGCGTCTCTCAGAAAACGTTCACACCATCTTGATGGTGATTCGAAACGAATACATTGACGTTGACAATGGATTAGCGTCTTCACATGACAATCAAAATCTCGAATTGCTGGACAAGATCAAGTCCTTTTGGATGGAACGGTTGAACCTATTCGATCATCGGGATGATGAAGGAGATCCGCTCTAGTTTTTTTCACTCAAGTGTGTACAGTAAAGGGGGAACGCTTTGAAAAAATCTTCTTGGTCTTCTTTGATCATTTTGTTTAAATCTTTTTTTCTTTAAAACCGGACCGGACGAGACGATCTGGAAAAAATGAGCCGAATTATTCCGTCGGATATCTTGGGACTATCGGTCTTGGGTGTGGGCAATTACGATTCTCATGATGATGTGGCCGTGACCTCGGACGGTGACACGATAATTGTACCGGACGACGGCGACCAGCCCTTGCTCGGAGCGAAAATCTTGGGCACGGGTGCCAAGATTGGAGATCACATTCATCATGATGACGATTATGACCATCATCACCATTCGTTATTGGGAGTCGACGTCTTGAATTTCGATGGGCACCACCATCACGATGGCGATGATGATTTTTTTCCACGTGACGAACCACACCACCATCACGATGGATCTTTAGTGGATGTCGGGGTCTTGGGCGTCGGTGCCGATGTGGGACACTCACGATACGACGATGGTTATCATCATCCACCTTTGGTCAGCGGAGGCATCCTGGGCATTGGAGCGGGCGTGGGCCATTCGCGTTACGATGATGATTACCATCACGATGGACCGGTACTTGGAGGCAGTATTCTAGGCGTTGGGGCAGGCATTGGTCATTCGCGATACGACGATGATTATCATCATCACGACGGACCTGTGCTTGGAGGCAGTATCTTGGGCATTGGCGCCGAAGTAGGTCGATCACGTGGCAAGACGCCCAAGAAATCGCGAAACCGCGACAAGTCGCCCGACGCACGCGAGGAATCGGCATTACCGCGTAATCGATTGCATGCGAGTCATGTCCAATTGCATACCCCGCATGCGACGGGTGCCAATACACGCGACATTCGTCAACCCCAATCGTTTGGTGAAGATGAGAAAATGACGGAACGTTTCGCACTTGAAGCCCAGCAAAAAGCCGAGGAAGAGCGTGTACGTTGTCGCAAGATCCGGATTGCGCAATTGCAGCAACTGGGCAAGACCGAGGACCAAATTGCAGCGGAAATTGGACAATTGGAACGCGCCTATCAAAATAGGACACTGTGTCGTCCGGGTCCTAGTATTCGTGATCCCTTTTCCGAATTTGCCGTACGCAACACAACCATTCCCGAACAAAAGACACCGGAAGCACTGGATTGGGAAGCAGCCGAACGCCGTCGCAAATTGACCATGTTCCCCAATTTGGACAATGTACTGGAACGTCAAGTCGAACTCGAACGCGAATTGGAACGCGAGTGTCGGCTCGAAGGCGTCGTCGATGACCTCAGCAAGGCCTCGATTCTAAAAGTCGATTTCGACGCGCGTGGAGAATTGCGTTATTTAATGGGTTGGTATGATCCCAAGAATCGCAAGTATTGTGCATGGAACAAGTGGGTCGGCGCATCGCAAGTCTCGGCCAAGCAAATTAGTGAATGGGAAAAACGCATCACCGTGGAACCGTGTCCACCCTTGTTGGAATGTGACGGGCCTCAGACGAGCCGTACCTGCCCCTTGCAAACGGACGAACGTACGCGGCGTCTGCGGAAACGCCGCGATGCGACCGAACCGGAAGAGTTGAAGAACAATTCGGCCTATCAGAGTACTAAGACATTCCGAAGACAAGTCTATGACCGTAACCAAGCACGCAAATTGGGCGAATATCAGTATGATTTCTTGGCCTTGCCTCCGAACCGACGCTGGCGTTTAATTATTGGGTTGACACCTGGCTATCCCGGCTGGACACCCTCTCGTCAATTGGATCCTCTCTAGTTTCTTTTCTGGAAAATTGAGTTGGAACACCCCTACTTTTACTCACCCGCTTCATGTTTCCATAATAAATACTCACAAATTAGGCAATTTTTGCGGTAGTCAATAAGATTTAGTGAATCGAGGTTCAATTCAAACAAACTGCTCAACCGACAGACAATGTTCTATATTTTTTACTTGGACAAGACGGCCCTTGTACCACCATTCAAGTCGGTGAGGTCCTATGATAGCTGGCTTGTCATTTTCTCGATGACGCATGCCGTGATACCACCATTCCAACCGTTCTTTAGTAACAACCGCTGGATTGTCGTTTTCTCGATGTAGTTTATCATTGCACCACCACGATTTATCACCATTGACATATTCGATCGCGGGTTTGTCTCTGAGCGAATGCAATTTGTCGTTCACGTGCCATGTGGCTCGACCATATTGATCCGCGGAAAATTTGATGTGAGACATAAACAACCATTCTTCTTCGAATCCTGGTAGAAAGACATCTTCGGTAATATCAAGGAACGATACTAAAAGTCCAAATTGACTTTTCGGGAATCGGCGCGATTCGATTGGTTTAGTTGTTTGTTTCATTTTCCTCTTGTTTGACTTTGTTGTTTATGCAAAATACTGGCATGTATGGATAAATTTTTTGCTGTCTTACTCGGATAGAATTACTAGACCAAAATATTTTTTTTCCTGATTAAAACCTTGTTCCTTTTTCCTTTTGATCATCAAGAAGTTTATAGTTTAATTGTACCAAACAGCGAATGTGAACTTTATTATCAAGATGACAATGTCAGGTCTTGGATATAAATTTACTTAATTCTGTAGAATCACACGGCGCTCAATTCTACCATTCACACATTGTATACATCCTGTGCTACGCAGAGACTGGATAGCATGTGAAGTCTCTCGTGGTTGAATGTAATACACATTCCTGACAAAACGCAATAAATCGGATCGGAGTATGTATCCGTCTACCCGCGAAACCATCTTGACCAAGAATAAACACAGTAAGTCTTGGACGGTTTTCGATCGAGTAGATTTTGCTCGGATCTCTACACACGCATAAATATTGCCTGTGTTATCTTTGGTGGGGCTTGGTCGAACGGTACGACAGATCATACATATATCAATCTGGTTGGCACAGGTGTCACAGTATCGGTGTTTGCACCATAATTTTGTGGGCGTCTTGATATCATCGACATGCTCTAAACAGATGGGGCATGATCCCATTTTCACATCGATTGATGACTGTATTGATACGTACAACCGTTGACACCGGAATCCTGGTTTAGGATGTTTAGAAAATGACATCAACGATTTTGGCTGGGATAGCATTGGGAATATAGCCTCCATCCAATGTCCGTTGGGAGGCGGTTCTAATTGGTAAAGATTCGATTTGAAATCAGTACCCTTCTTAGCATTGACGTTATTGGGAGTTGTCCTCGTGTAAACAACAAGTGTCTCCTTAGTACTTGAAGTCATTTTCACGTTCTTACAGTGTTTGAGTCGGAATGAATTCTTAACAAGGGAGAATCAAATCGGTTAGTTTTTACATCCGTTTTTTTTTCGAGAAAAAAAGTAAAAATTAATTGTTCTCTTCCATTGATTTCGTGTATTAATCAAGTTTCTTCGTATTTGACCATTTTATCGGAAAAAAAAAGAAGACTCCGTGATTAGTGATGCAGACGCACACAGACACCGTTACCAAACAGATGCATACCGATACGGTCACCAAACAGATTGATATCATGGAAAAAGCGCTAGCTGTGCTCAAAAAAGAAGTAGCGGGCGAATCACTCAAGAAAGAGTCTGAATCCAAGAAAATGGATGTGAAAAATGATAAAGTCTTTCAAGTATTCATCAGGGAATGGACTGAAACCAAGACTCTCGATGTTACGTTGAACATGACGATTGTGGATGCCAAGTTCAAGTTTCATCAATTGAAAGACGGCATGCCGCCCTGTGCCTGTCGTTGGGTATGTGGACTATTTCAATTGGACGAACTAATCGATGGTCGACTAGCGACCTTTCACGATTATCAAGTCAAGGCTCGTTCCACCATCTTCTCATCCTTTACTACTCTTCGCTGTGAACGCTACGAGGAACATCCGTTTCTACACGTGGAGGATGTCTCCGACGGAGGACGGCTGTACACGATGAGTAATGTACCCAAGAAAATTTCAGTCGACGAGGTTCATTGTCTAGTACGCAAAGTGTGTTAATTGGATCGTGATGTTGACTTTTATCTGCGTATGAATGATCATGGTGTCTTGTCCTCGGACGATTCAATCCCGGATCATTACCGAGGCCTATTGCAATTGTTTCGAAAACCCAAGATGGAGAAATTGTAAAATTCAAATTCTTGGGTCTGAACCTAATCACATTGATTCAGTACGCAAAAGGCAGGGAAGAAAAAAAATTCCTTGAAAGGTGATCTACATTCGAGTTTTCGAAAACTACATAACTTCTAGTTTATCTTTACCTGTTCTTCATCCTAATTTGGCTCTTCTCCAAAAACTTAAAAAAGAAAATGAATTCGAATCTATGGGATGAAGCCCTGGAAGAAACCGAGGCCGATACACAGGACCAACCCAGACCGTTTCAATTTAGCAAAAACAGTCAAATCAAGACGGTCGTCAACTCCAAGCGCAAACACATGTCGTGTCCCAATCCAACGTTTTGCAAAGAGTGCAAAAAAGAGGGTAAATCACGCGTATTGATGGAATGTGCCGCCTCTAAAAAGGGTCAAATGTACCACAAGTGCGCGCGACACAAGGACAGTTGGGGCGGCTTTTGTGGAGAGGAACCACCCGATCCGGTCGATTGTCAATGTGACCCCGAAAGTCTGTATTGCGAGGAACATCAATGCTATGTGCCGGCACGGCTCTCTCAAAAGGGCGTCAAGTACCATTCGTGTTCGCGCAAGACTCCAGAAGGAGATTGGTGTCAATGTTTCAAGTACCGTCCATGTGGCGCTGAACCGGGGCGGGGTCGCGGACGTGGACGAGGCAGTACACGCGGTGGGCGGGGTGGATACGATTCAGCGCGCACCGGTCAACATGCACCCCGTGGGCGTGGGGGTACGTCCTCGTTTGGGCGCGGCACGTTCAATAGTGCTACGGCGTCGTCGCGTGCGGCAGGGCGTGGCGTGCCTGCGTGGAAGGATTACAATGCTAGCAATTATGAAGATGAGGACACGGAATTGCAAGTGACTCGGCCCAAGAAGAAGCCGATTGCGTATTCCGACGAGGGCGAAGAGGAGTCGGTACCAGAACGCAAGTCGAGGAAGAATGTGGATGAACTACCGGACCGCGACGAGGATTCCCAATTGACACGTAAACCCAGGAAGAAACGGTCCGAAGGCGAGTATGATGTGGATGATCGGCGGCATGATGTACCGTCGCGGCCACGTGGGCGAGCGGCGTATCAACAAGACGATGAAGACCCGTCGGCGAGTTTGAGCAATTGGACACGTAAACGTACACGCAAGGCCGTGGCGGATGAAGCGGATTTCAATGATTTTACAGGGGATGCTCAACCATCATCTAGCCATTCCTCATCGTCTTCGTCTTCGTCTTCGGCTTCCTCTCCACCACTGTCGTCGGCGCTCTTGGGCGATTTAGACTGAGTATAGACTATCATCCTTTTTCGATTTTTCTATTCATTAAAATTTACGTTTATCAAATTTTTTTCCGTCAATCAGTTAATACGTTTGGATTAATCCCATACACACAGGGAAATGCTCTTCCCACTTGCCCAGGTGGGAGGTCTATTCCTCCCACCTTAAACTAAATAAATTTAACTTGATTAGAATAGGCATTAATGGATAGTTTACAAGGGCTAGAAGAGAGGCCAATTAATCATTTGTCAATTGCAAGTGCTGCGGCCAATTCGGCAAAACCAGTGTCTGACTCCTCTTTGGATGCCTAAATTAAGTAAAAAAACTAAAAAAATCTTACCGGTGCAATGGTGGCATCATATTGAATCGTCAATTCGACAAACTTGAATGCCACGAGTAGTGGCGGAGCAGCAAGAGGCAACGAATAATATTCCCGTCCGTGCTGGCGAATGATGCACTTGGAATCGGTCAGTTCTAGGACAATCGCCGATTGATTGAGCCCCAGATCCAAGCTCCGATCCTCAAGCGGACGCGTCTGCCATTTACCACGCATTGAGACTTGCTCCATGCCGGCCGAGCTGACACTCGGATACCCCGGCAAGAGCAGATCCTTGCCCGAGGTGAACCGAATATTGGCCGTCATCGACTGATCCCGTGTTGAACCTTGGCCTGCCTGGGCTCCGCCGACCAAGTCCGTCGAGATCCGGTACGTGCCCGGCTTGGAGAGGGTGAACCCGACCCAATTGGCCGGATCCGATGAGGTGAGTCGAACGGGCAAAGATTCCGGTGCCTTGCCCGGTTCCTTTTCATCGCCCTCCTTGCCATCGTCCCGCATGATCAGGATCCATTCAGCGCCCTCGGGTTGCGCTTCTTGATCCGAAATCGGCTTGATGGTGACTCGGCCGCGAATGGGGGCGCCGTGATTGACCAAATCACGCGTGCCAATGGGAAATGAGGGCGGTGGGCTCGCCTCGACCAGCTTCAAGGCTTCAAAAGGGGCCGGTTGAACGAGATTGGCCAAGTCTAGGCAATGAAAGAACAAGGCACTGGCTTGTTCACGAGAAATGTCCTTGTGACCGCCCGCTTGGAGCAAGCTAAACAAGAGACTAACGTCGCGTTGTGGGATATTCCTATCGGACTTGCGCTCGAGCACCGCCTTGGCTAGTTTGGTCAAGCGTTCATTGAGTTGGGTGACACACGTCTCCACCGTCTGACGGTGAACCAAGGCATGACGCAAGCACGGCGCGACAATCATGCAAGCCATTAGTCCAGTAAAGCCCAATTGGGCTTGCTTGATGAAGTCGGGTTCAACTTTGCTACGCACATGACGTGACTGATTGTGGCAGCGCTTGACATAGCGTTTGAGAATCGTCTCGAGAATTCGCAGCCGTTCGGTGCGGGTCCAGTCCTTGTCGAAAAAGACAAAGGATAGACATCGCTGCAACGTGTCCAAGGCCAAGTCGGCCTTGCGCAGCGGCTGTACCACTTCAAACGCTTTCGGGTACTGGCCAAAGCAGGCCCGAGCCGCGCGTGTGAGATGCATCAATTGATCAATGAATGACGTGAGTCGCGTCTTGTTCTTTTCATTGGCAATGGCCCATGTCAAGGCTTGTAATGCACTCATGAGCATGTTGCCCACGTCATAATCCGTGGGATCAATGTCATTGGCACCACACGAGACCCACATGCGCGCACACTCGGCCCACATGTAGCCGTCCCATTCCGTGTGAGGATGACCCAAGGGGATGGCGAGACACTTGTCCGAGTCGTGCGTAAAGGTGTCGGATGGTTCAGCCATCCAAATCAATTGATGAACTTCCTTGAGCGACACAATGGATGGATACGGTTCGGCCGTCACCCAATTGGCACATCCGCCACGACTGGAATCCTTGGCCTGATGCTGGATCTTGGCCTTGACAAACAAGAGTGCCGCCTGTTCTACGGGCATAGTCGTGACTTTGTCCGAAAACAAGGATTGGACTTGCACCGTGCCCTCGGCCGAAAGGCCTTGATTGGCTTCGAAATTGGCATACCATGCATCGGGTGAGTCGCCGTCGTATTTCTTGTTGGATACCTTGCTAAACTGGTGTGCCATTGAAAAAACAGTTTTCTTTGTTTGAAACTTGAAAAGTGAGGAAATGATTCGAAAGGAGCGGAGAAAATTACCGCAGAATCTGGGAAAATTTCACTGGAATTTCCAAATATTCCTCAAGTCGTCGATTTTTGAATTAAAGGCCAGAACGGTCCGAGAATGCACGGAAGAATTCCACCACTCGTTTTTACTTGACCTCTACGCTTTTTCACAATTCCAAAAAGTTTTTCTCTATTCTAAAAATCAAAATGAGCAAACGAAAGACACCCTCTACCAGTTCCGGCGATTTGGGTTCACGTGACGTCTCTGAAGCCAAGTCCAAGAAAATCTCGTCGACATCGTCCAAGGACGGACCAGAGAAAGCCAAACTCCGAACGTGCTTAATTGACATGGCCAAGGGCCGTGAAATCTTCAAGGAAGATTCTAGCATCTTTTCACGATTCCTGGTGCAAATCATCGGGATCCTTATCAATCACGGATTCGTCAAGAGTATAGAGATGGACAAGACGATTGTCTACCAATCGCAAAAGCCGATTTCCCACGATGCGTTTTGCATTTTACAATACTCGTTCCGAAAGCTGGACATTGGATGTAGTGCAGATCACGGAGGTCTTCTTGTGGAGGAGTCTGTGTTTTTCGGTTGAATTCGTTTTGATGTTTTTCTTTTTAATTTATCAAATCCTGTTCTTTTTTTTAATTTATCGAGGGTGTATTCCCTCGATTAAAAAATGGGTTCTGATCTATGTTGTCCGAGACCGTATGTGGTGTACGACCAGGAAGAGGAATACTTGGTACAATCGGAGCAAACAGGAGCCAAGGGCAAGCATCGTGATTACCAAGATGCATCGAAACGGGTTGCGCGTGTCAAACGAACTCGATCCGTTAAACCCACGGCACCCGTGGTGCTACTGACGGAAAAGGTCTCTAACCGAACAAGGGAACCACATGCTACACCGTGTGGTACACACCAGACATACAATGAATTGAACCAGACATGTGTCGACGATTTAAAGGTATCATGTCTAACGGGATCACGCCAATACGTCGTCATGCCCATACCGGAAGCGATTCGTCAAGTGTACAATTGGCCCATTAAGAATCAAGCCATGTTCTTGTCCACGGGCACGTCCAATGCACTCAACTTTGGCAGCGTCTATTTCCCGTTTGCGGGTGTAAATGAAGTGCCAGAACCCTTTTTACGGGCCACAGCCGGATGGCTTATTAAATTCAGTTCTTCCCAACGCGAGAATGCATGGCGAGCTCGATTATGTACACTGGTACAAGACTGGATCATACCATCGGGTATTGGTTATTCAATAATGAGTAATTACTGTTCCGAATTGTCTGCCTTCCTAGACAAGTTTGCATTCTGGTGGCAAGTACGCTTATCGGCTGCCTTGGGTGGTGATTTCTGGGAACGCGCCGATGTACGTTATTTATACGACTTGGCTCGACTCTATGATTGGAATAATGACTTGAAAGACTTTGTCATGGAAGGTGAACACTCTACTTGGCGATTCAGTAAGGCTCATCTGTCGGTGCAACCGTGTGATATCATTGCAAATTTAACAGAAGAAGCACCAAACACTAAGGTGCCCGAACCTATCCTGATCCACAATGCCAAGCTCCAAAATGATCAATTGGACAAGTTGGGCGGATTATTTGCAAGAACCGCCAAGGATTTTTTCTTGACCGATATTAAAAGAGATTAAATTTTGGGGATCCAAGAGTTCTCTGATAGCCAGGGGTCAAGATTAATTGTTACAATTTTCATTTTTTAAAATTGTTATTCCCTATTTCGTCGGTACTTTTTCTTTTCCTAATTTTCATTTCTCCGGAAAAATGACGCATGTCCTAGTCTTGGTACCGGACAATGTACCATTCCTGGCAATTGTGTACAATGATGCAAAAGAAGAGAATCATACCAAAACCTCAAGCAAGCGACCCACACTTCACAAGTGTAGTAAATGCCAAACAAACTTTCGGGACTCGGAATTGACCGTATGCAAAGTGTGTACTCGTCTGTTTTGTGGCCATTGTATAGTACAATGTCGAATGTGTCGACGAGCCACTTTTTGTGGCGCACACGATTTATTATCTGACGATGACATTTGTGCTCATTGCGAAACGACTGAAAAACTCGGTGCGTGCACACAGGCCAAGTGCGGGAAACGTATCCGGGCCTTTGAAAGTAGCACGTGTGTTCAATGTCGGGTCCTTTATTGCAAAGAATGTATGGGTCAATGTTTTAAATGCAAGTGTTTCATGTGTCTTGCATGTCTTGATTGTTATGACGAACGCTGTTTTCCGTGTTATAAGCAGTTATTACGACTGAATGGCCAATCTGTTTAAACTGAATGTTTAACAAAAAAATGTTTTTTTCATATGGCAGAAGACGTGGATTACGTAACACTGAATTATCTAGTGGATAAAAGTCGTTTTACAGGAAAGGTGGATTATGTAGTAGCGGGAACATTCAGCTCTTGGGGTACAGGCCACGTGAAAAACATCTTGAAAATGCCCGTACTCATAATTTGATCAATGGTATTCGTAGCCATGGTGAGTGAATTCATGAGTTGTACAGCCGTGGACGTGGCATTATCCTGATTGTACTTGTCAATTGCATAATGAGCCGATACAATTAAATCCACCAAGTGAGGCGAGGCTTCGACAACGGTCACGCTTACGTTCTCGCCAATGAACCACACGAATGCACCAATGCCCGCCACAATGATAAACATGAGAAGGGCCAGTACGCCAAAACAGCGTACACAACACAAGATGGACCGTTTGGCGCGGTTGCCTTCAATCAATTCGTCCAAGAGCCGCGAATCCAATACACGATCGAGATCGGTCTTGCCTGGGTACGGCGACGAGGACGGAGCAGGTTGACCTTCCATGCGCGATTGAGTCATTTGGTGGGTCAAGGGCAAGTACACGGTCGTGACCGGTTGCTGGACGGGCATGGTCTGGCTCGGTTCGCGATGATGATGCGTCTCGCGATAAATAGGCACTTCAGAATTGGAGCGTGTATGGACTCGTCCATCATGTGTGAGAATACGACCATGATCGTTTTCATAGTCATCACCATTAAACGATCGGCGACGCGAAAATGATGGGGGCCCATCGTCGGGAATATGTATGGACCCGCTCGTACGTGATTGGGTTTGCGAGGCAATGCGTGACTGAGAGGGACTGCGCCGTGGTGGTGCTGGTTGTTGTTGAGCGTGTCCCTTGTACACGGCGGTATTCTCACGTTTAAAATCGGGTGTGGCCCGTCCTCCCCTCGACACGGGTTCGGGTGGTAAATAATCGATATGACCCGAGTCAGACGCTTCGTACCGAACACGACTTTGGTTCATGGTATTCCAGTTTGAATCGGGTGGATTGCCCGGATCCGACTCTAATTCCACGTGTGCACTGGCGGTACCGTCATCCATTTTGGTCCAGGGTCTTGTTTAAAAGATCGGAATCCAAAACAAGGACAGGGTTTTGCTTAAAAAAGAAAAAAACTATTTACAATGAAAGTCTAGGGAATCAAGGTCGGGATGAAAATTATTTAACGTGAGATTCGATTGGCGAAAACATGTCGACTTTTGTAGGGTCATACCCTACTAGCCCACAGAAATAACCGAGGGACAATCCCTTCACTGCTTCTTGTTCAGTCGTTCCGCTTTGGAAAAATCGGCCATCTTGGAATGTCACCCACTGTCCCTTGGCCAGATTGTGTTCTTCCTTTTTGAACGCGGTGTAATTACGTGTTCTCTCATCTATGATTTTGGCCGTGATATTCATTTTCCTCGTCTGTTTTCTAGGAGAATAATTTTTTCTCGCCTTGGAGTTTACCTGTTGAAAGGCGGTGATGTCTTTTGATTGTCTTTTTGTTCCGATGCCATTGTAGATGGGAAAAATGGGTTTTTGTGAATTAATGGGGTTTCTTTCAAAAGATTCTTGATTAAAAATCGCAGAAAGTGAAAAAAAAAGAAAATTTACCGAGATTTTATAATCTAGACCTTGCCGCTCAATAATCAACTCAATGTCCGGCCGAGCGCGTGGTGCGTGGAGGCTTGGTCGTAATCAAGAACTATTTACAAAAAAAAGTCCTAGAAAATCAAGGCCGGGGTGAAAAAAGGTAATTTAATACACGATTCATTCAACAACGTATTGGCTATCCTGTGTTGAAATACTGTAGTATGGCCAGTTTGGTAGCAATTTCGTCGGTTTCGCTTGTCGGCCACATGAACAAGATAGTTAGAATCAAAAAGCCGAGGACCGCCCAAATCAAAAAGCCAATGATGGCCAAATTAAGAAAACACTTCTCGATCCACAATGGACGCTCCGTGAAAATTTTCAAATCTTGGTCGGCAAAGATAATCAGATTCCATTCGGTAAGGGTATCGTACTTTTGTTCCCATGATTCGTTTTCAATGTGGACCAGACATAGGTGATTCATCATCACGTAAATGTCCTTGAACTGCTTGGTACAGGCGAGTTTCTTTTCTGTACGATTCTTGATCGAAGTGACGACAAGCTATCAAAAAAACTGTGATTACAATTCACAAAGACCTGGGCGAATCGAAACAATTGACCATTGTACAATTGAGGTTCTTCACGAATCGCAGTTTTGATCAATTGAGCATCCGTCACGAAATCGGTAATCTGTGGAAAAAGAAACGTAAAATGAAACAAGCTCACCTTCACATGACAGAGTGCCTTGTCTTTTAATTTCTGTTGGTTCTTGGCCGTGAAATGGTATTGGACCGATACCGACTGTCCAGTCAAGTTGTTCCAGTCCTTTGCAATTTCATCCAAGTAAGGTGCTACGGAAACGGGATATTGGTACAATTCGTTTCTTTACCAGAGTTGTCTGTCTTGTCCATGCTCGTAATTGTTATTTTGTGGTTTTTTTGTTTTTGACCCAGATTAATACAGGAAATTGATTGTGAGGTCCGGGAATTATGTACTAAACGATAATTTAAATTTCAATGAAAAAAATAGAAAGAAAGAAAATGGAGTTTATATTTTGGCACCTAGCAGTCGACTCAATGTCTAGTCGAGCGCGTGTGTATGCGTTCATTCAGTGAATAAGACGAGCAAAATTCCTAGCGATGATGTGATTTGCACAAGACCACGCCGTAAACGACGCCTCCAAAAAAAGACAGAACCATTAGGCCCAGTACGCCAACAATAGTTTCGGCCAAATTGTCATTCTGATCATTTCGAAATTCGTGGCGATTAACAGTCAAATGCCCAGTTCTCTTGTCAATGTGAGCGGTGACCACACAGTTTGGATCATTATTGTTTATGGTAACAACCTGAGAATCGGAAACAATCTAAATAGGAAGGATTGAGACAATTACCTCCATTTTCTTCTCGGGGACTTGTCAATAGCTAATTTGAGAAATGAACAATTGGTTTTGCTGGATTTTCTGTCAGACTCGAATTCTCTAGGAATTTTCCTTAAATATTTAATTACAAACAGATGAATGGTGTTAAATTTATCGAAAATTAAAAAAAAAAAGGGGAATCTTATACTTTGCCACTCAATAACCGACTCATGTCCAGCCGAGCGCGTGGTGCGTGCGGCTTGGTCGTACCCACGGGTTCCGTTACGCGCTTATCGTCAATAAAAGACATGGCAGGACTAGACGGTGGCGACGATACATTGGAATACTGACGGCTAAATCCGCCATTCTTTTGCAATAGCGGTGTCTTGGTACCCTGCATGCTCGGGCGAAAGGAAAACGAATCTAATTGATCCGGTGAGCTGTACTGTGAGCCGCTACGCGTCATTTTCGGAAAGGAGCGTTGATGGCGCAATTGCATGGTGCCATTCAAAATGGTGCGTTGCGGATCGGACGCATCTTCCGACAAGATGGCGACCCATTTCTTCATTTCTTGTTCATTGTGTTGCGTGGGCAGTTTGGCCAACTCCTTGCACAGTAAAAACAAGGACTGGATGTAGCGTGTCGACTTGAGTACTTGATCAACACTGACGCTGGACCAACTGGGCAGGGACCGGTCTTGTCGATTCTGAGTAAGCGACGCGGGTTCCACCAGGAAACGACACCGTTCCTCCATGTAAGGAAGATACCACTTGACCAATACGTCTTGTACCGCTTGCAACACGTGTTCCGGTCGTTTGCAATGGGCGGTGATTTCCAACTCATGTAACCGTGTATTGAAGGCTACCTGAAATTCGTCCATGGACCCTTCAAAGGTCTTTTCTAGCAAGACACTTGATGATTTAGTCGGTTCGCCATTGGTCTTGGGGTCAGATGAAGTAACTTCTGCAGTTTTAGAGTCGGCTACCTTGGGTTCTACCGGCTTGGTCGTGGTATTTACTGGATCAATGGTCATGTCTATGGGCACTTGTCCCTTGTTTCCTTCCAATACCGGACTTGTACTCGGTGTATCCGTCACGGGACCCTTGCTTACGGTTCCTGACACAGAACCCTTGCTGGGCACGTCTGTTGCACCCTTGATGGTCACGACATCAGACGTGGTATTCTTGTCCTCGGCCGTGCCCTCGGATAGTGTCGTCAACTTGGTACCGATAGTCGTTGCGGGCTTTTCCGTTTCTGGAGGAGGACGACTTCGGCTACGACTGCGTCGTGTTTTTTTGGGACTCTTGCTGCGTGTCCTCTTGCCACCTCGCGGACTCTTGCTGCGTGCGACACGGCCCTTGCGGGATGGCGTGTCTTTCACTGGTTTGGTCTCGTCCTTGCCATTTGGAGTGGCGTCATCGGTCTTGGAACTCATTTTCGGTCAAGGTTTTTTTTTTCCAGTCCGTCGGCTGTGTGATTGATAAAAGGCCTTGATAAGTTATACACCCACTGAAAATTCTTTCTGTACTCTCTCCATTTTTTTCCTGCAGTTGCCGTTGTATACTGACTGTCTTTTGACCTTTTAATTTTTTTTCCTCCTGCCTTTGCAATTGGGGAACAAAAGGTTTTTATTGTAAAAAGTCTTTACTGTCAATTGATTAAGGTGAATCCAGAAAAATGCTTACAAGACATCAAAAGGAGCTGAATGTAAAGACGGAATCGCAATCATCGAAAACGGAATCACGCTCGTCGAAAACGGAATCACGCTCGTCGAAAACGGAATCAGAATTATCAAAGACCAAGACTACCTCAACAAGTTCAAAACTCGAAGCTACTAGCTCCAAAAAGGAAAAAACAAGCAAACGCCGCAAAGACAAGCACACTAATTCGCCCGTGGAAGAAGACGACAAGTATTCCTTTTGGACGCAATTAGACGAGACTGAAATCCAAGACAGGATTGACAAGGCTGTGCGGCAGATTACCAAAGGCCAAGATGAGAATCCAGCACTTGACTTGCCCACCTTTTCAGAATCGACAAGTACGCGTGAAGTAGCATCGAGTGACAAGCGGGACGCTCTTGTGAGCGTGGAACCGCTCGATGAACAAGAAACCTGGACGCTTCAATGTAGTATTCGGAAAATCGATTTCAAGGGTCCAAAGTCCATTGTCAAGTGTGACGGTCAAGTATTTGGATCCAAAAAGGAATGTATTCAATACTTGGAATCGATTATTCGGAAACTCCAATAAACTTTCTTGTTTTACGAAAGTGGTACTTCTTGTGATGTGAGTTTTGCATGACTCTGTTGTTGTAAAAGTCGTTGGGTCTCCAGTTGGCGCATTCGTTTCGCTTCCGCTTCTTGAAGTGCATAAAAACTGGGTAACAAGGCCCTTATTTGAGCGGCGGCGGCGGCACATTTCACACGCATTCCTTTCTTGTCCTAGAGGAATTAATTTGACTCAAATTCCTGATTCCGTCTTACATGTTCGGCTGGCAAGTACTGTACTTCATCCATGGCACGAAGCAAGGCCTTGGGGGGACTGTAAACAGAAGAATCACGTTACCTCCCACAAGTGTGGTGAATTAATGTATGCCATGTATTGCAATGCTCGATCCGGTAATGACTATTCTCAAGGGTAAAATGTAAACTTACAAATTGCTTACCATTTGGACGGGTGGCAATGGCGTTCCGGACGGTACAGCCCGTAGCGACGGTACATTAGATGTGTCAAACGGGGTCAAGGACACGGATGCCATGTCTGATACGAGCGATTCCACAGGTGAATCAGTGGATTTCTTCTCCATATAGATTATGAATTTTTTCAATAAATGAAAAAAGAAAAGAGTTTAATTTAACATAAAAACAATTAAATCCACTTTTTTATTAGAATTTTCTCTTTTCTTTTCATTACTTGGAACAAATTAAGGGGTGAGTGGTCGAACATAAATGACGAGTATGAAACCAAATATTCGAGCCTCGAGTCCAAGGGCCCGGTCACCACCGCCTAGTAGAGCCAAGTCACCACCGCCTAAACCCGGTCCTACCGCAAAAATACACGATTCGGGAAAAGCCTCGACTGAACTCGAACAAAAACTGATATTGCATCGGTATCCCTTTGACGAGATACCACGTAAACTCGACACTGCACGATCCTTGTCTATTGTACCAGTACATTCTGATGATAGTCCGACTGTCAAATTATTTGATCATCATCGAATTGGATTGAATTTGAAAAAGAACTTTTTAGAATGGCAGTTTTCGTACATGGATACGGGTTGTTTTCATTGTGTCGTAGATTTAGAAAAGCGACAATTTTTCAATTTCGCTGACCAAAGTCCAATTGCATTGTTTGTGGATAATGTGCCATGTATTATTCCAGTGATTGTAAAATGATATTTTTCCCCCCCACCTCTTTCCTTTGGGTGTTTTTCAATTGACTTTCGTAGTATACGTTTAAGGACTTTCGTAGTATACGTTTACGTAATTAAAGGCCTTCCTCATCCGAAGACGAGTCCGTCGACTCACTATGCTCCGACGCTTCATAATCGGAATCGTGCTTGTTCAATTGGTCCCACATGGGATGTACCAAATTGGAAACGAGAGTGTGTTGTTTGCGTGCCAATCGGCGTTCCGCCGATAGAATAGTCATGACTTGGTTCAAGACCACTTCGGGCTGGGCTTGGTGTTCCGAGAGGGCGTCATTGTGAAGGGTCGCCATGTTCTTGACGCCTAGTCCATGTCCAACAATGGCCGAGGACGAGGTCGGGATGGCATCCATGTGTGGTGCGGACCGCACACCCGCGTTCCAGAAAATAGAATTCAAGGCCTTGATGGGCAACTGGAGCTTGACATGGGGATGACCCAAGAGGGTTTCCCAGACGGACTTGTCAAACGTGTGTAGATTCTTGTCGGCACAGAAAAAACACGATGGACGAGCAAAACTATCGGTGCGCATGTACGTTGGTCGAAACAAGGCCAAGTGGGTACGACAATAGACGCGATGGCATGTGGCACACTCGCGAAAAGTGGCACGCGCGTTCGAGCTCTTGACCATTTCGGGCTTGCCACAGAAACAACACGGTTCCAAGTGTTTACCGCAGACGAGTCGCGATTCCACTCGGCACAATTGGTCGTCGGTCAAGAACATGGGTTTCACCACCGACGTGGGCGTGGGTACTACTTGATATTCATTGTGTGGAAAATGAATGACGCGGTGGGTAGGAAGATTGTCCTTTTCAAGTTCAGCCAGAGTCGGGGGTTGTGAGAAGTTGACCAATGGGTCTGTATCAATGTCGCCCGGTTTCAATACTGGAACACTCTTGGTTTCTTTTTCGTTTCTGGTAGTCTTGCCTAATGTGTTGCGTTCCGCTTTTGGGGGTCGGTCCGCGGGTTTGGTGTCGAGCCGTTTGCGTTTGCGGGTCGAGGTGTCCTCGTCCTTTGGCGACAGTCGAGATAGAGGATCTCCGTCCTTGGGGGCGAGTCGAGTAGGGGTATCCTTGTCGTTTGAAGAGACTAAATCAATGCAGAAATCGTCATTGGGCAAGGCCAAGAAACCAGAAAACGTCGTAGTACTGCTCCACTTGTTCCGGTGTCCCTTGCGTTTCCTGGCACGTTTAATAGCTTCGACAACCTCGTGTTCGCCCAAGACATACATGTCCAAGGGTGATACCTTTTGCACCTTTTGGAGCACGCCCCGGTCCGATTCGGACTTGACGTGGGCAACACGTCGCGGCTTGAAAGTGGTCATGGGCACATCCGACAAGGGAAACGTATCGTCAATGCTATCGACAATCCACTTGCCACGTGGCACGGGACGATTCACCTGATCCCTTGGAAAATGACAACACACGTCGCAAAAGCCAATCTTGAGTCCCTTGCACATGACACAAAATTGACTATTGTGCGACTTGGGATTGTCACACTCGTGATTGTGACATTGTACGGTGATGGCACATTGGCCACACCATTTTTGCAATTTTGAATCGTCCTCGTCCTTGGCGGGGGGTAGGAGTATCCAGAAGTCGGCCGGATGGTCGAGAAAGGTTTTCCATCGCGATCGACGCGCTGGCTCCAGATAGAATAGGATACGACATTCACGACAGGGCAGAGGATAGGCGTGTTCACACGGAATCGGACAACAGTGTTGACATGGAATCACATCAAACATGCATTCCCGGCATGGATCATGTGTATTCTTGGAATCGAGCTGGGTGCGAGTAATGGGTACAAGAGGGGTATTGGGTCCTGCCGAGTGAAGCTGGAGAATCGATGTCATGATCACGGCATGTGGTTCGACACTTTGACATCGGGGGCACGCGCATAGACATTGTTGACAGCCCCTTTCGATCCATTTGGAGGATGATGACAATTGAATGGGACGAGTCAAGGTCAGAAGCCCATTTTGAGCCATGCCCAGACAAAGTTCACACAATTCCTCGTGTGATATGCTTTCCTTTTCTTTTTCCATTTAACAGTCCTTGGAATTACAAGAATTAAATTTCGTTTTCCTCAGGAAAAATTGTTACAGAAACTCAGAAAAACGATTTTAAAATTTTAAAATGGAAAGGATGAAAATCTAGACGATAATACTCGAAGTGGGAGCCACCCAAAATTGATACGCGTCTGGATCTGAAATGTCAGTATTGTAAACAAAATTAGCAAATGCATTGAGATCCTTGGCAGGCGAATTGATATTGGGTACCGACGGTAGCCAACACAAGGAAAAGGACACGTCAATGCCGTAAAAGGGTGCCTTTTGGTTGAGGGCAAACGCTTGACACGCTTGAAACAAGGCCTCCCTCGGGTCCAGTCCTATGCTAGTAGTCAATCCCACGCGTTGTCGGTCATAAATCGCCTCGTACATGGCGGGGCCACTAGGTGCCAAGGGGTCTGTACTTTGAATCAAGGACGCGGCTAGATAACATTGTTCACTAAACAAATAAGGACGAGCCGACGCCCAGAAAAACATACGAATGAAATTGTTAAAGTTTTGAGTAGGTGGTTCCTCGGGGCACGGCAAAATACCCGACAATCCACCAGCGGATGTGAAAAAGACTTGGAACGATTGTACTGTGCGCATACAATACGTGGTTTGCCAATTCATGACGCCAAAGCCTCGCAACTGAGTGAAATTCGTTACGAGACACTTCAACTCAGCCAAGGAAAAGACTTGGGTCTCGAATTCAATATCGGTCGTCAGTAGTTTCTTGTTCAATGGAAGTCGTTGATTACAAAAGAGAGTCGAGGCATTACCAGGAGCGGTGAAATTACAAATGTCAATTTCCGATGGTAATGTGGTACAAGGCGCCTCGAGAAAAGGCGCTACAGGTACCAAGCCTTCTACATTTGTGACAAAGATACTTTTCGTGATCGTGGCCAAGTGCCCAGTAAATTCAAGACTGGTATTGGCACGAATACGTCCAACCGCGATGAACCAGCCAGTGATTTCCGATCCAGCTCCGATGCTCATATCGTTGCCGGCAATGAAGAATACATTATTTGGAATCACGTCGATCGAGCACTCAATAACCGACTGAGGCTGGATAGTGAATGCATTTGGAAAAAGGAAGATGAATACATCGTCAGCCGTACCGTGGAGTGCGATCGGTGCAATGGTACTCACATCAATGGGATTATCGTCGAAACAATACACGCCTGGACCATAGGTACCTCCCAAGAAGGGACGTGCACTGGTATTGGTACACGTCATGACTCGAAGGTCATTGACTTGATTCGTAAAATCCGTCAAGACACCACTGCTTATGGTCACGATCTGGCCATGCACATTTCCACCCGCAACGAGATTGGTCACTAATTTGCCGGCCAACGTGGCCACGTCACCTTCAAAAAAGGAATTGTTGCCCATGTTGAAAATGTCATTGCCCGAAAGGAGTACGTATTGCGTAAAATCCGATAGATAAATCGAACAATTGGTACACGGCTCACTGAAACGGACGGCGGGAAAAGGCAGGTTACATGCGCGACTAAAACCACAGACGCCACGATCGCTGCAAATAGAATCGGTCACATCCTCGAGACAGGGTGTAGTCAAGGATTGTTGACAGAGGACACCCGACCAGCCTGGATCGCATACGCACACGGGCGAGCCAAAGCCCGAGGCCAGACCCGCGGCAATCTGATCGGGATCTGGGTCGTTGCAAAAGCCATGACCCGAACAGGCAATATCGCCCAAGCGATCAAAACATTGCGGAATCGGATATTGACAATGTATACCTTCATAGCCATCTTGACATGAACATACATAGGTAGTGGTGGATGGAATAAAAGAACAATTGCCATGATTGTTGCATAGTGGCGTACCACACACATCGGTAAACAAGACATCACACAAGGGCGGTGCAAACTCGGGAAGGCATGCGCATGTAAAAGAATTGGTCGTAGGGTTCTTGTAACAGCCAGTCTGGTTTATGTTATTGGGGTACGTGGCATTACCATTGCCCGAACATACGATACCCTCGGCCAAATCGACACAGCCCGGGACAGGTACGGTACAATTGAGTCCTAGCCGACCGGTCGGACAACACAAGTTGCCTGTACCACGTTCCGCAAACTGATTCTTGCACAAACAATTTGTACATGTGTTGCAGTCGGCAATTTGGAGGCTCGGATCATTCATAGGCGCCACCAGGAAAGAGAGACATTGGGACGGAGATGAGTACTGGAACAGATTGGCACTTTCACACGGACCTCCACCATTTAGGCAATAAGGGAGAGTCGCGGTCACCCGATTACCCAAAAGAGACGCTTGTTCTGGCGTGATTGTGACCGATATAATGGTATTGTAGTAAAAACTCGGCTGTGATGATCCTACTTGAACGAATCGAAATCCGGATTGCGTTGGACCGGGACCACCTCCGGGCCCGAGGCCATACTGGAGTGTTAACATGACACCTGAAAGGCCAGGAGCCAGTGTCATTGTAATAAACAATGGTCCTTGGACGGGCGATGTAAAACCCACAAACCCAGGAGGGACTGTGGGGACCCCTCCATTTGTATAAGTTAGTATGACTTGGAAACTTTGCGCAGTATAGTCATACTGCAATGGGACACCGCCATTGCAGTAATCTGAAAACTTCTCTTGGCATTGGGTGAGGAGAGGCAACACGGTGAATGCTATACCGCCATTAGGCAGGAAGAATTGTGCACTTGTTATGAAAAAGTACTTGTTTGGATTGTTACAAGAGCCTGTCGTGCCGAATATCAGCATATTGGTCCAAAATGTCTGTGTAGAAGAGGAGGATGGATTGTACAATGCGGTATTCACAGCTGTGGTCTGTTGAGACAAATACTTGAGACCAATGTTATCATTGGGTTGAGGTACGGTTTGCACAATCACATATATGTTCGGTCCTGGCGATGCAGACCGTTCCACCACATACAACACGGTTCCAATGGGATATCCGGTAAGAAGCGCAGTATCATCGTTCAATATGGTAAATGACCACGTAAACGATGATGTATCGGCGGTAAAAGGTTGATTATTGTCATAATTCAGGATTCGGAACCCGCGAGCCGTGTTTGGTGGAGGAATGGTTCCGAGTCGTCCAGTTGGAATTGCGATAATAGGATATTGCAGGGTAAGAATTCGTGGCGTTATTTCAAGGTAATAGTAAATGTCCGTCACGGGATTATAAGCAAGTATCGAGCCATAGTCTGCATTATACGACAAGACAGGATAGAACATCATGCCAAAGTTAACCGATACCGAACCCGAAGGAGGCCCAAATTGCACGCTGGGTACCCGTGTGAAGATCATGATTCCATACAGCAAGAAAGTCATACTGTCGGGAAATCCAAACAAGGCCGTCTGTGCATACACATTATTCTTGTCTTCCCTCCTTGCAATACCCGCACTGGCTACACCCAAGGAACTGTATGCATCGGGTTCAAGCGGAAATCCAGTCGTGGTACAAGATCCGGCATTCACTCCTCCAAGACCAGTACAAATCGACGGCGCTTGGCGTGGACAGATGCATCCTGGTCCTCCTTGAGCATCACCGCAGCAATACCCATCCTCTTGTCCTCGGAGATCTTGTATATTTTGACATTGACAATACGAACATCCATAACATGGTTGGTCGCTTACAGTCGTCAATAATATATCAAACGTAGAGGCTCCTTGGACTGTTAGATTGAGCGCAAACATGTATTGCGTTTGACACGATGCCGTGACAGTGAATCCATCTGGAGGTGTACCCACACCTACGGTGCACATGGGATTGTATGCTTGGACCAAGGGATTGCCCAGGAGCGTATAAGGATACACAAATATGCCCGTCCCATTATTGAGCAATGAACAATTGGCTGGTTGCGACTGAACCGACAAGATCGGAAGCAAGCCCAATACTATTAGGAACCACATTTTTCTGAGAGATTCAAAAGATTCGGACTCGGCACTATCCTTAACTTGTCCTCCTTTTGGATGCCTAAGTTTTCTCTTGGTAAACCTTTGAAAGAATTAAGAATTATCATCAAAATTAAATCAAATACGCGTTTTTTTTACAGCGAAAAATTCTTCACTTGGTGGAAAGGCTAAATCGGAAATTCAGGGTCGATGCGGATAAAATGGTAAACATTAATCCAAAAGGTAAAATGTGCAACTTGGGCCATCTAGACGTTGACCAATGCAGTTGCCGGTTGGGGCGCTCCAAAGACGGCCGCCATGGGATTCTCCAGGAAACGGACCGGATCGTTATTGGCAATCCAAATCGAGAGACGCGCGGCATCACTGCTGGCCAGGGGCCACACGACAATGAATTCGAGACCGGTAAAGAGCATGAAAATCACATACGCCATGGTACCCATGGGCACATAGAACATGGCGGTCGCTCCCAAGGCACCGTTGTCACCCGACATCCAGCGGACCGGCGCGGTATTGATGGTACTGGACGCACGCTGCAACGAGTAGACGGCCACAAAGTAGAAAATGTAAAACACCATTGGGTAAAACCAGAGACGTTTCTTCTCATTGAGGAAGTGCCACACACGACCACGACGTACGACAATTTCCTCGGCCGACATGTTGGCCGGTGCGCCTTCAAATGCCAAGCCTCGGCCCGAGAAGCGCATGCCCTGGTACCACCAGAAGAAGAAGAAGAACGCGGGGGCAATCAATCTGAAGTACGAGATGTTGTAGAAGATGGTCACAGCCCACCACGGGTCATTGTACGAGACGAAGCCGAATGTCATCAAGTTTAGAATCATCAACGCCAAGAGGCAAACCACGTCAATGCCTGACATCCATTGCACCAAGGCATCGGGGACCAACATGTTGGACGGTGCCACATACCAGGGCATTTCAAAGTGGCCCGAATACACGTCGCAATAATCGACCGACACATTTGCGCAATTGTTGCGGTAGGCGAGCTTGTTTCGTACCTGACGGTAACTCGATTGAGTGCCTTGAGGCACGGCTCCTGGACGCACGTGACGGGACATGCTTTTCTCTTAGTGTATCAGAGACGAGACTTACTTGATAAATAAAAGGGAAAAGGAGAGGAAGATTGGGGAGAGTCGATGCTTTTCCCCTTCTTTTTTTTTGTCTGGCCCTCTTTTTAAAAAGAAGAGGGGGAGGATTAAGGAAGGGCCCGACACACCAGTCACGCCTACTGACACTCTTTTAGAAAAGAGAGAATTTTGAGTAAATAATAATCGTTCCATGTACTTTTTTTCTTTATTGAAAAAAAAGACGGGGAATAGGTATAATAACCCCATACTCTTTCGTGTGATGTGGTATGTGGGTCATTGACTTAAACCTAGACGACAATGACTTGACTTGAATGCGTGTCAAAGGAATAAAATCGAGGGGGAAAAAAACTTTGAAACGATTCACACCACTTTCAAAAAAAAGAGGGGGGAATCAAACGACATCGGCCTATACGGTTAACTATTCTCTTTTTTATCAAGTGGGTACCCGTATTCTCGTGCCAAGAAAATGTCCTTTACACCGTGGGTCTCGGGTTCCTATCCGTCCGATGCCTTACCGGACCAGCCGGATCAGAGCATCATCAAGACCAAGGGTACCGCCATTATCCACCACGTGGCCACGGGCGTAGAAATCCAGTGTGGTGTCTACCCAATTGGCAATGATATCAGCAACTCATCTGCCATTGAAGAACATGAATTGGTCATGCGATACAAGCGTGGCCCGGATTCCTCGATTGATGCCGACCCAACAGTCTTGTTCCGTCACTTGAATGGTATGCCAGCCTCGATCAAGGTATTGCCCGCCGGCATTGCCAATACCGACTTCCGTCCCAATCAGACTTCATCCGACAAACTGAATTCCACGGCCTTGGTCGACATCACCGTGGCAGGGTATACCACGACCTCGTACACGGGTTGTGAAGTCGCGCCCAAGTGGAGCGTCGTCTTTGTACGACAGCAACGGCCCGACGAGACGCCCGTGGTGTTGCCACGTCAATCACGTTACGATGTGCAACAGCCTATTCACACGATGGTGATGCATCTCCGCCCCAATGTCCACAATCATTCGTACGATATCTCGGATCAATTGATTGATCGTCTCCGTAGCTCCTTGGACAGCTGGCTTAGCAAGCCCAATGCTACAGAGGATTTGCAGACGGCGGTCGAGACCGCCGCGTTGCCCCATGATTCTCAATTGCGACAAGTCATGACGGATGCCGGGTTTGTGCTCAAGCACTATTCCATGGATGATCCCAATTTGGGTGCTGCACATGCCGGCTATCGTCACGATGCGCCCGCGTATCCGCGCGATGATGCTGCAGACCGCTTGTTGTTGGGTCAGAATTTGATTGATGCCTTTTCCGAACACATGACACAAATTTTCCGAGAGTCCATGGACTTGGATGATCCGTGGGCCTATTTGGAAGAGGGACTCAAAATTTTCGCCTGGATCCAATCGCGGCTCGATGGCGCTCGACATGATCATTTGGATTCGCAATTTGAACACAAGAAGTGGGGGTTGACGACTCATCTCGCACTGGAACTCATGCGCTTTTTCGGCTATGGTATTGAAGATGAAATCTACAATCGCGAGTTTCACTTGTTTGGCCGCATTATGCAAACGGCCGTTCCCGGACAACTCAATGTACCCTTTATTCTGAATTCCTAGTCTTTTTTCCTCTTTCTGTTTTTTCTTTTCTTTTTCGAAAAATGGTGTAAAGCGAAATTTTAATAGACTGCCTTGATAGATTGAGACTGTAAAGATTTTATCATTTTAATATCAATACAAGATTCGAACACGTTTCAATGAGACAATGTCAGTGGATGAGCCATTAAAAAACATCGACCCAATAGGGCCAAGAGATAATCTTCCTTCAATGGACCCGAAACTTCCAAATTAAAGAAGAAAGAAACGAGCTTGGAAATGGAAATGGAGGGGATTAAGTGCAAGCGCTTGGATAGCATGATAAATACACTATCCAGCCCAACGCGATTAAACATGACCAGAAAATCCTTGATCCAGAATTCCAATTTTTCATCCTTGATCACTAATCTACACTTGCCCTTGACATGGTCCAACAACTGAACAATGGCCTTTTCAAAAAAGAGGGCGGAATCGTCCAAGGACGAATGTGTATCGTCTGAATCGGGTGGCAGTGGAGGCAGCCAATCGGGGTGAGTCTCGTGAGTCATTTGTTTCTTGAACAATTGATCCATGGGTAATTCGTTCTCTTCTTTCGTCTCTGATGTTGCCGTTTCGCCACGCACAAGAATCAATTGACCACGTGTAGGAGACGTCAAGTACAGCTTGTCCCAAGTATGTTTTTCCTTGTTCCACTCGCCCGCAAGGGACAGGATCGGTTCAAATTCGAGGGCATATTGAAGCCACTTGGACGCGACGTCCATGTTGCTCGTTTCCAAGAATCCCATGGTCGACACCAGCTTGGTCCATGCGTGATAAATCGGCATCAAGGAGACGCGGGGATAATTCAAGATACCCTCGTGAATCGTAGCCGAGACCGTGGCCAGGGCAGGCCATTTCTTGGCCAAGACCTGTTCCAAGACACTTTGTTTGATCCGTTCAATCTCCGTCACGTCCGTAGCATTCATGACACGCGTCTCCTTGTGACGAATTGTATCCGTGGACCAGCGTCGGCAGACGGACCCTACGCCTTCGGTGGGCCGCATCCACTGATACCCGACATTCGTCAGGCTCATGGCATTCCAAGTAGTATTAAACAAGGACAGATTTTCCGATTGATGCCACTTGCTCCACCGTTCAGGTCCAAGGTAATTCCGGACTGCCGATTCAAACAGAGTCCGGTAGGCCGTTACTCGGAAAAACACTTCGGAATCAGTCAAGTCGCACTTGACCGGTATGGTCCACGTGACTTCGAATTGAAATTCGGGTTTCTTTGGGGTCGATTCACTTTCGGTCTTGTGCTCACCCTGTGCTGCACGTTTCCTATGGGATTGGGCAATTTCTCGCCGAGGATCCAACTTACGGGCCGACTCGGCATCTAGTTTCAATGCCGGGTCCAGTTTACGCGCCGAGACCTTGGGTAAACTCCATCCCAGCTTCTCGCATTCAGTCGTTACCAATTGGGTATGTCGATGCTCGTCTTGCATTACTGTGATTTCCAGAAAAAACAGGGTATTTTGTTTTGTTGTGTCGAATATTATCTACAAGAAGGAAAAAAATAAAATCATTGAACTTTCTTCGAGTTTCCTTTTCTGGATTTACACGGATAAAAAAAAGTGGGGTATTTTTATTTCTCACTTTTCAGCCATCATAACGAATTCGAGCCTGAAAAAAAGAGAAGGAAAAATGTCTTCGCGTAAACGTAGTCGAGTAGTGGACATCAATCGGGTGAATGTATCTTCGGCCATATCGGGACGAACACGCTTGCAAGCACGTACTAAACGGGCCGAGAATTCTGTCAAGAAACAAAAGGCCGACGTTTCACCCGAGGATTCTGTCAAGAAACAAAAGGCCGACGTTTCACCCGAGGATGTACCAGTAGAAAAGCCAGTATCATCGTCAGTGTCGGATTCTGCGGTCTCGGATGCACACGATACACCATCTCAAGTGAATGGACCCAACGATTCGCAACATTGTATTCTGATCGGTTCAGTCAATGAGTCCAATTCCGAAAAGAAACCAGAGAACGATAACATGCGGCCACCACTGGTACAAGGGTCGGCTCAGTGCTTTCACACCTATTGTGGACCGACCTGTCCCAGTCGTGTACCAGACAATGTGGCAGACGCGGAAACAAAATCAATTCATCCAAGTCTTGAATTGCCAGACATTTCCGAGGGCAAGACGGCATGTCCCAAATTGCCCAAATTGACCGACGTCAAGGCCAAGTACGAGGAATTGGGATATCTGGGCAATTACCAACAAGTGGTACGGTCAGCTCGGGAGCATGAAAATGTCAATGTTCGGCTGTTTTTACACAATTTACAATTGGAGCTGGGATTTACCTGTGACTATTTGAAATGGATCGGTGACGACATTGGTACCTTGGAAGAGCATGCTAAACTCATTCGAGCGCTGCTATCCAAGAACCGACAATTGACACTTCGTGACGTGGCCAATCTATTGAGTACCGATGCCAAATTGTTGTTGAAAATGCCTCGGCCCAAGCCCAGAATGCTGTCAAAAACTGATCAATACAAACAGTCGTTCGGGATTTTGCTCTTGCTTGTGATTTCTCTTCTATTCTTGTCCTATTTTACGCGGTTATGGGCAGGCTTCTGAAATCCCAAATTTCAAATTTATAGAGGGATCCCAACGTTAATTGAAATTCTTGCTGTAAATGTAGTATTTTGGAAGTGTGCCATTGTGTGTGTGTGTTGGATTGATTCATGAGAAAAAAGAACTCTTTTAATGGAACCTTTTAAAGACGAAACATTTGTGCAATTCAATAAAAAAAGAGGCGAAAATATCTAAATAAATTGATTCCGTGTAAAATTATTTAGAAAATTCTGTTTTAAAATGTAAAAATGGTGGTAAGCCCCGCCAATCGTCGAGCGGTTGGCTCCAAAGATTGATCAAGGATCCAACAAGGTCTCGGAAGATAGAGGCAGAGGACCAATAATAGGTGCAGCGGGCCATGTTAAAAATATCGAATCCGTATCCGTGTTCCCGGTCGTAGATTCGGACAAGGTATCGTTAGAAGAGGGCGTTACATTCCAAGACCATCCTTGTGGTGCATTGATAATCGAGAGACGTGCAGTGTCAATCATTTGTCGGACCGCCAATTGAATGTGTTTCATTTCCTCTTCGGCGCGAGATGGTGTAGTTATGGCACGCCGCGTCGAGCGTGTACGCGACGATACTGCAGTAGTGGTCATATGACGATGCGTTGGCGAATCGACAGGCGGTACCGGATCACTGCATACTCGAAACCAATTCATGACATAATGCAACGTCTTTTTGGAACCGACTTGACCCTTGCAGCAAGGCGACTGTTCCCTTGGAAATTGAGCCACACTTTTATTATCATCGGGTACCACCTTGAAAAAGTCCGATCCCAACTGGTCGAATCGAGCAGGCAACACGTGTTGAGCGGCATTCGGATACAGGGTGGCCAGCGTGAGACGATCATGATTAAGCAAGTGCTTTTCCCAAATCTTGAGGTATAAGATGGTAATACGTGTCAGACTGTCGGGGCCGTGCAGGGTCGTGTGTAGAAAAGCTTGATTGGCCAATCCAATGGGGGTATTCATCAAGGCATGGGCCAACAATAGACACACATCGGCTGTACGCGGTCCCAATTCGGTTTGGAGAAAACACGACAGACAATTCGTCTCCTTGCCAAATACTTGGGCCATGCATTGTACCAGATTATATGGACGCGTCATGATGGTGTGAGGCAGCATGAAACGCTGCAGTCCGAGTGCCGTTTGGATACGTGCTTTGATCATGTCCTCTTCTTTGATCGATTCTCGACAGAGGAGATTGGCCATATAACTCTTTTGAGCGTCTAGTGCACGTTGGTCGTGTGCGGGTATGGGCCAGTGGGTCATGGTCTCGAGTATACCCTTGGTAGTGATCGACATGTGCTGGTCAAGTGGCAGGCGAATCATTTCGTCCACGACGAGGTAATCATAGATTAAACGCAATAGCGCAAACCAAATGTCGGCCATCCAATACGATGCGGATCGTGTGACACCTTTTTGTAATCGTGCTGTAGCGGTACGCAGCAATTGAATAAAATAGGGAGTTGCCAGATAATACTGGATATTGGACATGATGTAGAATAGACATAACAAAGGAGTAAAGGTATGTAAATGCAATAGTGGATTCAAGGTCATGAAAATGACCGCATGTCGAAAGAGGGGACTATCGGGCTCAAGTGACTCCTTGGTAAGCGCATGTGGATGAAGCGTCGCCATGCAGTAGGCCAGCCGGCGATTGGTCAAGTCCAATTCGTGTACCAAGTAGAGCGTCACCAATTCAATCAATCGCGGTGCACGAAAATTGGATGGATCGTCTCGTCGTGTGCGGTACGCGCGTTTCAGGATACTCTGAATTCGAGGTGCTAGGTCGGGTAGTAGTAGGCCATTTTCCAATTCATGAATGAAATGAGGACATGCTGTGTGATGATCGTTTGTGGCACAGCCCTTGACGTGCGAATTGCGCGGATCCGCCGATAGGGGTTTGGCCAAGTTCAAGACGTCCTTGGACACGTATCCCCACCGACCCATGCATTGCCGATAGGCATTAAACAATTGGCCAATGACCAGTGTCTCGTACCGTGTAGCCTGCCAGTGACCCAAGTCGTGGCCCTCGTGCCCAAAGGTGCAGTCAAACAACAAGTGGCGAATATGGTCCTCGCGCGACTTGAATTTCGTGTCGCAGCCCGAACGTGCGCATGTGCCGAACCACTTGACATGCAGTCGACACGTTTCGCTCAATTGATGTTCATACACGAGTTGCTTGGCGGTGAATTTCTGTGGGGTATCACACATGACGCACGACCAAACGGCGTCATTCCCCAGGGCTTCTACTTCCTTCAATTCCAGCGGAACAAACAAAGATTTGGTACTCAGAATCTCGAAAAGAGTTCGTTTGACGGATATATCCTTGAGAGGATCGGTAAAGGCACGATTGGAACGTTTACACCATGGACAGACGATTTGCGTCACGTCAATCATGAGTGTAACACTATCAACAGACTTGGATTTGTACAAGGTATCAAACAAACACGTGTAGCACATGACGTGTGTACAGGCCGCAAACCGGAATACTTGAATGGTTGTGTGCTCATTGCAAATGTAGCACGTTAGACTCTCGGGCAAGGTCATTTCTGATGCAATGGGTTGCATCTCGGTCTGTGTCGTCGCAACAGGCGGGACAGTATCCAATTGTGAATCCATGCATTTACGTTTTCGACTATTCTCTCCACCTAATTTGGGTGTATCCAGTACGGGATTACATTCCGTCTGCATTTTCTCTTTTTTTCACGGAATGTCTCTTTTTGGGGACCACTATACGATTTAGAAAGAGGGAAAACAAAAAAGTCTTTTTAGTTTGTTGAGAGGAAAAAATCAAGAGGGTAATTCAGTCAAGAAGGAAGGGAAAAAAAATCAATGTGCGTTTTTCATTTCTTGAAAAACTTGCGAATTTGAAGGCTTAAACGAAAAAAAGAAAGAAGTAAAATGGAATCCAAACCCATTCGAGGTCTAGAGGACGAAGATGACACGAAACACCAAGACATTGATACCATCACAGTCGAAACCAGCGATGGTGTGAAACAAACGGTACCCGTCCAATTAGTTAGAATGATCCACACCTTGCGCGTTCAAATGGCGGACAATGCCAAATTAGTACATCTCAATGTACCGGATCGCGTGTTTCGATATGTCTTGCGATATCTGAAACTCGCTCGAGAAGATGAAGACATGATGGTGACTCCCATGGAAGGCTTAGCCCGTTATCCGGAATTGAAAGACGTGTGTACTGGACTGGGGGAATTGGCTTGGATATGGGAAGTGTTGCCGCCTGGTACGGCGGATGAACCCTTTACCAGTCTGTGGCGTGAATTGTATGACTTTGTCATGGAACATCCCGTCATTCTCAATGCCGACTTGATTCCCGACGATATGGACCATGTCAAAAAGGGCTCGGCGCGCAAGAAAAACAAGGACGAAACCATTGTCAAGAAAAATGAACGCATGCAACAATTACTGGAGAATGCCATGTCAGAACGCATCCGCAAGGAATCGCTATCCTCTATACTCAAGATTACAACGGGACGTGTCACGGGAGCACAAGTCTGTCAATTTCCATGGGACACGGCCTATCTTGATTTGGTGAAGAAGGGCAAGGTCCCTGAAGTGCAGCCCTCGTGTGTTGGTGCAGAAGCCAAGTCGGACTTGTCATCTATTTCTAGTTCTGGCTCCAATTCGAGTTCCAGTTCTGGTTCCAATTCGAGTTCCAATTCGAGTTCCAATTCGAGTTCCAGTTCTGGTTCCAATTCGAGTTCCAATTCGAGTTCCAATTCGAGTTCCAATTCGAGTTCCAATTCGAGTTCCAATTCGAGTTCCAATTCGAGTTCCAATTCGAGTTCCAATTCTGGTTCCCATTCGAGTTCCAGTTCTGATTCCAAAGAGGATGGCTTTTCTAGTTCCAAGTCCAAGCCGGACACGAGCTCAAGTTCCAAGTTAGGGTCCAAGAAGGAGGTTATTGCGGTAGATTCAGATGATGATGATCAACCAATAGTCAAAAAATCAACCCCCATTTCACGTCCAGTCTCGGGACGCGAAAAGCAATCGTCTTTGCGATCTGTCTCGCCACCGGCAATTGTGAAAAAGAAGACTATTCCAATCTCCAAGAAAAGGGCACGATCGCGGTCGTCTTCTAGCGAACGCTCCTTGACTAGAAATCGATCGCGATCCGCATCGCCTCGAAGTACGTTGCGTATACCGTCTAAACAACGCTCGCGTTCACCATCTGTATCCAAGTCGAGAAAGAATTTGACCAAGACTCGCAAGAAGGTAGACTCGGATTCGGACGAATACTAGTTAACGGTTGGGGTAATCCAAATAATTTATAATTTTTAAAATATTTACTGTTTTTCTAAATTGATTGCTACGTGTACCTCAATTTTTCAGACTTGTCCCTTTTTGGAACCTACAAAATCTCGCGGACATGGTCCCCCCTCCCCCGCGAAAATTTTTGGAATTGGTTTTGAAATGTCTTCGGCCTTTAATCTACAAGTAACACGATATGAACCTCTGGACAATCATGACTGAGTTTTCATGAGCAAACTTTCATTGCGGAATAACCTATTTTTATCGAGACAACAAGTAACCAAATAAAGTGATTAAAGAGTAGATACCTGGTAACGGAACCGAGTCAAGGAACCTAGTCTATTAAGAAAAAAGAAGAGGGGGAGAAAGAACAATAATCAACCATGAAGCTTACCTTGAAAAAGAGAAAACAAGAAAAAGGAAAAATACACAAAAAAAAAAGAAAGGGGGAAAAAGCGGGGGGGGGGGGGAAAAAA
>Ga0134126_10000498_pt1 | contig 50135 bp, 39 predicted proteins | sample KB31752_FD_96881 | JGI IMG/M metagenome (GOLD analysis project Ga0134126, IMG submission 96881) | Terrestrial soil microbial communities with excess Nitrogen fertilizer from Kellogg Biological Station, Michigan, USA - KB3-175-2 | ecosystem: Environmental > Terrestrial > Soil > Unclassified ...
CGCGCTATTGAAGAATTTCAAAAAGTCGCGGCCAAGTACGGCGATCCATACCGCACCGAAGCCAGACTATTCATCGCCCGCAGCTTGCTCGTAACTGATCACGACAAGGGCGTCGCCGAGTTACAGTCGCTGAGCAGTGGCAGCGGAGAGACTGCGGTCCTGGCGAAGTTCGCCCTCGCGCAAACGAAAGAGTCTGACGGCAAATTGGACGAGGCCGCCGCGCTCTACAGCGAGATTGCGAAAATGAACGCGAAGATCGTCACGCCTGAAAGCGCGAATCTTCGTCTCGCCAAGGTCTACGAAAAGCAGGGTAAGAACAAAGAAGCCGCGGACTTGCTCTTCAACATGGTGTCTGCCGCGCGCGCCGCGAAAGATAAAGACGGCAAACCGATACCGGAATCGGCCGCGTCCCGTGATGCAACTCAGGAACTGTTGAAGCTCGATCCCGAGCGTCACAAACAACTGCCGGCGCCTCCTCCCGCCGACCTTTCAATGTAAGCCTCCATACCTAAGCGACTGGAGCGCAACCGTCCCGGTTGCTGATCCCGGAAATTCGACGCAAGCGGGACGCTTGCGCTCCAATCATTGAGGCGCCGACAAGCTTCGTCATGGATCCGTTTACGCACACTCTGGTTGGCCTGACCACGGCCAAGGCGGGAGTCGAACGCCTGTCTCCTCTGGCCACCACGGTGTGCGTCCTCGCCGCGAACAGTCCCGACTCCGATGTCATTGTCGGCCTCACGACCGATCGCTGGAATTATCTTCATCATCACCGCGGTATCACACATTCGATTGTCGGCGTGATCGTTCTCGCCGTCGTCATTCCGGCGATCGTTTGGCTTGGGGAACGTGCCTGGTCAAGGTTGAGGAGGCGCCAGGCTGTGTCGCGCTATCGTGGTTTGCTTCTGGCTTCTGCGATTGCGACGGCCACACATCCCTTGATGGACTGGACAAACAACTACGGAGTGCGACCGCTGCTGCCGTGGAGTGGGCGCTGGATTTACGGCGACCTGGTTTTCATAGTCGATCCTTTCATCCTGCTCGTCGTTGGCGGCGCGGCATTCCTCGCGACTAGCGATCGCTGGCCAAAGGTCGTGCTCTGGGCGTTGCTCGGCGCCGCCTTCGTTACTTTGAGCTTTATTGTTGCCGCACGCCGCGATCCCAGCCTGGAAGGCGCAGACACCGCGCGAATGATTCTGCTGGTGGGAGTGCTCGTTTTCAGCATCGTGCGGCTCACTGGATTTGTACGCGGCAGGGAACGAATTGTCGCGACGACGGCGCTGGCACTCGTCATCTTTTACTGGGGAGGTCTGGCGCTGGCTCATCGCAAGGCGCTGGCTTCCGCAAACTCGGTTGCGAATCAAGCGGCATCGCAATTTCACGAAGACGTTTTGCGGGTCGTCGCAATGCCGACATTGGCGAATCCGACACGATGGTTTTGCGTCGCTGAAACTGACAGAGCGATTTACCGGTTTACAGTCAGACTTGGTGATCGAACAGCTGCAGATCCAAAACTGATCGTCGATGGCTATCAAGCGGATGGACCGGAAGGAATCGAACGTTACGCGAAGCCGGCGAATCAGGCGGCAGAGCTTGCCTCCGTTGCGTCGAAGGATCGACGCGCGGGCATCCTACTCGATTTTGCCAGGTTCCCGATTGCGCACGTGCCTGAGCAAGACTGCGTCAGTCAAACAATCGTGCAATTTTCAGACCTGCGATACACTAAGCCGGGCACAGGGCGCGGAACATTTTCGCTGAATGTGCCGGTGGAATGCGCGACTAAATGATTGGCTGGTGCCAGGTGTCGGGTGCCGGCTGTCAGGGGTCGGGTGTCAGATTCGAAGAGAGCGCTTTGATTGAATAAAAGGCCAATAGGAACGATAGATCCGAAATCCGACACCTGATACCCAGCACCTGATACCCAGCACCTGATACCCAGCACCTGATACCCAGCACCTCAGTTAATGAACGAGTCAACACAAAAGCAACTGCTGCAAGTCCTGCGCGAAACGCCACGTGCGCGGACCGCTGCGGGCAAGCGCGCGTCAACTATCAGCATTCGCGTTTCGCCCGGCGGCTATTTTGCGCTGGCTGCGCTGCTGACATTTGTCTCGGTAATCCTGCTGCGGACGAATCATGACTTTGCCGCGCTCGCCCTGGTGGTCGCGACGTGGATTCTGACTCCGGCTCTGGTCGCAACGGACCGTGTGTACTTTGATGGCGATAGGTTATTCCGTTCCGGCTTGCTTCATTTCCTTGTGCGCACAATTCGCGCCCAACGCTCACAGTTATCGCTGGCGGATATCGAATCGATTGAAGTCGCGACGGTGCGGACACTGCGTCGCGGCGGAACCGTGCGCTACCGCTACTCAGTCGAAGTTACCGGCAATGGCCAGACATTTGTCTTTGCTTCTGGCGGCAGGAAGTTTCGCCGGATGGTGCAGGCTCTGTTGCCGCATATCGCTGACCAAAAGTTGGATGCGCGCGCCACTGAGCTGCGCGACTATCTTTGTGATGCTAAAGAGCTGCAAACGCAGTTGCGTGGGTTGGGTATTCCAGATGACGATCTGCTCAGCGGGATGAACGATCGGACGCGCGAGCGAATTCGCAACGCTTCGAATGTTTCAGTCGACGAGGACGATGAACGCGCAAAGGTGTTGGCTGAGTCGGCAAATCGCCTGCGAGTTGCCGGGCGTCTGCGCGAATCTGCCGAAGCTTTTCGGCGGGCGCTGCACTTCGCGCCGCGCAACGCCTGGCTGTTGTATGAATACGCGCGGCTGTTGCGTTCGCAAGCATCCGCGTTCGGCGATGCTCGTTTGCTGGCGCGCGCGTGCGCGGCATTGAAGCTGTCCTCTTTGCGCGGCAGCAATGACGCGCGACTGCTCGCACGCGTGGGCGAAAGCTTTTTCGAATTTGGACAGCCGGTGCGTGCGGCCAAATTACTGCGGCGCGCGCTCGATCTCGATCGCAACTCGTTCCGCGCATCCACCGCCCTCGCTGAAATTGCGCTCAGTGAAGGAAAACTGGCACACGTAATTCATCATTATCGCGACGCGGCCAGCGTCGCTGCGGACGCGGCGATGGCGCACCTGGCGCGGCGCGAAGCTGATTACTACGCTCGCCTCAACGACGACGATGATTATTTGTCCGCGGAGTTGCGGCGCATGAACTGGTTGGAAGGCGCCGGCCGGATTCAGCAATTCTCGGCGCGCGTCAGCTTCGCAGCTTTGTTTGTCGCGCTCGCAGGGTCGTTTCTGGATCAGATTGTAGCCGGCGTCGGTTGGGCTGTTGCCTCTTCGTCGATCATCGGCTGGTCAGGCTCGCTGTTGTTGCGAAAGTTTCTGTCGCGCCGTCGGGGAATGGAAAGCGCCGGAGGCGCGTGATGGTTATAGTTCTCGCCTCGTCGGACGAGAGTCGATCGCGAGTTATAAACATCTCGCCGGTCCGCGGCGTCCGTTTACTTCTCAGATCCACGAGCTTTCGTTGATTTCTTCTCCGCAGCAGGTTTTGGCTTTACCGTCCGATCGGCTTGCTCACTTGCTGAGGCCACCGCGTTGAGTTTTTCCGGCAGCGGATTCAGCAACGCATCCCAACGATACTCTGGCTTGCGTGCCGGCTGGCTCAACCGTTTGAAGATGAGCTTGGTCACTGCTTCGCTTACCCAGTTGTGATAGAACTCGCCGACGGATATCAGTTCCGCATCGGGCGCGGGATTCATGAAATCGATCGCGTACGGAATGCCGCCCTTGATCGCAAACTCACACGTGTTGATGTCGTAACCCAGCGCCGAGCACAGCGTGCGCACGTCATGCGTCACGCGCGCGTTCAGTTCCGGCGAGAGGTAATTCGGATCGTAGATGTACTGCTCGCCCGACAAGTAAGGCTTGCGTGGATCGTACGGCATGATCATCACGTCTTCCTGCCCGATGCAGTAGCAGCGCACGAACTGTTCGAACTCGACCGAGGCCTGCAGCGTCATGCAAAGCGTTCCCGTCTGGTCATATTCGTGAATCAGCTCTTCGAGCGAGTTCACCTTTGAAACATTTTTCCAGCCGCCACCGTCGAACGGTTTCAAGAACGCGGGAAAGCCGATGTAGTCGGCAATCGCTTTCCAGTCGAGCGGGAACTGAAGATTGCGCAGGCTCTCGCTGACGATGCCGGGAATGTAGTCTTTCTGCGGCAGCAAGACCGTTTTCGGCACCGCCACACCAAGCTTCATCGCCAGCGAGTAGTTAAAGAATTTGTCGTCGGCCGACCACCAAAACGGATTGTTGACGATGACGGTGCCTTCCAGCGCCATCCGCTTCAGCGTCGCGCGATAGAACGGCACCTCGTGCGAGATGCGGTCAATCACCAAATCGTACCGGGGCGGCTCGTCATGGCGAACGCCGCCAAGGACGAGATACTCGGCAGTGATCTCGCCGTTGCCACGTTCGTTAACGTTGCGAATCAGGGCTTCGGGAAAAGTCTTTTCCCGGCCCACCAGAATGCCTACACGTTTCATGAAATGCTCAACTCCAAACTGTAAACGCGCGCATGGCTGGAGCGTCAACTGCGCTACGTGTCCCGTGAATTTTTGATTTTTCGGAAGCGAATCCAAGCTAGCGTCAGGCGCGAGTAAAGTCAAACGCAACGAGCTGATGTTTCTGCCTTGAATGTAGTTAACGAGATGGAGACCGGGGTCATAACGAGATGGAGACCGGGGTCAGGCCTGCGATTCTGCGATTCGCTCCTGTCATTGGGAATCGCCGACCTGACTCTTGACGACTTCATCAGGGGGAAATAAAATCCGCGCGCGATGGCGAGACTCCCACGCCTGGAGCTGGAAGGTGGCCTCTATCACGTAATCACACGCGGAAATAATCGACAGAGAATCTTCCACGACCCGGCCGATTATCAAAAGTTTCTGGCACTGCTCAAGAATCAAAAGCAGCGTCTGCCATTCTTTCTTTACGCCTACTGCCTCATGTCCAATCACGTGCACTTGTTGATTGAGCGGCAGGCGGACGCAGTCGGGCGCATTATGCATCGCATGCTGACCGGTTACAGTCAATACTACAACCGTAAACACCAAAAGGTCGGCCACGTGCTGCAGGGCCGGCATCAATCAATCCTTTGTCAAACTGATCAGTATCTCAGCGAGTTAGTCCGCTATATCCATCTCAATCCGGTGCGGGCAAAGATGGTGAGCAGGCCTGAGCAGTACGAGTTCAGCAGTCATCGCGCCTATCTCGGTCTGGAGTCTAGTGAGATAGTGGATGCAGATTCTGTCTTGAGACACTTCGGGGCGAAGAAGCAGATTGCGCGCAAGCACTTCGCTCAGTTTGTAATGGCTGGGAAGAAGATCGGCCACCGAAAAGAATTCTATCAGGCCACCGAGCAACGGGTTTTGGGAACTGAGGAGTTCGTGGATGCGACAATCCATCGGATCGGGCACCGTCCGCGCGAGCGACAGTTGCTACGACCGACGTGCCCGTTCAACTCTGAGGCTCTCTTTGCCGCGGTCGGGCAGATTTCGGGCTTCCGTCGATCCGAGTTCTGCGGACCATCGAAAAACGGAGCCATCGTCAAAGTCAAGGAAGGTTTGATTATTGTTGGGATGGAAGCAGGCGCCAGTGTAACCAGGCTCTCGCAGATCACAAACATGAGCACCTCGACAATAAGTCGGCGCCACGACGCCGCGCGCTCAAGGATGCGAGAGCATCACGAACTGGATAAACTTGTTCGCGACATCCGAAGGGAGTACGAGAGAAGAATTAGCCGTGAATGAGAATCGCAGAATCGCAGGCCTGACCCCCGTTTTGTTCTGCTCTAGAATCGCAGAATCGCAGGCCTGACCCCGTTTTGTTCTGCTCGTGAATGAGAATCGCAGAATCGCAGGCCTGACCCCGTTTTGTTCGAGGCCTTAGGTGAAGATGGAACTACTAAGAAATAGGCAGGCGCTTATCCTAGTCCCCGGTGTCATGGCTGCAGTAGCCTTCGGAATGTCATGTAGCCATAATCCAACTCCAAACGCCCAAGCTCAAAATGAGCAACACACCGATTTGGTAGAAGCGAATTCTCGCTCGATAACCTCGACGACATCGTTAAAAAGGCCATGTCGAGGATACTATCTACGCGCTGCGAAGCCCGGCGAGGAGAACTATGATCCGGACTGTTACAAGCTACAAAGCAAACTCCTGACTGCGGCGCGAAAAGGAGACGTGCGTCTAATGAAAGAAGCTTTGAACGAGGGCGCAGACCCGGAGGGTATCATTGATGACAGTTTTCCAGCGTTGATGCTTGCTGCCTCCGGCGGGCACCAAGACGCCGTCGTCTTGTTGTTAGACAAAGGGGCAGAGGTCAATCGGGTTGCTGATTTTGAGAACACTGCTTTGAATATCGCTGCTTCGGAGGGTCGACTGGACGTTATCAAAATTTTGCTCAGTCAGGGTGCCGATCCATGTTATGGAGAGAGAGGGTCAACAGCGGGAGATATTGCAAACGGGCGTGGACACAGCGAAGTAGGCAGGCTTCTGAAGGCGGCCGAGAATGAAAGATGCAAGAACTGACCTGTCCCCGGAATCCGCCAACCGCCCGATGCGATCTTAACGTCAGAGAATCTGCCCTTCATCCAGCTAATCACTGAAACGCGCCTGCCCTCGGACATCGTTCACCCCGAGGCGTGGCATCTATTCCTTGTCGCCCGTCTGTCTCAAATTGCCGCTTGTGTTACAATTCGCGGCGCAAAAAGACAGAAGTCAGTAAGCGGGAGCAGTCGCCAGGAGGCAATCGGCAGGTAAGCAGAAACACCCCAATGAGCGTTAAGAAGTTCTCTGGATCTATTGTCGTCAGTGTTTTGATCGCGCTGATTGTGGGCGCGACTTTTTTTGCGCCCGCGATCCAGGCGCAACAACAGAAGGAAGTTACGGCCGAGCAAGTCGCCGAAACGGTGATCCTTTATTCCGGAACGCGGCCGGCCCTCGCCCAGATTCGCAAGACTGGAGTCGAGAACGGTCGTATGTCTCGCATGAGGGACGATGGCCGCCCTGAAGAAGTGCGCTACCAGCTCCGATTTATGCACGGCGACAAGATCGAGAAGGACAAGATTCGACTCGATCAGAAGACGCCGCAAGCCGAATACTCAATCATTAAAAACGAAGAACGCCTGTTCGGAATAATCAACGGTTCGCCTTTTACACCGCGGGCCGACACCGCCGCCGAATTTCTTTCGGAACAGACACACAGCATCGAAGCCCTGCTCCGCTATAAAGAGAACGACTCGAAAATAACATCAGCGGGCAAAGACAAACAGCAGGGAGTCGACCTTTACGTTCTCGATCTCACGGACAAGGCGAATCACAAGACGCGTTATTTCATCAGCGCCAAATTCTTTCGCGTGCTGTGGCTGGAATACGAAGAAGCGCCGCCGGACTCATCAACTCCGGTCAAATACATGAAGCGTTTCTACGATTACCGGTACGCGCAGAATACTCTGGTTCCTTACCGCACGGTGCTGATCGAGGATGGCAAACAAACCCTCGAAACCCGCGTTCTCACCGTTACCTATGGCGTGAAGATGGACGACTCAACGTTCCAGACGCCCGAAGCGGCCAGCGGTATGGAGTAGTTCGTTTCCAGTTTCAAAAAGACTATTTTCCATTTGTTATTGGACATGACGTTTGCCGGCCTGCCGGTGGGAGTGAGCGGCTTCCGACTTTCTCATAGCTTTTCCCGCCGCTTGCCCGAGTCTACGCGTCTAACTGAAAGTCCGAATGGGAAATGAAAGATGTCCAATGACAAATGGAAAATGGCTCTTTTCTTACGTTTTGGAACCTCAATCCCCCTCAAGCGTGTCACCAATGAGCGTCGCAGGCAGCCGTGTATAATGTCTGCTCGCAATAACCGGCGCAAATCTCGTTAAATTCGGGAATGCGCTACCAGAAACCCGAAGAGCCTGCCTGCCAATGAGGGCGCTAAGTTCAGTTGAGCAATTTGATTTCGCCGCCGGGCGAGCAACGGCGGTGGTCATGCAGCCCGTGACCGATCACGCCCTCTTGCAAGGAACGTTGGCCGGTGACGAAGATGCTTTCGCTGAACTGGTGGCGCGATATCGAAACCAGATTACCAGCTACGTTTACCGGATAGTTGGAGATTACGACACGGCAGTGGATTTGGCGCAGGAAACTTTTTTGCGGGTATTCCGGGCGGCCGGAAGATACCAGACGACGCACGCGTTCTCGACTTACATCTATCGCATCGCGACTAACCTCGCGATTAGCGAGCTGCGCAAGAGGAAGCGGCGCCGGTTGGTGTCTCTGACAGGTCTAGTGGGCGGGACGGAAGGTGAGGAAGCGATCGATTTCAATCCGCCGGATGAGCAACCTTTACAGGATGTGGCCCTCGTTGATGCCGAGCGACGAGCCGTGGTGAAGCGAGCAATCAGCACTCTGCCCGAAAGATATCGCGCGCCGTTGGTGCTGCGCGACGTCGAAGGAAAGAGCTATGACGAGATTGCCGCGATCCTTTGCACCAGCGAAGGCACGGTTAAGTCGCGGATAAATCGCGCGCGAAATTTTCTGCGCGACAAGATGCGGAATTACGTTCAGGTGGTGTAATTATGATTAGTAAAGATTGCCGCAACACGCGGCGAGAAATTGATGAACTGGAATTGGGTCAGCGTCCGAGCGGACAAGCCACGACGCACATGAACGTGTGCGTTGATTGCCGGACCTTTCATGCCGAGCGCACCTCGCTGCGAGAGCTGGTGGGCAGTCTCGATCCCGTGGTCGCTCCACCCGATTTCGACATGCGACTGCGCGCGCGCATTGCGGCTGAACAATACGACCAGCGCCGGCAACCGTTTTTCGCTCGTTTGATCAGCACGCCGGCATTGGCCGCCGCGGCTTTGTTTGTAATCGTGGCGGGCTCGGTTGTTTGGATCTCGCGCCGACCTTCTATTATCCCAACACCGCCGACCAGTCCGGTTGTGGCAAATAATTTAAACAATGCGCCGGCAGCAGCTGCGGCTGAGAACCAACCGAATACAGGGGCGAATACGACGGTACCCCGGGAAACGAATGATCTGGTTGCCAGCGGTCCAATCAAAACAACTCATCGCCCTCGCAGTTCCAGATCGTCAGAACAGTACGACGTGCAACCTGTTGACGTAATTCGGCAGACAGATTCCGATCAGGCTTATGTGTCCAGCCGGCCGGTCGAGTTTGCGTTGCAGGATGAGAGCGGAAAAACGCGGCGCATCTCTCTGCCGCCGGTTAGTTTTGGCGCGCAAAACTTAGTCGGAAACAATCGCACAAATGTGAGCTACTCCCCGAGCAGCAGAGTTTGGTAGCACGCACATGAGAAGTACTTTGAAATCATCGTTGTTATTGGTTTTTGCTGTGACGGTCATCGCTTCGTTCACCGTGACTGCGTTCGCGCAGACTCCTGAAGCCATGCCGGCCACGCCGCAAACGCCTACGCCGGTAGCGAAGCCTAAGCCTGACAAAATTCGACGGCCCCCCACGCCTCAACCGCGTCAGGCGAAGGTCACTATGGTCGAAAATCAAGAGCCGGTGTCGCCGCAGATTGTGACCGTCGTCCATCGGGTGAACGGCTTAACGGTTTTGCGCAGGATGCTGCGCGAGTCAGGTGAACCCGGTACCGTTGCCACCATTAATCCGGAGGCGATCACAAAGGATGTGCACGCGAGCATTATCGCCGGTCTTGCGTTAGAGGATGGGCGCACGGTGCTCGCGCGTTTACCGCAATTGGCCGGTGAAATGGAGATGAATCGCACTACTGTCGTTGTGCCTGACCCTCCCGACGAGGACAACCACGCATCCACGCGCCGGGCGCCACGCGCGCCGCGCATCCAGCCCGACCTGATAGTGATGACCCAGGACGGCAAAAGTTTTCGCGCGCGCTATGTGGGCATCGACGGCCAGACCGGCTTGTCAGTTCTGCAATTGACGCAATCGTTGCCGGATATGTCTGACACGCTGGCCCGGAAGATTTCTGACGGTCAAAACGTTCGGGTGTTCGCGCCGGAACAAGTGACCGCAGACAAGCCTTATGAGATTCGCGTGCGCATTGGAAGAACTGACGCGAAGATCACCAAAGCCAAAGCAAAAGCCGATGCCGATCGCGTGATCCTGCGCGCCGCTAAGATTTCACCCAGTGTGCTGGGTGGAGTTGCGTGCGATCAATCGGGTCAGACAATTGGCATTGTCGATGAAGTTGAGGGGACGAACGCGAAACTTGTGGGTGCCGATGCCATGCGGGCAGCAGCTCACCGCGTGCTTGAGCGACAAGCGAGTGTGCCGCGGCCGCTGCTTGGCATTCGCGGCGAAGAGGTTGATGCCGCCGCCAGGGCCTCGCTCTTGTCGTTCGGTTGGAACGAAAAAGAATTGGAGCAACTGTTCGAAAAACAGATCGGCATTGCCTTGACTTACGTCCTGCCGGGAACGCCCGCGGCATTCGCAAACCTGCATCCGGGCGACATCATCCTGCGTGTCAATGACAAAGACGTGAAGGGCGCCGAGGAGTTTTCGCAGATGTTGACGAAAGCCGGCACCGGCGAGGACGTGACGTTCATCGTCGCCCGGCCGAATGTGAAGACGCCCCTGACCTTTGAATTGAAACTCGGCGGCGCATTCCAGCCCACTTTCGAATGGAAATTCGACATGCCCGCGATGACCAAACTAAAGATGGGCGGGCTGAAAAACCTTGGGGTTGAGGCGGTCACCCTCTCAACGAAGTCGGCTTCACAGTGGGGAGGTTCCGGAGTTTTAGTAGTGTCGGTCGAGCCTGACAGCGCCGCCGCACGTGCCGGATTGAAAGAGGGCGACGTCATTGAAACCATCGACGGCCGGCCGGTCGGTCGCGGCGCATGGATTTACATGCCCCCGTTCAACAAGAAAGAGAAGCATACGCTCGCGGTTGTCCGCGCGCATGAGAAGAAGCAAATTGTGATCGAGCCGGTGGAAGATTAATAAGTTTCGAGTTTCGAGTTTCAAGTTTCGAGTTTCAAGTTTCAAGTTTCAAGTTTCAAGTTTCAAGTTTCGAGTCAAAGTCCCGGTTGTTAAAGGTCTCCCTTCGACTGGATCACTTCTGTCAGGATCGAACTCGAAACTTGAAACTTGAAACTTGAAACTCGAAACTCGAAAGCTGAAACTCGAAACTTGAAACTTGAAACTCGAAACTCGAAACCTGAAACTTCTCAGTCCTGCTTTCCAGGTAACAGCCCGTCACACACCAGAGTCTGCGGTCCTTTTTCATTACAAATCGCGAAGTGCGCGTTTGCTTCCTGATACATTGTCACGCCGGCATACTCGCCTGCCGCATTCAGAATGTAAAAGTTCACGTAAAAGTTCGGCAGACCGCGATTGTTGAGCAGCCGCTTCTCGACCGTGTTTGCCTGAATCCGCTTCAAGGCGGTCATGCCCGCGTCTTTCGGGTGCGCGCCGCGCCGCATCTCTTCAACAATCAGAAATGAACACAGATTGAAGAGGTTTGCTTCACCGCGGCCGGTCGAGCCCGCCGCTCCCACCGCGCCGTCGAGGTATAAACCCGCTCCGAGGATGGGTGAGTCGCCCACCCGTCCGGGAATCTTCCAGGACAAACCGCTCGTGGTCGTCACTCCGCAAATTTCGCCTTTTGAGTTAATGCCGGCGCAGTTAATTGTGCCGTGCAGATTCTCCGGTCGCAGCAAGCCCTCAGCAACCATCTGTTCGGCGGCTTTAAAACCCGCAGCTGCGCGCTTTTTGGGATCGAGATAATGCGAAGGATCGATGCGGCGTTTCCATTCGAGCCACATGTCCCGCGAGTGTTGAGTGTTCAAGTCGTCTTCGATTTTGAAACCCATGTTGCGCGCAAACTCCTGCGCGCCTTTGCCGACGATCAAGTGGTGGTCGGTTTGTTCCGACACGGCCTTCGCCACCAGGGAAGGTGTCCGCACGCCTTCGATCGCGGCGACTGCGCCGGCTTGTTTCCTCGGTCCGTGCATCACCGACGAATCGAGTTGGACCACGCCTTCCGCGTTCGGCAGCCCTCCATAACCGACGCTGTCATCCAAAGGATCTAACTCGACGATGTTTACGCCGGCGACAACTGCGTCGAGTACGTCATTTCCACGCGTGATCAACCGAAACGCATGCTGAACACACGTGACATCGCCGCCGTTCTTGAACATATTGCCGTTTGCGGACGAGATAACGAGCGGCTTCACCGCTGCCGGGATAAGCATTGTCGGCGCTTTGGCGTTGACTGCTCGTTTGGAGGCAATCGCAGCCCCGGCGACGGCGCTGCTGATCATGAAGTCGCGACGTTTCATTTGAACGGACCTCGCTCTGTTGGGATGAACTGCCGAAGGAAATCGCGCGCATGGTATCATGACGCGCTTTTGTGTAAGAACCGCAGTGTCAGAACCGCGAGCGGTAGCGACCGGATCGTGGCAAGACCTAATTCTTAAGACTGAACTTAACCATTTCGAACATGGACGAGCTGAAAAAACTGATTCGCGAAGTGCCGGACTTTCCCAAGCCCGGCATCAACTTTTACGACATTACGACTCTGCTAAAACATCCCGAAGGTCTGCGCAAGACGGTGGACGCTTTAGCCGCGCAATACGAAGGCGCGCAGATCGACACGGTGGTGGGGATTGAAGCGCGTGGCTTTATCTTTGCACCGGCGCTCGCTTATCACCTCGGCGCCGGTTTCGTGCCGGTGCGTAAACCAAAGAAGCTGCCTGCTGAAACGGCCTCAATCTCTTACGATCTTGAGTACGGTCAGGACACTTTGCAAATTCATCGCGACGCGATTGGCAACGGCCATCGTGTAATCATCGCCGATGATCTGTTGGCGACCGGCGGCACTGCGAGAGCGGTCTGCGATTTAGTAGAAGGTCTGGGCGGCAAAATCGAGGGGCTGGTCTTTGTCGTCGAGCTGGAGTTTCTGCCAGGCCGCAAGAAGTTGGAAGGCTATGACGTCAGGTCTTTGATTAAGTATCAATCTTAAAAGCCGTTCAGTTGTCAGTGGTCAGTGTCAGTTGTCAGTAGTCAGTAGTCAGTGGTCTGTAGTCAGTGGTCAGTGGTCAGTAGTCGGTAGTCAGTGAGCACTCGTCGGGTGTCACTTCTTAGTTGTTTCTAGTTTCGATTGCGACTGATAACTGACGACTGACCACTGACCACTGACCACTGACCACTGACCACTGACCACTGACCACTGACCACTGACATCTAAGAACTGGCGTTGTACTATTTTCCATGTGCTCCCGTAGCTCAGTTGCATAGAGCGCTCGCCTCCTAAGCGAGAGGTCGCGCGTTGGAATCGCGCCGGGGGCACCACCATTACCTCTCCCGCCAACGGACTTATAGTGCATAGCCAAGTCTTGACGAGAATAGTCTTTGGGACTATTGTTGCGACCGCTCGATGACTGATTCACTTTTGTGAAGCCGAAAAAGGTCATCCCGCGTTCGTGATTCGGGAACGCGATTTTGTCGATCTGAGCCTCTCGTCGCAAATGCGCTCGGGCGATGCCCGTTGAAGCGCTTGGCTGCCAAATGCCAGGAATGTCACGCACTTCCACAGGATGTAGGCGGCCCTTCGATCGATTCCAAAAAAACCCGCAGCGATAGAGGCTCACGGCTCGGCGCAACATCGGGAGCCTCAAACGCCGCAACGTGAGTCTCCCGAGCGAGCCGAAACGACCGTGTTCGGTAAATCACATGGAGGTCCCCATGGCCAATGATCATCTCGATTATGTGACCGATTACGTGGCAAGTGCTCAATCCATTCTCCAATCTGGCAAGCTCTTGAAGACGTTCATCAATTCTGAGCCGGCCAAACGCGAATATGCCGTCTCTCAACTCGAACGTGCCGCTCAGCGACATCTAGCCGGCGGTGAAAACTATCGAAACTTCATGTTTGCCCAAGCAGGAGCTGCGCCAATCGCCGAGCTGGGCGAGCGCAGTGCCGAAGATGTATTGGCGACCATCATGGCGGATCTTAACGCCTCAAACTTGTTGATGGCATGCGGTCAAAACATCGGTGAGGTGGGAGGTCAAAAGGATCCGCACCTTCTGGATCTTGCACTGTTCGCAATGGATAGATCCGTCAAGACTGTTGAGGTTGCTTTGCCTGGTCCGTTAACGAGTCCCTTGCAACCGGGACGTCTCGGGTTTGCGGGCGCACCTGCCCCAAAACAGGCTCCTTCAGCGGACTTGCCCACGGCTATCGCAAATTACCAGACACGTGCAGACGGGGCCATTGACGCTTTAGTCGCGGATGCGAAGGAGGCGGTCATGGCTATCATCAACGCTCTGTCGAAGCTTAAGCCCGATCAAGTGGCGGACGCGCTCGACAGTCTCGGGGCCGCCATCGCTGAACTTCCGAGAGTCGGCCGGCTGTTTCGGCAAGGCCTCGAAATCTTGAAGCAAGCGCTCGACAGCCTTACCAGGTTGCTGGGTAAGGACCTGATGGGCGCCGTGAAGGATTACGTTTCAAAAATCTGGGACAAGCTCAAGGACGGCAAGTATTTGGAGTCCCCGATTGTGTGGGCATTTGGCGGCGATGGTTTGAAAGATGAAGTTGGACTGGCCCTTAAGAATAGCGCGCTGCAAATTGCCAAACTCGATGAAGGAAGCGCGGCGTTAGCCGAGCTCAGTGCTTCTTTCAAGGAAAAGATGGGGCTGCTCTCCGGCGTGAGCGCAGCTGTATCTTTGGCGGGCACTCTTCTTTTTCTGGTTCCTGGCGTGGGCACGCAACTGACAATCGTCGCCGGTTCAATCTACGTCATTGTCCTGGCCGGCATTGTTTTGATTGGCAGAGACTATACCGATAGCGGGCCCTTCAAACAGGTGCGCGGAATCAGGGAGCTAACCAGAGACGTGGTGAAATAACAATGCTCGACGGTTCGTCGATTCTGCTGTGCCGCATTCAGGACTCGATACAGGACCTCGAGTTAGCGAAGCGCGCGATTGAATCAACGTCAGTTGAAGAGGAACTCCGCAAGCGAGTCGGTGTCCTGTTTGTGGATAAGATTGATGAATTCCAAAAGGCCCTGGTGGAACTGCGAGGCTTAAAAGATAACCTGCCGGAGAATGAGGCGTGGCAATCGTTCGAAAGCATTCAGTACGACTGCAATACTTTGCTGGAAGAGTCTCTGAGCTTTGTGCAGGGAGCACTCGCGCGATCAGCCGGCGTGGATTTCGGTTTGTGTCGCATCGCCGATGCGCTTTTGGCGGAGCTCAGTCACAGTAGTGACATTCCCTGGCAACGCTTCACAATGCTGGCCGTCGGAGAGTTCTTTCATGATATGGCCGAGATCATTCGCATCCGTTTTCCCGAGGGTTCCATTTGGAACTTGCCGATCGCCTGCCATGAGTTCGGTCATTTTACAGAAGAGAAACTGACTGAGCGTTACGCCGGTCAGAGTCGTAATCCGATCACGGACGTGCTGGCTCAGGAAAAATACAACGATGCGAAGAACGTTCCTCTCATGCGCGAGTTGTACGCCGACTTGTTTGCCACTTACGCACTCGGACCGGCTTACGCGTGCACTTGTCTCTTGTTGCGTTTTAACCGGGCGAAGCCTTATGAAGACACCGTCGATCATCCCAGCGGCGCGAAACGCGCTTACTTTATTCTGAGCGCGCTGCGCCAACTCAACATACAACATATTGCCCAACCTTATACCAGCATCATCGAACGCCTGGATAACGCGTGGGGATTTAAGGTTGATGAAGCCACCGCTGCCCAACTCGATGTGTGGCGGGCGTCGCTTTATCTGCCGCTGAGTAAGAAGAAGTCTCTTCGTTACGACGGCTGGTCGCAAGCGGTTGCTTTGGTCGATCCGATCAGTGCGCCGGATTTATCGGACGAGGTTATCGGTGACGCGCGAAAAAAGAAGCTCAGTATTGCAAATGTCCTGAATGCAGCGTGGATTTTTCGAATTAGAAACTTTGATGACGCAAATCGCGTCTACCGCGTGGGCGAGAATGCGAAGCGGCTATGCAAAGAGATCGCTATTTGATCCGTTTGTTGACCAGCTGCGCGGTGGTTACTGGCATCCGCAGCAGCATCGCTGGAATTTACCGATTAAGTCGTCAGCAGGCCAGACTAGTTAGCTGATGAAGTGAGGTTTTTCAAAAAATGGTTGATCCTATTCTGAATGCGCGCTTAGACATTCTGGAACAGCAACTCAATATCACCAACAACCCGCAGATGTGGTTTCAAAAACTCCGTCTCACAAAATGGGAGAGTGATTCTGAGGATCTGACTCGCGACTGGGGCAAGTTCACGCTGTGGGTTGGTGACGAATTAGAGAATCAAAAGAGAAAGCTTCAACAAATCCGGGCCTCCCTGGAGCAGATCAAAGATCGGGACGACGCAGATTCCAACGCCATCATGAACGCCGCCTGGACGGAATATTCTGGCAGCCTCGAGAGGAGTCAGATGCTGTTTCGAGAGTTTCTCGAGTTTATCGGGGGCTTGATTTTTCGCGATAAAGATTTTGACGCGGCGATCTGTGATCTTGCGGACGACCTGGTTAAAAGCGTCTCGCCTCTTGTTTTCATAACCAGCTCCATTTCGGTTCCCGCTGCCAGAGATTCTTTGGCTCGATCACTTGGTTGGATGGTGCGAGTCCGTTTTCCCGAATGGACAATCTGGACGTTGCCTTTTGCGGCATATGAATATGCGCATGTGGTGCTCAACGAGTTTGCCAGGGTCAAGGAGCCAATCAACGCTCGCGTCGAAGAATGGTTAGAGACAGAGCCGGATTTCACTGCCTTGCCGGAAGCCGAGAAGCTTGCCCAAAAGCAAAACGGAGTGCTGAGGCAACGGGCAGAAGCCCACGTGAAGGAGTTTCTCGCTGATGGACTCGCGACGCATCTGATGGGACCGGCATACGCGTGCGCAGCGATTCTTCTGCGTTTTGACCCGGCGGGGTCAACCGGCCGCACTTTGCATCCTCCCATTGACGGTAAGCGCGCCTATTTTGTTCTCAAAATCCTCGAGGGGATGGACGGTGCAGGCGGAACCTACACGTGGATCGTTGACTATCTCAGGAGAAAATGGCGAGACACCTGCGAAAGAATCAAAGGTAGCGAAGTAAGTCCCGAAGAGGAAAAGCGTTTGAATACGCTGATTCAGGGATGGAACGAAATCACCTCCAAACTCCGGCCAGATGCACAGTATTCTGAGATGAACTGGGTGATTGCGGGAAACTGGGCCAATCGTTGGTCGGAACAATTGGCGCAGCCGACTCGCTTGGACATGCCCGACATAGATCATGCAAGCCGCTTACATAACGTTCTCAACGCCGCATGGATCTGCCGGACACGACCGCTTGATGAGGGGGCGAACAAGGACAGGCTCCTGAGTGTGGGACAGATAAATGAGATTGCCGAAGCCGCCAAGCAGCTTTGCGATAGGATCCGTCTAAAGCAAAACGAACAAAGGCGGCAAAACGATAAAAAGAAGGCCAAAAGACTGAGTATGAAATTGCGACCTTAGCACGGACGAGGACCGCTATGGACAATGAAAAAATCACCAGCGACGCCGGTTCTTACAGCAGACCCTCCTCAACGGAAGCAAGTTTAGCTCCTGGACGAACTGTGATTGGCGGCTCGCTCGAAAACGTGTCAACCGCCGGCGCGATGTTAAGCCGCGCACTCGAGGAATATCGACAAGGAAATTTCGAGAATGCGGAATCGACGCTTCTAAAGCTCATCAGAATCAGTGAGCGAACCACATCGCCGCCCACAACAGAAGATACCGAAGGTCTCCAGCAGCGGATGACAATTCTTGCGTCGGCGTCGACGGCTTTGGGAAGAACGTACATGCGGCTCAATCGGAACGATGAAGCGCAGGCGAACTTTAGCAAAGCAGTAACGCTTTTTGAGCAAGTTCTCAAAAGCGGAGGACCAACCAATCCGCAGATCTATAGCGACTATGGCATTGCGCTTTTCATGATTGGCCGCACTGCGGACGCGATCACAAACCTGCAAAACGCCCACACCCAGGGCAGCAAGAGTGGTGAAACGTATCTGTATCTGGGCGTGGCAATGAAGCAGCGGGGCGATTACGCAAACGCTGAACACTGCTTGAAAGAGGCAATTGATGCGTCACCGCTCGAGACTCTGGCGCACGAGGAGCTGGGCGAGGCCTTGAAACTTCAAGGTACTGAACGCTATCCCGACGCAGCCCGCGCCTACTACTCAGCGGCGTATGCGGCCGCTTCCGCTGGTGATCTCGAGCGGGCGCTGAGCGATGCCGATAAGGCGTCCGCACTCGACCCTGATAGTGCATTGATCTTTGCCATGCGGGCGGAACTGCTTCGGCTACTTAATCGAAACGAAGAGGCACTGGCTACAGTTGAACAGACGCTGCGTCTGGATTCGGCTGATTTGAAAGATCAATTATTCACCACTCGGGCGGGTGCGCTCCAGGCTCTCGGGCGAAGTGAAGAAGCATTGGCCGCGGCCGAGGAGGCACTGGCGCACAGTGAACAGAACGCCACGGCCCTGGGGATCAAAGGGCAGGCGCTCCATGAGTTACGACGATTCGACGAGTCGCTCGACTTTCTGCGCCGGGCCGTTGCGATTGATTCGGAAATGGACTGGGCGTATGCGGAACTTGGAGCCGTCTATCACGAGCTGCAGCAATACGAGCCCGCGCTGGAGGCACTCGATAAAGCACTCAAACTGAACGCACGGAGCGCGTGGGCGCTTTATATCAAGGCCGAAACGCTGCGCATTTTGCAGCGATATCAGGAGGCGCTGGAGGTGGTCAATCAAGCGTTAGCGATTCGGTCCAACAATCCCGCATTGTGGGGATGCAAGGCCGAGGTGCTCATGGCTTTGAAACTACTGGATGACGCTTTAGCCGCCGTCGATGAAGCTCTCAACCTGGCTCGGTCGGCATATGGGCTTGGTACTCGGGGCCAGATTCTGCGCGCAATGGGAAACACCGAAGACGCCGTTAAATCGTTCAAGGCGTCACTGGAGATCGATCAGAATCAAAATTGGGTCATCGCTGAGCTGGGCGCGACCTATTTCGATCTTGGCAGAACTGACGAAGCGATTGCGGAATTTGACAAGGTGCTGGCATTGAATCCGCGAGACGCGTGGGCGTTGCGCGCAAAGGCGAAAGGGCTCGCGGCTCTGAGTAAGCCGGAAGAAGCAATCCCTCTCCTCCAAAACGCGATTGAAATCAATCCTCAAGAGACGTCGTTGTACAACGACCTGATAGAGGCTCTGATTGCCGCTAACAGAGCTGAAGAAGCCTTTGATGTGATGGACCGAGCGGTGTCGGTGGCACTCGAACAAAAACCGGACGACCCGCAGATGCTTCTGATCAGGGCGCAGGTTTTTAAAGCACTCAATCGCCATGACGAAGCGGTTGAAGTGTTAAGGCACGCTATCCAGCTTGATCCTGAAAAAGATGAGGCGCACGCCGAACTCGGTAACGTTCTGTTCGATCTGGAAAAACATGACGAAGCTCTCGCCGAAATCGATGAAGCGTTGCGAATCAATCCCAATAATGCATCAGCGCTGACGGATAAGGGCCGCTATTTTCTCGCAAAGAAGGAAACAGAATCCGCTCTTTCATTCTTGATGCGGTCGGCGAAATTGGATCCTCAGCTGGAACGAACGTTCTTTGCTCTCGGTGGCGCCTTGCGTTCGCTCGAGAGATTTGACGAGGCATTGCAAGTCGTGGAGAAGGGGTTAGAGCTTGACCCGGAAAATCTTTCGGGTTTGCTGCTTAGAGCCCAGATTCTTAGGGAGATGGGTAAGCAAGACGCTGCGACAGAGGTTCTCCAGCAGGCGATCCGGCTGGAGCCCGAATTCTCGAGCGCGCATACCGAGTTAGCAGATATTTATTACGAATCGCAACGTTTCACCGACGCTCTTGAACATTTAGATGCGGCATTGAAGGTCGAGCCCAACAGTGCGTTCGCCTTGGGAATGAAGGCTGACGCGCTTAACGCTCTGGAATCGTATGAAGAGTCTTTAAAGATCGTGGAGCAGGCGCTGAAGTTTGCCTCGGATAACACGTGGTTGCTGGCAATTCAGGCGGACGATCTCTACAAGTTGCAAAGATACGACGAAGCTTTGGCGGCGAACGAGGCGGTACTGCGGATAACCCCTGATGATGTCGATGCGAAGTTACTCAAAGGACGAGCGCTGAACTCGCTGGAGCGGTACGCAGAGGCAGTGGATGTCCTTGAGGGCATCTTACAAAACGACGCGCAGAATGCGAGCGCGCATCATTATCTTGGCATAGCGCAACTCGGCTTAAATCAAAACGACCTCGCGGTAAAATCTTTCGAACAAGCGCTCGAAATCGAACCGAATAATACAGCGGTTATTGTGTCAGCCGGCTACGCCCTGGTGTTCGACGATCGATACAACGAAGACAAGCTCGAACGCGCTTTCCAGCACCTCGATCGCGCAATCGAACTCGACCCGGATGACGCTTGGGCCCTCGGTGTCAAAGGCACAACGCTCTGCGATCTCGGAGAATATTCCGAAGCTGTGCGCCTTCTCGAACGAGCGACCGAGTTGGACAAAACGGACAATGACAGTTTCACATACCTCGGTTGGGCCTTCGAGTCTCAGGCTTCAGCGCTGGTCCACGAGGCGTGGCATAAGAAGCTTTCGCAAGAGGCAGTCGCGAAACTTTCACTTGCCGACTTGATAGAAGAGACCCACTGCCATGAGTTACTGGAAAAATCCCAGCGGGCTTATCAGGCGGGAGTTGAAATAACCAAAGACAATCCTAACCTTTGGTGTCTGAAAGGTGTGGCGAACATTAGACATATGCTGGGGGATCATGACCAGGCAAGCGCTCTTTATCGCGAGGTTCTCGAAAGAGCTCAGCCGACCGGCGACGGGGATTCCTCGACGCTGTCATTGATGGCGTGGTGTCAAATGCGGCTGGGTAGATATGATGATGCCTTGCGCATATTTTCTGAAAATCAATCGCTGTTTGCAGACTCGGCGGACTCACAGTTCGACTTTGGACTGGTCCTGATGTGCAACCAGCAATACAGTCCGGGCGCCGGCCAGTACGAGAGAAGTGTAGTGATCGCGGCTGACCGTCCCGCGCGCCGTTATCGCACTCTACTGTCAGTGGCACGTACTGATTTGGCGGAAGCCATCATCGCGAACCGGGAGATGTGGTTGCCGGACGTGCAGGCCGCATATCACCTGCTAACCGAGCGCATTGAAGCTCAACCGGTGGCAGCTACGGCCTAATTGGCTCAAGTGCAAACGGAACAGCCGTCAGAAATTCCAGGATCAAGAACATGAAACCAATTTACTTCCTTCTTCTCGTGCTCTCTGTAGTTGCATTCGCGCGCGGCGACTCTCGCATTAGCCAGGACCCGCTCGTGGTGAATGCAAAAACTATCGCTCTCAAATTCGAGAATTCGCGGGTCAGGGTGCTCGAAGCTACCCTGAAGCCGGGTGAAAAAGAGAAGACCCATTCTCATCCGGCGTATGTGATCTACGTGATCCAGGGCGGTAAGACACGCAGTCACGGGGCCGACGGCACAGTCACGGACGCGGAGTTCAAAACCGGGGATGTCATCTATCGCGAGCCTTTGACTCACTGGGCTGAGAATATTGGCGACACCACGATTAGGCTCGAACTCGTCGAATTAAAGAATTAGCGAGTCTCGCATTGGGTGCGCCGGGGCACCCATCTTTATCTCGCCTGGACAGCAAAAGCGAAACTTATTTAGTTTCCTTCAGATATAGAGCGAACGAATACTCGCCATACTCGTAGAATTTCGGATCAACTAACCGCAACGAGGTTCCATACTGCTCGAGTTGGCGGGGCAAGGCATCAGCGTTAGCAAACCTGCTTTCGCGATACTCAATAACGATCTGGTTGGCGTCTCGCAACATCGCGGGTGTCCAGGGCATTCGCACGTATCGGCCTTCGAGCGGCAGTGCGGTCATGGTATTTGCCGGTTGTAAGGCAGCAAAGACGTAGGTTTCCCAATAGCCACCCATTAACATACTGTCAGGGGCTTTCTGGGCCAGGTTCAAAGCTATCTCGCTTCGTCTTTTGTACTTCGGGCTGGGCATTCTCAACGGGAATTCGATAATCAGGAAAAGCAATCCACCAATCGCAAGCGTAGGGATCAGGTACTTCTCCATTCTCGTCCTTTTCAGAGCTAGATGAAGAATGAAGTAAATCGTTAAGAGACCACTTATCGTTCCAAAAACCACCGTCAAGGTCATAAATCTGGTGTGAACGACGCTAAGCGAACATGATTCACCATTACGATCAGCGCGAAGTTGATCGCTGCAATCCCGAAAGTGCCTGCGATCAGAATGGCGGTTTCATCAACGAATAATCGCCGCGTCACTGTCAATAAATCGTTTCTGCCCTTCAGCCGGAAGTAAATTAAGACAACGGCTGCACTAACTATCGCGATTAGAGGTATCAACATCAGAACCCACCAGGTGAAATAGCTGAAGCCAAGCACTTCAGCTCGCAGATTGGTCGTCAGGTATCCGATGTCTAATCCAATCGGTGTTCTGAAGTCGCTGCCATAATGTTTTAGACCATGCCGGTGATAATTCATTCTGATGAGGGTTTCCGCCAGGGTCGCCGCCAGCACGGGAATGGCTGCGCAAAGACAGCGGGCGATGATCACTTTTCGAGTTGACGCTTTCTCAGTTGGGAATTTCTCAGCTTTGAAATGTCCTCGCAACGCTTCCAAGACCACTAAAAAGCCGATCATTGGAGCACTGGCAGGCGAGTTCCAGATGGCCAGGAACGAAAAGAAAAACAGCAGAAAGTACCAGAGAACCTGACTCTTCGAGATCACGAACGTATCTGCGGAAGCTTGAAAGCTCTTTTCCAATGCGCGCCTCGCGCAGAACCACGCAAGAAGGAGCGCGGTAATTTGCCAGGAATAGACCTGGCTTAGGTCAAACAACTGCAGCCGAATCACGTTAAGGCATATTGGTATTAGACAAGCAACCACCACGACGGGCCCGGCCCGCGGGTGCAGGCCAGCCAGGATCAGAATGCCAATGAATAACCAGACCGCGCGCGCGATATGAAGTCTTTGATCGGACCATCGAAAGTTCGTCGTGCCATGAACAATCCGGGCCAGGATCATGGGCCACGCACCCCATCTGTCTTGCCCATAGTAATACCAGTCAAAGATGGTAATGGGCCTGTCGTCCTTTGCCATCAAGACTGGGATGGCGCTGTCCGAGTCGAAATTCGAGTGTAGGCTGTCCGGCCCGAACGTCACGATCACGCGCCAGAGAAACACGCTCCACACGGCGACCACAATGGCGGTGCCAATTGCCACTTTCAGCGAGAATCTTTGGTTGATATTCCGTTTCAATTTGTCGGGTTATTTACGTGAGTCTGGGTAATCTGCGGATTGCCTCAATCGCGCGATAGTTGCTCCCAAACCTCCCGCATCCGGGGAGGCGTCAGTCCATTCCAAAACAAAATGTAATCGCTCAAGGACACTGCGGACAATCTCGCGCTGCACGCCGATGCCTTTGCCGTGGATGATGCGGACGACACGGAAGCCTTTAGCGTGAGCTTCGCGCAGGTATTCTTCGACGACAGGTTTGACTTGCTTCGGCGGAACAGTGTGCAAATCGAAAACGTCGGTGATTTCGATCACGACCGGCTCAGGGAATGGGTTGTAGTCTTCTTCTGACAAGACGTGCTTTGTTCTTTGAGCTTTGTACTTAGACGATCTACCAAGTTGAGTCAGAAAATCAAAGTCCAAAGCACAAAGTACAAAGTCCAAAGCTCAAAGAACAAAGTACAAAGTGCAAAGTACCGCTTGGGACGTTTTGCATTTGTGCATCATCGCTCTATAATTTCCTTTGTTATTGCAAGCAAACATCCCGCTGAGACAGCTACTCTTGGTTGAGCAAACCGGAAAAGGAGATCTTCCTTGGCGATTCGTCTGAGCCGGACTTTCGTCTTGCGCAAGCTCCATCAACTGACGGGCATCATGCCGCTCGGCTTTTTTCTGCTGGAGCATTTCTACACAAATTCCAAGGCGCTCAACGGCGCCGCGGATTTCAATACCGCGGTCAAAGACCTCCAGTCGATTCCATACATTCTGTTCGTCGAGACCATCGGAATTTTCATTCCGCTAATTTATCACGCGGTTTACGGGCTGGTGATTACGGCTGAAGCCCGGCCGAACAATCTCGCTTACCCGTACCCGCGCAACTGGTTTTACACGATTCAGCGCGTCACGGGAGTCATCCTGTTCTTCTTCATCACATTCCACGTGCTGAATTTTCGGTTTGGCATGATACCTGGATTGAATACGCTTTCGGTGGCGCGTCATCCAGGAGAGTCATTCGACATCGTATCGCGCGAATTCCACATGATTCCGATCTTCATCGTGTACGTCATTGGAATTACGGCGACCGTGTGGCATCTGGCGAACGGCATCTGGCTTTTCATGGTCGATTGGGGCATCACGATCGGCGAACGCGCGCAGCGTCTGACGGGTTATGCGTGTATCGCACTCGGCTTGTTGCTTCTCGCAGTAGGCATTAACGCCGCTGTTGCTTTCATTCGTCCCGGCGGATTGATTCCGGGAATTTTGTAGTCCGACAAGCTTCAGCCTGTCGCGCGTGGATAGACGACAAACTGAAGTTTGTCGAACAACATATGGCTACTCCAATCAAGATCGCAATCGTCGGTGGCGGCCTGGCCGGACTGGCAGCGGCGATGAAGATCGCCGAGGCGGGACATGAAGTCGAGCTCTTTTCAGTCGTCCCGGTAAAGCGTTCGCACTCCGTCTGTGCCCAGGGCGGCATCAACGGCGCGGTGAACACAAAGGGCGAAGGCGATTCGACCTGGGAGCATTTCGACGACACTGTTTACGGCGGCGATTTCTTATCTAATCAGCCACCCGCAAAAGCGATGTGCGAAATGGCGCCGTCGATCATCTATCTGTTCGATCGCATGGGCGTGCCGTTCTCGCGCACGAACGAAGGCCTGCTCGATTTTCGTCGCTTCGGCGGCACCAAGCATCACCGGACAGCATTCGCGGGCGCATCGACCGGACAACAACTTCTCTACGCGCTCGATGAACAGGTGCGTCGTTTCGAAGCCGGCGGCAAGGTTAAGAAATACGAAGGCTGGGAGATGATGTCGCTGGTGCTCGACGACCATCAGGTTTGTCGCGGACTGATCGCGATGAATCTGCGCTCGCTCGAATTGAAAGCTTTTCCCGCTGACGCAGTCATAATTGCGACTGGCGGACCCGGACTGATCTTCGGGAAATCAACCAACTCGATGGTTTGCACCGGCAGCGCGGTTTCCGCCTGCTACCAGCAAGGGGCGAAGTACGCGAACGGTGAATTCATCCAGGTCCATCCGACTTCAATTCCCGGCGAGGACAAGCTGCGCCTGATGAGCGAATCCGCGCGCGGTGAAGGCGGCCGCGTCTGGGTGCCACGCGCCAGGAAAGACAGTCGTTCGCCATCGTCGATTCCGGAAAAAGAGCGCTTCTATTTTCTGGAGGAGAAGTATCCGGCGTACGGCAACCTTGTGCCGCGCGATATCGCAACTCGCGAGATCTTCCAGGTATGTCTGGATGGACTAGGGGTGAACGGCGAGAACCAGGTCTATCTCGATCTCACTCACATTCCGGCTGAGACGCTGGAAAGAAAGCTCGGCGCCATCCTGGAAATCTATGAGATGTTCGTAGGCGATGATCCGAAGCACGTGCCAATGCGCATCTTCCCGGGCGTCCACTATTCCATGGGCGGACTGTGGGTTGATTTTGAGCAGCGCACGAACATTCCCGGATTGTTGGCGGCGGGTGAATGCGACTACTCAATTCACGGCGCGAATCGTTTGGGCGCCAACTCTCTGGTGAGTTGTGTTTACGGAGGATTCATCGCGGCGCCGGCGGCGCTCGAGTGGGCGAAGAATGTCGAACGCAACGGTGCGAATGGCTCGCGCATTTACGAAGACGAGACAAGGCGTCAACAGGAAATCAACGACGCGCTCATCAAGCAAGGCGGCGACGAAAACCAATACAAGCTGCACGACGAGATGGGCAAGTGGATGACCGACAATGTGACGGTGGTTCGCTACAACGATCGCCTCAAAGCCACTGACGAGAAGTTGCTGGAGTTAATGGATCGTTACCGGCGCATCTCGATCAACGACTCGAACCTGTGGGCGACCATGGCCTTGCCGCATGCGCGCCATTTGGACAACATGCTCGAGCTGGCGCGCGTGATCACGCTGGGTGCGCTCAATCGCAACGAATCGCGCGGCGCGCACTACAAGCCTGATTTTCCGGATCGAGATGACGCCAATTGGTTGAAGACGACCATCGCCGAGTATTCCGGTGAGGGCCCGGTGTTTTCGTATGAGGCAGTGGACATCTCGCTAATCGAGCCGCGCAAGCGCGACTATTCGCACGAAAAGAAAGAAACGGCTAAAGGATGATTGCCACAGAGGCAAAGAGGACCGGCCGCGGATGCACGCAGATAGACGCGGATAAGAAATGCCGAAACGTATGGCCGGTTCATTTGCTTCATCCGCGTGAATCCGCGTTGATCCGCGGCTAATTACTAATGAAGACAGTCGAAATTCACATCAAACGTCGCGACAATCCTGAGGCGCCACAGCGTTGGGAAGAGTTCGAGATTCCTTATCGTCAAAACCTCAACGTCATTTCGTGTCTGATGGAAATTCGCAAGAATCCGGTTACCAAACAGGGCCGGCAAACGACACCGCCTTCCTGGGACATGAATTGTCTCGAGCAGGTGTGCGGCATTTGCACCATGGTTATTAACGGACGTGCGCGCCAATCCTGTTCAGCGCTGGTCGACAAACTTGATCAGCCCATCAAACTCGAGCCCATGTCGAAGTTCCCGAACGTGCGCGACCTCCAAGTCGATCGCTCGCAGATGTTCAATCATTTGAAGCGAGTCCACGCGTGGGTTGAGTTGGACGGAAGTCACGACCTCGGTCCCGGCCCGCGTATGGATCAGGAAGACGTGATGGAGCGTTATGCTTATTCGCGTTGCATGACCTGCGGCTGTTGTCTCGAAGCTTGTCCACAGTACGACGGCGATAACTACATCGGCCCGCAGGCGATCGCCCAGGTTCGTCTCTTTAACATGCACCCATCAGGAGCGATGGATCGTGATGAACGGCTCCAGGCGTTGATGGGAGAAGACGGCATCACCAATTGCGGCAACGCGCAGAACTGCGTGAAAGCCTGCCCGATGAATATCCCACTTACTAAAGCGATCTATGAAGAAAACCGCGAGACCGTGCTCTACGGCCTGCTCGGCTGGCTGAAGAAGTAATCCCTCCGCTCAAACCCGCTGCTTTCCAATCCGTGGTAAAACGCAAACACGGGTGATAGACTGCCCGGCCAGCAAGGATTTGGAACCCCCAATGGCCATCCCTCCGGGAACACGTTTTGGCCAATACGAAATCGGCACGCAACTGGGTGTCGGAGGCATGGGCGAAGTTTATCTGGCCATCGACACGCGCCTCGATCGTCGCGTCGCGCTGAAGATTCTTCCCGAACAACTAGCTGACAATGAAGATCGCATGCGTCGCTTTGTGCAGGAAGCAAAAGCGACGGCGGCCCTAAACCATCCGAACATCGCCCAGATTTACGAAATCGGCAAGGAGCGCGGGCTGAATTACATCGCCCTGGAATACATCGATGGTAAGACTTTGCGGCATTGTCTCGCCGATGTGCCGCCCGAACTGCGGAAGCTTCTGCGCTGGTTCCAATATGCCGCGGAAGGCCTGGCAAAGGCCCACGCCGCCGGCATCATCCATCGCGATCTGAAACCGGAAAACATAATGGTGGCGCGCGATGGGCAAGTGAAGATTCTCGATTTCGGACTGGCGAAGCTGATCGAGGCAGCGCGCGGTAATTTGCTGAGCAGTGCCGAGCGCGAATTCGATACGATGGATCTTTCCGAATCGCATTCGACAGTTGGCGTCGTGCTGGGAACTGCCGGCTACATGTCCCCGGAACAGGCGCAAGGCCGCACGTCGGCAATCGACCAGCGGTCTGACATCTTTGCCTTCGGCTGCATCCTGTTTGAAGCAGTGACGGGACGAAAAGCATTCGAAGGGAAAGATAGGATCGAGCGACTCAACAAAATTATTCGCGAACCGGTACCCCCCATTACCGACTTTAATCCGGAAGCGCCGGTCGAACTACAGAAGATAGTCCGGCGCTGCCTGGAAAAGGATCCGGAGGACCGTTACCAATCAATCAAAGACGTCGCGATTGAATTGAAGGAGTTGCGGCGTGAACTCGCCGACGCGGTCACGCTTCATTCCACCAGCGTGTTGTCGACGGTCAGCGAGGTAGGCCATTTTGCTTCTGAGAATCGCGCATTGTCGTCGAGTGGCACAATTTCAGGCACGTCCACGCGCGGAATGACGGCGAGCTATCTCGGCAGCGAGTTGCGGCAACATCGAGTCGCGGCGATCGCGGTTGGACTGGCCGTCATCGCGCTGGCAGTTACGGTCGGGTACTTTGCATTTTTCAAAAAGGCGACGCTGCTGACCGACAAAGATACGATTCTGATCGCAGACTTTGTGAACGAGACAGGCGACCAGGTCTTCGACGGCACCTTGAAACAGGCACTGGCGGCGCAACTTGGCCAATCTCCCTTCTTAAACATCTTCGGTGACCAGCGAGTACGCGACGCGCTGCGATTCCTGGATCGTTCGCCGACTGAGCGAATCACGCGCGACCTGGCGCGCGACATTTGTTTGCGTCAGGGATTGAAAGCGTTTCTGAGCGGCACAATTTCCAGCGTGGGCAGTCATTACTTGATCACGATCGAAGCGGTAAACGCGCAAACCGGCGATGCCATTGCGCGCGAGCAGGTCGAGGCTGAAAGCAAGGAGCTGGTGATCAAGCGTCTGGGTGAAGCAACCACGCGGCTGAGAGAAAAATTAGGAGAGTCGTTGGCTTCGCTGCAGAAATTCGATGCGCCAATTGAACAGGCGACGACGCCGTCACTGGAAGCGTTCAAAGCATATTCGATTGGGCTTGATAATCATTTGAAGGGCAGCTACTCGGACGCGGTTCCGTTCTTCAAGCGCGCCATCGAACTGGATCCAAACTTTGCGATTGCGTACGCGCGACTGGCCACGGCCTACGCGAACACGGGCCAGCGCGATCTGGCGACCGCCGCCGCCGAGAAAGCATTTGAATTACGCGACCGCGTGAGCGAGCGAGAAAAGTTTTATATCACCGCAGTCAGTTATTACGGGCTGGTGACGCGCGAGCGCGAAAAGTACATCGAGACGCTCGAGCTTTGGAAGCGCACTTATCCAAACGATCCGATTCCGCACATCCAACTGTCCAACTTGTACATCGCCGACGGGGGCGCGCTCGACAAGGCGATGGAAGAAGCGCGCGAAGCTATCCGGCTAAATCCGAATACGGCGCCGCCGCGCGACAACCTGGCGACGGCGCTGATGGAACTGAATCGTTTTGACGAAGCGAAACAAGTCTATCAGCAGGCGCTCGAGCAAAAACTCGATTCAATATTCTTTCGCGCGAATCTCTACTCAATCGCGTTCGTGCAGGGCGACGCCAACGGCATGAAGCAGCAGCTTGATTGGTGGAACGGCAAGCCGGGTGAGTACAACGCGTTGGCCTGGCAAGCGGAAGTCGCCGCGTTTTCCGGGCAGCTGAAGAAGGCGAGAGATTTGAACGAGCGCGCCGCCGAGGCGGCAATCTCGCATCAGCAAAACGATGGCGCGGCTGGAGTGCTCGCGTTGCAGATGCAGCTTGAGAGTGTGTTTCAAAATTGCGATCACATCAAAGCATTAGCGGATCGCACTTTTCGGGTTTCGCGAGTAACGGGAGCGGTGCAAGCCGCGTCAGCCGCGTTTGCTGTCTGTGGCGACAGCGTCCAGACGCAGGCGTTGATGGATGAGATCGCGAAGAAGTTTCCCAACGATACTCTCTTGAACGTTGTGTACTGGCCTGTGAATCGTGCGCTGCTGGCAATGCACGAAGGTGATGCGGCCAGGGCTGTCCAGTTGCTTGAACCGGCTACTCGATACCAAATTGTCGGCAGCTACTGGCCGCAATATTTTCGCGGTCAAGCTCTGCTCAAGCTGAACAAAGGAGCCGAAGCCGCCGCGGAGTTTCAAAACATCACCAACCATCGGGGCTGGGCCGCGCGATCGCCCTTGTATGCACCTGCCTATTTGGGAATTGCCCGCGCGGAAGTCTTGAAAGGCGACACAGCGGCCGCGCGTAATGCTTATCAGACTTTCTTTTCGCTGTGGAAGGATGCGGACTCGGATATCCCGCTGCTGGTGGCAGCCAGGAAAGAGTACGAGACACTAAAGTGATCGTCGCGGTTCCTGACAAAAACTGTTGAAATCAACGGCGGTCGATAGTATTGTACGCGCTCATTATTCAGTCAGTTCTTACTGGAGAGATTATCTCCGCGGCAAAATCGTCTTCGGAAACATACTTTGTGAGAGCATAGGCACTTGCGCCATTCCTAACGTAAAGCAGGACCACTCAAGTGCCGTAATAAATCGCATCAGTCTCGAGCTATCGACGTTAAGAGTAGCTCACAACCACAATCCGCCTTTCTCGCCCCGAGGAGATCAAAATGGATCGCAAGCTGAACCCCAGACATCCGCGCGTGTACGTGTATTTTGTTTTGATTCTTGTTGCCGCAGTTGCGGCCGCTCAGTTCTCCACCAGAACATCTCGTTCCAGCGGTGGCCCAGGCGATCCAACCATCGCGACTGACAAGAGCACCTACTTACCGGGTGAGACCATCGTGTTCACCGGGGCAAATTGGACGCCGGGTGAGGCTATAACCATCGTAATCAGCAGCGACGGGGACGAGACGGGAACGATCCAGGCGACCGCTGACGGCAAAGGGGCATTCAGCGTCACGAGCATCATGGCCGACAACGAGGTCGAAGGAAACAAATTCTCAAGACCTGAAAAGCGGAAGGCCTACGCTTCGGCGACCACAGGCGGCATTGCTTCATACCTGGCGGTGGGAACGGGAAGCACTTCAGGTGTATCAGCGGAAACCGAATTCTCAGGCACGGATCCGTTAACTGATGGAGAACGCCTGATTGATCAGGAAAGTTACTGGATGCATCGTCTGACTTATCCGACGGGTAACTACAGTCCCGAATGGTTGCGAAAAGCCGCAGCTGACGATTCCAAAGTCGCGCGCGGCGTGCCGAGTGGCCAAAAGAACAAGAATGTCGTGAACCAATCATCACCACTGGCGTTGAGTTCGAGCGGGTTCACCGCGCTCGGACCAAAGCCGGAAAAGATGACCGGATGCTCCGGCTGCTTCGACTACACAACCACGGCCGGACGCATTAACGCGATTGTGGTCGATCCCACAACGACTACGAATGGCAGTATTGTCGCTTACGCGGCGAGCGTGGGTGGCGGCGTTTGGAAGACCACAAATTGTTGCAGCGCGGCCACGACCTGGACAGTCACCACAGACGATCCTCTGATTTCGACGCTAAGCATCGACACGCTGGCAATCGATCCGAACAACCACAATATTGTCTACGCCGGCACAGGCGATCTGAACTTTGGATCGTTCTCAATGGGTAGTCAGGGAATTTTAAAGACGATGAATGGCGGTGCGACGTGGACAGTCCTCGGCGCAAACGTATTTGGCGCCGGTTACGGCGAACCGGCCGGCCAGTTCCCCCAGTACGACGCTGTGGGCAAAGTCCGAGTCGATCCCAACAACAGCAACAAGGTCGTGGCGGGCACAAAGAAGGGCGTCTTCTTTTCCTATGACGGTGGCGTTAACTGGACCGGACCATGCATGACGAACGGCTTCAATACCCAGAGACAGGACACTACTGGTCTGGAACTAACGAACATGGGCGGCGGCGTCACACGCATCATTGCCGCGGTCGGCACCAGAGGTTTCGCCACGACAGTGCAGTACGACCTCGGTAACAACGGAGCAAACGGAATCTACAGCGCCACGATGCCGGCGTCCGGCTGTCCGACTTTCACTTCGATCGCCAGCAACGCGAATGGCTTTATCTATGGCGCCGCCGCGACCTATCCGGCGAATGCAAATATGAATGCCGGCAGCGGCGCGGCTTATGTCAACTCTACTACCGGTAATCAACTCGGCCGCGTTGATATTGCGGTAGCACCGAGCAACCCCAATGTCGTCTACGCTCAAGTACAGTCGATCACTGCAAATAGCAACAGCGGTGGCGCCTCGGGTGGCTGCGCGGGAGCGGCTGGCTGCCAGCTAGGCGCATGGGTCAGCATCAATGGGGGCGCCTCATGGACTTTCATGGCCGGCACGGCGGGCAACAACATGCTCGCCTGCGCTTCGTCAGGCGCGGGCTCATCCGGAGCCGGTGACTATCCACAGAACTGGTACGATCAGGGCATCGCGGTTGATCCTAACAACGCCGACCGAGTTTTCTTCGATACTTACGAGGTTTGGCTCGCGACCCGCACCGGCACTGCGTGGTACGACGTGACCTGCGGCTATGCCGGCCCAAGTCCCCATCCGGTACACGTGGACCAGCATGCGCTGGCGTTTGTGCCAGGGCGATCCGACATACTGTTGGCGGGTAACGACGGCGGCGTTCACGGAACTATCAACGCCAATGCTGCCGTGCTGAACACGACGCGACCAACTTGGTTCAATATGGATGGCGGCTTCAACACCATTGAGTTCTACAACGGTGACATCAGCGCGAACTTCGCGACTGACCCGGCGCCAAAGGCAGGAGGCGGCGCCCAGGACAACATGGACAGCTTCGTCTATTTCGGCGCGACTCCAACGGGCCCAGTGCAGTGGCAGGGCAACGTCGGCGGTGACGGCTTCTTTGTCCGCATCGATGGCAAAGGCGGTTTCTTCTATGCCAGCAACAACAATGGCGCGCTGCATCGTTGTACTGCTAATTGTGCAAACACAGGCAGTGTGTTCGGTGGCGACCTGAGAAATGCGACGATGCGCGCCGACACGCAGTCATTTGTCGAGCCGTTTGATCTTTTCCGAGGGAAGTCCGGCGGTTCGGGCAATGCAGAGTGCGGCGCTCGCTGCAATCACATCATCGTCGGCAGTAATCGTGTTTGGGAGAACATCGCGGCCGATACGGGAACGACCTGGACCGCACGCACGGCTAACTTGACGAAGAACAGCCTCGGCAATCGATCGTTCATAAATAATCTGCACTATTCGCCTGCCGATCAAACGCTGGCGATCGTTGCGACGAACGATGGCAACGTCCAGGTGCTCTACGGCTTGGGCGGCGCTTCAGGTGTCCTGGGTACCGCTGTCAATCTAACGGCCGGCAACGCTATTCTTCCCAACCGACCCATCCTCGATGTTGCTTTCGATCCTCTCACTGACAATACGGTCGCGAACCCAATGATCGGTTACGCCGCGGTGGGGGGCTTTAATGCGAACACGCCGGGGACGCCCGGACACGTCTTCCGTGTGGTTTGCAACGTGAATTGCGCATCATCAACCTGGACCGACAAGACGAGCAATCTGCCCGACATTCCGGTCGATTCGCTCATCGTCAATCCAAATTTCCCGCGGCAGGTTTTTGCCGGAACGGACTTCGGTCTCTACTACACCGATGACATCACGGCGGTCACTCCGGTTTGGCAGCGTTTTCAGGCTGGCGTGCCGAACGTAATGATCTGGAGCATGTCGATCGACCGCGGCAACACGACTCTTTCGCTCTGGACTCGCAGCCGCGGCGCATACGTTTGGCCATTGACTCTAGGTCCGCTGAACCCGCTGCCGACGAATCTATCTGTGGCTGCAGCCACCGGATCATTCGGCGGAACTGTGAACTTGTCAGCCACGTTAACCTCAGGAGGCAATCCCGTTGCAGGAAAGAGCGTTGATTTCACGCTTAACGGCAACAGTGTCGGTTCGGCAATCACTGACAGCAACGGTGTCGCCAATTTGTCGAATGCCAGTCTGGCGGGGATTAACGGCGGGCTCTATCCGACGGGAGTCGGCGCCAGCTTCGCTGGTGATAGTGTTTACGCAGCGGCTTCGGCCACCAACACGTTGACGGTGCTTCAGGCTCCTACTATTACGTGTCCGGCGAGCTTTAGCTTAGATGCCGATGAAGGCCTGTGCTCGACCACAGTCAGCTTCACCGGCGTGCACGCCGCAACGGCGATAGGTTATCCGGTTCCAACCATCACCTATTCGCCCGACTCAGGCAGTTTCCCCGTCGGAACTACGACGGTGACGGCGACGGCCACTAACAGCGAAGGATCCGATTCCTGTACGTTCACGGTTACGGTTGTCGACACACAACCGCCAATCGTGGGCACAGCGACAGCGAGTCCGAATATTCTGTGGCCACCGGAACATCAGATGATCCCGATCACCGTGAACTACACAGCGACCGACAATTGTTCGGTGGGCTGCGTATTGACCGTCACGAGCAACGAACCAATCAACGGGCTCGGCGATGGTGACACGGCTCCGGACTGGCAGGTCCTCGATGCACACCACGTAACGCTGCGCAGCGAACGTTCGGGCAAAGGCAGCGGTCGCGTCTACACAATCACGGTTACCTGCACAGACCCGGCGGGCCACCGCGTCGTGCGCACCACGACCGTGTTGGTGCCGAAGAGCCAGGCCAAGACAGGCATAGGCGTTGACTCGACGAATCCTCTGGGTACTCCAGCCTCGGAAGCAACGACACCCAGCGCGTCGACCTCAACACCGAGCGGAGCGTGGGGAGTGCGCGGCGCTGTAGTGTATCTTCCGTCCGTGAGCACACCGGATAACGAAAGCCGGAGAACCGGACAAAACAAGGCCAATCGGAAAAAGAAGCGCGCGCGAAATATCTCTGCGCATTAGTCAACGCCAATGGGAAAGAGGCGCGGGCAAGTTGCTCGCGCCTCTCTTTTTTTGAATCGCGTTCGGGGAACTTTTCTACATACACTTGCGGACGCGTCCTGGCTTCCCGCGTTCGAGAGTAAAACTTCCAATCTCCAGGTGGCCTTCGGTTAGCGTCACACTCAAACTCATTTTCTCGCGATTAACTGTTCCTTTGTACGTTGCGGCTTTCCGGTCCTGGGTTTCATCGCTCCGCATCGCGCCGCCGTGTTCCCGGACGTACGTTCCGTCCACTGAAAACTTTCCTTCTGCGTCAGGAACAATTGCTTTGTCGATGTGGCCGGTTCCGCAATCAAAATTGATCTCCACGCCCTCAGTCGTTACTTCGAGAGCGATGTCCGCGCCGCCCCATGAGCCGGAGATCGCTTTTTGATTTTGATTTGTGGCGTTCGTACTCATGCTATTTGAGTTTGTCGAATGACACGAAGACGCTTGCCCCAACATCAAAAGCGGCAGCAGCGCGCACGCAGGTAATGAAGAACTAAACCTCATCTGGGAGTGAGACTAAATTCCAATCACGTCTACCAGTTCCTGGACCGCGGCAGCGCTCTTTTGCAAAGCTATCCGCTCTTCGGAAGTGAGCGTAATCTCGATCACTTGTTCCAGGCCTTTCGCGCCCAGCTTGCACGGCACGCCGACATACAAACCGTTCACGCCGTATTCGCCTTCGAGATAGGCCGCGCACGGCAGAATCTTTTTCTTGTCCTTCAGGATTGATTCCGTCATTTCGACGGCGGCCGCGGATGGCGCGTAGTAAGCTGATCCTGTTTTCAACAGTGCGACGATTTCCGCCCCGCCGCCGGCAGTGCGCTTCACAATCGCATCAATCTGATCCTTTGAAAGCAACTCAGTCACCGGAATCCCAGCGCAAGTAGAGTAACGCGGTAGCGGCACCATCGTGTCGCCGTGACCGCCCAGTACAAAGGCGGTCACGTTCTCGACTGAAACGTCGAGAGCTTCCGCCAAAAAGCATCGCATACGCGCTGAGTCGAGCACGCCGGCCATGCCAATCACGCGATGCTTGGGAAAGCCTGAGCGACGCAGCGCGACCTGGCACATGGCATCCAGCGGATTCGATACGATAATCAAAATCGAATTGGGAGAAACTTTGACGCACTCATCGACGACTTTACCGACTATGTCCGCATTGGTCTTCAAAAGGTCGTCGCGGCTCATGCCGGGTTTGCGGGCCAGACCAGCCGTGATGATAACGACATCAGAGTTCGCTGTTTCGGCGTAACCGTTGGTGCCCGTCAAGCGAACGTCGAAGCCTTCAACTGGTGCGGCTTCGGCCAGATCGAGCGCCTTACCCTGCGGCACGCCTTCCACAATATCTACCAGCACGACGTCGCCGAGTTCTTTGGCAGCCAGCCAGTGCGCGGCCGTGGCGCCGACGTTTCCCGCACCGACGACTGTAATTTTATTTCGTGTTCCCATGAATAGTCCTTTCGAGTCTTATAGACCGAGCAGGCAATAGAGTTTATTGATTAGTTTGAGCGCCGTTAGGCGCTCAATGTTTATAGTTCAAGAGGATAAATTTTTCAAAGCGCAAACAGGAACGGAATCGGATTCCGTACTCGTTGCGCCACGTTACAAAATGTCGGTTGGGCTGCTATAAACATCTGGCTCCTTCGGAGCCGGTTCCACCAAACGGAGTCAGATTCTGGCCGACGATCTCACAACCAAATCTGCAATCGAACTGCTCGCGCTGATGCGCGCGCGCAGGATTTCGCCTCTCGAAGTCGTTGACGCTCACCTGCGCGCCATCGAGAAAATCAATCCGTCGATCAACGCGATTGTGACGCTCGCTGACGACGTACGCGAGCGCGCAGTCGAGGCCGAAAAGGCGATTATGGCCGGCGCGCCACTCGGCTCTCTGCACGGTTTGCCCATCACGATCAAGGACACGATCGATACCGCGGGACTGCGCACAACCAGCGGTTCGCGACTTCGCGCGCAGAACATTCCGGAGCACGACGCGGCCGCAGTGGCGCGTTTGAAAGCAGCGGGCGCGATTGTGATGGGAAAGACAAACGTGCCGGAGATGGCCATTCCTTACGAGACCGACAATCCAGTCTTCGGCCGAGCTAATAATCCTCATAACCCGCAACTCACGCCTGGCGGATCGAGTGGCGGAGAAGCTGCGGCCATCGCGGCGTGCCTTTCGCCCGCCGGAATCGGCAGCGACCTTTCGGGATCGATTCGCGTGCCCGCAAGTTTTTGCGGCATAGCCGGATTGAAGCCCACGACCGGGAGCGTGCCCATGGAGGGTCACACGCCATCGGCTTCAGGCGTTGTCGGACTTGGCGCGTGCATTGGCCCGATGGCCCGGCGCGTGGCAGACGTCGCGTTGTTGTTTCGGGTGCTCAGTCCTGCTCAGTTTGAATCGCACTCAGATCGGACTGAGGGATTCGATCGTGACCAATTGGGCGGCGCGCGAGTCGCCTGGTATGTGGACGACGGAATAATCCCGGCAGAGAATGAAGTGAAGTCTGCGGTCGAGTCGGCTGCGCGCTCACTGGCAGATGCGGGGTTGGAAGTATTCGAGGCGACGCCCCCAGGCGCCTCAACGGGACAGCAACTTTGGATCGATCTTTTCTCACGCGCCGCGAACAATGAGATCGCCAGTTTGTACCAGGGACATGAAGATGAAGCGGGGCCGCTCGTTTCGCGCTTGCTTCATCAAGCGGCCGATGAGCCCGCCGAGTTCGAAGATCGGATCGACAATGCGGAGAAGCTCGCCGGCGCAGTCCTCGAACGCGAACAACGCAGAGAGGCTTTACTGCGATGGATGCAAAACACGCCGCTGATTCTTGCTCCGGTTGGTGCGATTGCCGCGTTCGAGCACGGCCGCCAACGTGTAGACATCGATGGTACTTATGCCAATGTCTTTCGGGCATTCAGCTACTCGCAGACATTCAATGTCTTTGGATTGCCCAGCGTCGCGGTCCCCGCCGGAAAAACCTCGACGGGGTTACCCATCGGAGTGCAAGTGGTTGGGCGACCTTTTGAAGAGCTAATGGTGTTAGCGGCGGCGGCGATAATTGAAGAGGCGCTGGGAGGATGGACGAAGCCCGAGTTGCTGGGGCTACTGAACCGCGAGCCGTAGCGAGACGGATCAAGCAGCCTGCTTTCGTAGCGGCTTCAACGTTCAGCAGATTTTAGTGATCAGTGAATCCTTATCCCGCTCGCTACTGCTCGCGGTTCTGTATCGCAGTTGGAATCGCTTCTAGTCTTTTGGGAAGTAGGGGAAGTTAGATCGGTTTTTGCACTGCCGAAGGTGCAGGTGAAGCCTTTGCCCGCCGGTCGGCGCGAACGACCTCAGTGAAGAACACGCGGAAGTATCCCCACATGGAGTAGATTGCCGACAGCACTACGACCCACAACATGGCGCGTCCCAGCGTATAGAGCAGCACCTGCCAGTCAACCCACGTGGTCGCGCCCGCCCCAGTCAAATGCGACCAGGCCGTCTGTAGCTCGGGCACAGTCCAGAATTTGATCGCCGGAAAAGGTTTGCCAAAGTTAGAAACGGGCGTGCCGCCGCCGGTTGGTGGTAACGAAAGAATCAGCAAACCGACGGTGATCACCTGCGCCACCATTTTGAATTTGCCCATTCCTGAAGCGGAGATGATTACACCTTCGGTGGCCGCAACGGATCTTATTCCAGTCACTGCGAACTCTCTCCCAACTATGATCACGACCGCCCACGCCGGCGCGAGATGATTTTCCACCAGCGCAATCAGCGCTGCCGAAATCAAAAGTTTGTCGGCAATCGGATCGAGAAGTTTGCCCAGTTTTGAAACCTGTTTGCGGCTGCGCGCAATTCTTCCATCAAAAAAATCAGTCAGCGCGGCGGCGGCAAAAATCGCCACGCCCAAAATGTGCGGCGGGACGCCGAGGCTGTTGCTGAGCGGTGTCAGCAAAACAACCACCAGCAGCGGCACGATAAAAATTCTGGAAAGCGTTAGCGCGTTAGGAAGGTTCACGATAATCGGAGTCTAGGTTCGCGATTGTTGAGTGTCAAGACCTCGATTAAACTTGATTGACACGACATCGAGACTCTGTTATTAAGGGCACACCTAACGCGGTTTGGGCCTCCCGATCCTCTGATCCCTAGACCTGAAACCGAATTTCAATAGTCAGTCAGACGGAAGTTAGCACACAGAAAAGTCTTCGCGCCGATAGGTAACGTGTTTCAGCGCTTAGGGCGCGAGCACTCGAACATTTTGGACGATGCAGTGCTAACCCATTGTGATCAACTCACAAGTTCCATTGATCGAATTTGAGGTGAGACTGCTCGCCGCGCCCAATTGGAACAATGACAGTCATTCCAATTGCTATGCCCAGCAATTTGATCTAACGAATTGAGGAGGAACCATGAACGATAAGCAAAGCAAGCCGGAAAGCCAAGTTACCGGTAAAGAAATTGACGCCAAACGAAGGAAACCAACTTGTGCAGATATCATTCGAACTCAGAATGCTGATCTGAGCAGTCGGTGTGCAAAGAAAGCCAACCTGTTGTCATGCCGATGCAGCGGTTGTGAGACTGACGATAGATATCCGGTTATCATCTCGCCTTCTGATGCACCATCGCTTAATACAGGATACGACGGGAGTGGTGGTTTCTTAACAAGTGGAACGGACTTGCATTGGGAGGTTGGTCTAGGCGACCCCAGCGGCCCGGGCAGTGTTCCCGCTACTAGTTGGAAAAAAGCGCTTGTCGTTGTTAACAGTACTCTCGTGAATCCCAGCCCGCCAGGAGCGTGGATAAACAGTCCTTTCAATAATGCAAGCTGGATTTCTTATTTTTCTGACGGGGATCAGACGGGCATTAAAGACAAAGATGGAGAATCAGCAAATGTAGATGCTTACTTTCGCTACAAATTCAATCTGGGTTCGTCCGTTGACCCGACAACGTTTGCTCTAACCATGGACTTTTATGCGGATAATAGAGTTTGGGAAATCTATATCAACGGTGTGTCGCAGAGTGGTTCGGGAGTCCTACCTCAATTTCCTAGCCAACCTCAAACTGAGTATCAAACATCGGGCTTTGGGGAGGAAGGTAAAGTACATATCAAGCTAGACAACAACTGGCGTCGTTGCGAAAACGAATTAGTCGTTCACGTTATGTCTGGTCCCGGTTATGTTGGGTTTCTTGCGCAGAATGCAGTGGAGGTCAAGCCGGATGAGAATGCCTGCGATTGTCACTGTGATTGTGTCGAAGTCAAATTGCCAGACATTCATCCTTGTATCTCTGTCGCGTGGGGGGACAGTCCGTGCGATTGCGTGGAGACGGATGATGTGGAAGTGGCGTGCATCACCGTGTGTAACTGTTACTCTAATGTCACTTTCAACAATCTTTCGATCGGACAGATATTGGTAACTGATTTAGCCGGGAATCCGGTCCCAAACTTACCGGACGGTACACCTTCGATACAAATTATTCCTACTGGCCCAATTTGTTTTGGTGACATCGGACCGTGCACGGATAGAGATCACCCAAGCTGTGTCTCCAGAGAATTAGTGATATACACGCGCGGAGCGATCGGCAAGGATTACCGACTAGTGTTCAATGGAATTTGCTTCAATGTTTGTCATGAGTTTCAGTCGGAACAGTGTTTCATCATGAATTTGTGCCAAGACTAATAGCCGTTAAGTGGCTCCCTAAGTGATCGAAGAATGAAAAAGCCTGGAGGTTAATATGTGTACGATTGCAATTAATCCAGCTTCTATCGTCGCTGTCCCCATCGGCACGACGGGTACCCTGGTGACCGTGAGCGGCACGATCGCCAACTGTGTGAGCAATGCCATCAAGGTAACGATAACCTGCCCGGGTTCATCGGTCTTCGTGGGCGCCGTTATTACGGGCAATACGTGGACGGCACAGGTTGATCCGCACTGCATTTGCGGTACGCCTGTAACCATTACTGCTACCTGCCAAGATACGGTTCCTTGCACAGCGACGTTGAACACGGTGCTGAACTGCGGTTGCTGTCCCCAGGTTTCCACCACTGCAAATCAGGGGCTGTACAACAGTTCGGGGCAGCAACTCATTACCTTCATGACGCACTTAACATTTCCCTCGGGGTGTGCTGTGACGGTGCAACGGGATTTTGGGGACGGCACTTTGGGCGCCATAAAGACTTTTACATCTCTTCCTAATCCCAACCCTTACCCGGAGACGCATGCCTATAGCGTAGGTAGTAGCTATACCTCCAACCTGAATGTTCTTTCCTATGCCTCATGCCCTCCCTTTTCAAAACAGGTAATTGTTTCCACGGTTGCTCCTAGTTGTGCTACTAGCTCGTTCTGCGCGGCGGTGTGTAGGCTTTTTCAGTTTCTCTTTCTGCTGTTTGGGTCAACCGCGGGCGTGTTGTTTATTGCCTGTACTTCGCCGATCTGCAACCCTCCTACTGCTTTTCCGCTTCTTCCCGTTGCTACGGGTTGGGCGATCGCTGCGGGAGCATTCTTGTTGTTACTCTTCGTATTCTGTAGAAAATGCGTATGCGGGTTCTGGTTGAAGATGCTTGCACAACTGCTGGTCATCATAGGCGCAGTCATGTTCATGTTCGTACCTCCTCAGCCAAACTGTACACAGCCTCTTCCTTTCCCGACGCCCTGGACAGCCTTATGGGCGGCGTTGCTCGTTTTGATAATTGGAGTATTCCCGCTGCTTTATGCGTCCTGGTATCAGCAACTGAAGACGGTTTGCCCGCTAACTATTTGCGACTTCTGGCAGGCAATTAAAGACGCTGCGACAATCGCGATTCTGGCTGCCTTCCTGGTCTTTAGTTTTCTGGGCGTCTTCGTGACAGTGACCCATCTCGGCTTTGCTCTGTTGGTGATTACTTTGCTGCTAATCAATGTCAATCACCAGATCGTAGTAAATCAAAATGCCCATAATTGTTGAGGATAAGAAATATGAATGAGCATGCTTCCTCCGGCTGTGGCAGTTGCGGGCAGCCGAGCCTTCTTCCGCTGACGAAAGATAAATGGGGTAAATGTCCGCTTTGCATTGCGCTGGCGCTTGCGGGTGCGGTCACGGGATGGTCGTTTACACTTTCGTTCGGGCTGCTAAGTCCGGACAAACGCATCGTCCTGGGCTCGGCATGCGTATCACTGTTCTTTACGGTGGTACTTTTGCTACATGCGATCGCTTATCGCCGACGAGTCTCACAAAGCCCGCCATCTGACATCAACTCGATGCCGCGATAAGGAGCTCTTACCGTGGTCTTCGCTAAGAAAGATTGCGGCTTCATGCTCGGCTGACTACCAACGCAGTTCCGTCGCCAGGCGAGGTTTGCAGATATCGTCGTATGTGCCAGCAACTCGAGATGGTCTTGGGTCCATCCTGCCTTCATGATCAATATATTCGTAAGATCACAGACTGCTCCATACTCACTCACCGATGCTACTGGTCATAACGTAATTCGCGACTATCGCCCAAACATTTAGGTTTAGATCCAGCGCGCGCGCCTAACGGAAGAGCTAGCAAGAGACTAATCGCGCCAGCAATCCACAGGTAACGCACGACATTATCTGTCAATTGCCTCGCTTGCTGTCATCGTAAAGCGTCGGCTACAATGTTCGGTTCGACGCCACGGCAGAATCTCATCTGTGGGGTCACACGACGCTTTCAAGTCCTATGGCAATCGATCGAATCAGCGTCCGGGGAGCCCGCCAGCACAATCTCAAGAACATCGACGTCGACATTCCGCGCGACAAATTGACGGTAATTACGGGGCTGTCCGGCTCCGGAAAGTCATCCCTGGCATTCGACACGATTTATGCCGAGGGCCAGCGCCGCTATGTGGAATCGCTGTCGGCATATGCGCGGCAATTCCTCGATCAGCTGGAAAAGCCGGACGTCGATTCGGTTGAAGGACTGTCGCCGGCCATCTCGATCGAGCAAAAGACTGTAGCCCGCAGTCCGCGTTCTACGGTCGGCACGGTCACAGAAATCTACGACTATCTGCGTCTTTTGTTTTCTTCAGTCGGTGTGCCGCACTGTCCGCAATGCGGCGCGCCGATTACCCGGCAGAGTGTCGAGCAAATCCTTCACGACGTGCTGGAGCTTCCTGAAGGCGAACGCGTAATGGTACTCGCGCCGATTGTGCGCGGACGAAAAGGTGAGTTCAAGAAGGAGCTGGCAAAGCTTGCGCGCGATGGCTTTATTCGGGCGCGCGTCGATGGCGAGTTGCGCGCGCTGGATGAAGACATTCGCCTCGACAAGCGGCGCAATCACACAATTGAAGCGGTGATCGATCGCTTGCTAATCAAGCAAGGCATCAACGAACGGTTGGGTGAATCGATCCGCACGGCGTTGAAGCTGACTGGCGGCGCGGTCCTGGTTTCAGTGGTGGACGGGGAAGAGAAGCTGTATTCCGAAAAGATGGCCTGCGTGAATTGCGGCATCAACGTTCCACCTCTCGAGCCGCGCTCGTTTTCTTTCAATTCGGCGTACGGCGCGTGCCGCAATTGCCACGGTCTCGGATCTGTTCTCGAAGTCGATCCGGCAAAGCTGATTCCGAATCCTGAATTACCGCCGGAGCAAATTCCTTTTGCGGAGGCCGACAAGTCCGGTTCGGCGTATCTGCGCAGTGCGCTGTTGGCCCTGGTCACCCATTTCAAAGGCGACGCAAGAATTCCATTCAAGGATCAGCCAAAGGAGATTCGCGATGCATTCTTGAGCGGCGTTACCGGGCAGATAAAGTTTCGGCAGGGACTGTACGCGTATAAGGGCCCCTGGAAAGGTGCATTGCCATGGTTGCGCGAACGGCTGGCGGAGCCGCCCAGCGAAAAGGTACGGCTGGCGTTGGAAGAAATGGTTTCGCCGGTCGTGTGCCCGGATTGCGAAGGCCGGCGTCTGCGTGCTGATTCGCTGGCAGTGCGCGTTGGTGGTCGCGGCATCGCGGATTACACCAACATGCCGATCGATGATGCGATCGCTGCGTTCGATCGAGTCAAGCTCGATGCGCGCTCGGCACAGATTGCCGGATTGGTTCTGGCAGAGATTCGCAGCCGTCTTCGCTTTCTCGAAACCGTCGGTCTCGGCTATCTCACCCTGGATCGCCCATCGGCGAGCTTGTCCGGAGGCGAAGGGCAGCGCATTCGGCTGGCGACGCAAATTGGATCGCAACTGCGCGGCGTCCTCTATGTTTTGGACGAGCCTTCCATTGGGTTGCACCCGCGCGACAATCGGCGTTTGCTGGATACGCTGGCCGCCCTGCGCGATCTAGGCAATACCGTGCTCGTCGTGGAACATGACGAAGAAACGATCCGTCGCGCCGATTATGTCGTGGACCTTGGACCCGGCGCCGGCTCACACGGCGGATTCGTGGTCGCGCGTGGAACGCCCGACGATGTCGCGCACAATAACAGTTCAGTCACGGGGCTTTACATCAGCGGCGAACGCAAAATTCCTGTTCCCGACGCGCGTCGCTTACCTAACGGAAAAGCGATCACCATCCGCGGCGCTCGCTATCACAATTTGAAAGAGATTGACGTCACTTTCCCGTTGGGACTGCTGACGGTGGTGACCGGAGTCTCAGGCTCAGGAAAATCGACCTTAGTCGAAGACATTCTTTATCGGGCCCTGGCGAAAGAACTGTACGGCTCGCTGGGTGATCCCGGAGCGCACGGCGCGATTGAAGGGCTGGAGCATCTCGACAAAGTTATTGAGATCGATCAGTCGCCTATCGGCCGGACGCCGCGATCGAATCCCGCGACCTACACGGGTTTGTTCACGCCGATTCGCGAGCTGTACGCGATGCTGCCTGAGTCTCGCGAGCGCGGCTACAAACCTGGGCGCTTTTCCTTCAACGTGAAGGGCGGGCGCTGTGAGGGCTGTGAAGGCGAAGGCTTAAAGCGCATCGAGATGAATTTTCTGCCGGACGTTTACGTGCTGTGTGACGTTTGCCGCGGCGCGCGTTACAACCGCGAGACGCTCTCGGTGAAGTACAAGGGCAAATCGATCGCGGAACTGCTCGATACGACCGTAGAAGAGGCTTTGCCGCTGCTGGAAAATGTTCCTCAGATTAAGCAGAAGTTGCAGACGTTACTCGATGTCGGTTTGGGTTACATCAAACTCGGGCAATCAGCGACGACGTTGTCCGGCGGTGAAGCACAGCGCATTAAGCTCGCAAAGGAGCTGTCGAAACGCGCGACCGGCCGCACCGTTTACATTCTCGATGAGCCGACTACGGGTCTTCACTTCGCGGATGTGCATAAACTGCTTGATGTGCTCCAGAGATTAGTTAGTCTCGGCAATACTGTGATCGTGATCGAACACAATCTGGACATCATCAAGAGCGCAGACTTCATCATTGACCTTGGTCCTGAAGGCGGTGCGCATGGCGGCCGTGTAGTCGCCTGCGGAACCCCCGAAGAAGTGGCTGCCGTACGTCGCTCACACACAGGCCAGGTCCTCAAGCCGCTGCTGAACGGCAACGGCAAGCGCAACGGCGCGAAACGGGGACTCTCAGGGCCGGAGATTGCTGAAGAAACCAAGAAAGTCGCGTGATATAATTAGTCTCGCTTCAATGGAATCAGTTGAAACAATCAAGACGTTAAGACTCGACAAGAGAGCATTTGCTGTCTTTTCTTCATTTGAAGAAGCCGACGCCGCGGATCGCGCTTATTGGCATTCGCGAACGCCTCTGGAAAGGCTCGAAGCTCTGGAACTCATGCGGCAATCTGCCTATGGCTACGAAGATCCGACTACAAGCAGACTTGAAAGAGTTCTTGAGTTTGCTCGCCTCAAATAAAGTCGAATACCTGTTAATCGGCGGGTACGCCGTTGGTTACTACGGTTGCCCTCGGCCGACTGGCGACTTGGATGTATGGGTGGCAATGACTCGTGAGAATGCCGACCGGCTTGTCCGCACGTTTTCTCAATTCGGTCTGAGCGTTCCTGCCGAGAAGTTTCTCCAAGAAAACAGCATCGTGCGCATGGGTGTGCCGCCATTTCGTCTTGAGGTCCTAACTACGATTGACGGCGTTGATTTTGGTGAGTGCTACGCAGCTCGCCATCGAGCCAGCATCGACGGTGTGGATGTCGATCTGATTAGTCTGGCCGACTTGCGAAAGAATAAAGCAGCAAGTGGACGCGCCAAAGACTTAAGCGATCTGGAAAATTTGCCGCAGGCAGACAATGACTGAACGCATTTCGACAATCGTCGCGGCTAGTATCGAGACGAAGCGCCGCTTCTTCGGTTCGCATGCCTCTGACGTTCACCATGCGGCCGTGCTGATCTCAGACTCCCTGAGAACGGGCGGCAAGCTTCTCGTTTTCGGCAACGGCGGTTCAGCAGCGGATGCCCAGCACATCGCCGGCGAACTGATAAATCGCTTTCTTCAGGAGCGTCGCGCCTTGCCCGCTATTGCGCTGACGACCGATGGCGGCGTGCTGACCTGCATTGCTAACGACACTGGATTTGAAAACATCTTTGCGCGACAGATCGAAGCGCTGGGAAGCGAAGGCGACGTGTGTCTGGCGATTTCGACATCAGGACAATCGGCGAATATCGTCGCAGCCTGTACACAGGCGAAGTCACAAGGAATCAAAGTAATCGGTGTGCTCGGACGCGATGGTGGCAAGGTTGCAGCGCTATGCGATCTAGCCTTGATTGTGCCGAGCAACGACACGCAACGAATTCAAGAGACGCATAATCTGCTGGGACACATTCTCTGTGAGTTGATCGAATCAGAAATGTTTCCGAACGGTTAGCCGGCAGGATGCCGGCGAATCCCGACAAGTCGGGAATGCGTGCGCTCCAACAAAGCGGCTTCCGAGATGTCAATCTACGACGAAAAGCCAATCAGCTTCGACAAAGTTCGCACCTATCCGCTCGCTTCGCGACCAAGCAAAGTCACAGTCAATGATTTCGCTAAACCGATCGCGGGCACATCCTCGCTGACAGACTATCTCGCCTCACTTCCAAACATTCTCGCAGTGCAAAATCTGCGTGAGCTGGCCGCTTCCATTCGGCGCGCGCGTGAACTTAGCAAGCCCATCGTTTGGGGCATCGGTGGTCACGTAATCAAAACCGGCCTCGCGCCGATTCTCATTGATCTGATGAACCGCGGGTTCGTCAACGCGATCGCCACCAATGGATCAGTCCTGGTTCACGATGCAGAGATTGCTATGGTTGGTTCGACGTCGGAAGACGTGGACGCGACTTTAGGGGAGGGAGTTTTTGGCGGCGCTGACGAAACCGGAAGACTTTTGAACGATGCCGCGCGCGCAGGTGCCAGCGAGGGAATCGGCCTCGGCGAAGCCCTGGGGCGTTCACTGACGGCGATGAATCCGAAGCACCGCGAACATTCTTTGCTGTGCGTAGCCTACACGGCGAAGGTGCCTTTCACTGCATTCGTCACCATTGGCGGCGACATCGCTCATTTTCATCCGGGTGTGGACGGCGGTGCACTAGGCGCGACTTCGCATACTGACTTTCGCTTGTTGGCTGAGATTGTCCGGCAGATGAACGGCGGCGGTGTCTATCTCAACGTTGGATCAGCAGTGACGTTGCCGGAAGTCTTTCTGAAGTGCGTGACGCTGGTGCGGAACCTCAGTCATGAGTTGCGCGACATTACAACTGCGAATTTCGATTTCATCCAATCTTATCGCCCGCTGACGAACGTAGTGCGACGGCCGACTGCGGACGGCGCGGGCCGTGGCTACGCTATTACCGGACATCACGAGTTGACGATTCCTCTGCTCGCGGCCGAACTTATCTGTGGAGCAGCAAGCCAATAACTTCGTACAGAAGTTTCGCACCGGCAATTACCAGGACAATCGAAAGCCATCGACGAATGCCCGCAATAGGCAACCGCCGCGTTCCCAACTCAGTCCCGATAAATCCACCAACCAGCGCTGCTGGTCCCCAAACCAACGCAGCGTGCGGCAAAGTCGAAATGGCGGTTACGTGCGCGACCAGCCCATGACCCAGAAGGCCGGCCACAGAATTGACCAGAATGAAGGTCACTGAGACGGCGGACGTCTCTTTCGTCTTCGCCCAATGCATCAGCAGCAGAACCGGACTAAGAAAGATGCCGCCACCAACGCCGGTCAGACCTGACAACAAACCGATTGCCGCGCCCAACACCAGCGCCATCGGGATGGGTGCCTTTCGAGTTGGCTGGTCGTCAGCCTTTTTGGCGCTGAAGAAAATTCTGACGGCGCTGTACAACAAGACCGCTCCTACTATTCCTTTGTAGACAGCCGCAGGGAGGATCAGCCATCCGCCGATGAAGGCTGCGGGGATCGAGGCGACCGCAAAAGGCCAGAAGGTTCGCCAGGAGAAAAATCCGGCGCGCAGGAATCTGATTGTCCCGACGGTGGCGACGATTATGTTCAGCGTCAACGCCGTCGGTTTCATGACTGCCGGCGCCAAACCAAAAAGCGCCATCGCTGCGAGATAGCCTGACGCTCCGGCATGTCCGACGGTTGAGTAGAGCACCGCGACAATGAAAATTAATGCAGCGATCAGCAGCGTGACAGTAAGCGTCATTCGTGGTTCTCAAGAAAAAGCAGGCCGTGATTCAAACACATAGTCAGTTAAGCACGCAAAGAGTTTGTTCATTTTTGCGGCATCGAGGCTGCGGAGGCTATAATCGTCATCCCCCGAAAGTCTCAATTCGAACTCAACCGACTTCACTATGGACGCAGCTAAGCTGGAACACTTCAGAAAACTTTTGCTTGCCGAATTGCGCCGTCATGCGCGGCAGGTGAGTGATGAACAGGCAAACGCAATCGACATGGCCGGCGACGGGGCGAAAGAAAGCGCCGATCTCTCGTTGCGCGATGTCATCAGCGAACTGGGCCTGAAACTCGGAGAACGCGAGTCGCAGATGATTGCCGACATCGATCAAGCCCTGCTGCGAATCAAGGAAGGTTCCTATGGCTCGTGCGCGCGATGCAACAAACCAATCGACGAGCGTCGTCTGGAAGCCGTACCCACCGCGCGTTATGACGCCGCGTGTCAGGAAGTAATCGAAAACGACAAAGGCTTTGCGCAGCCTTCGCTCTAAGCTTTGAGTTCCAGCTTTAGCTTGCGACTAAAGCCAACCTAAAGGTTCAACCCTAAACCTGATGACCAACTATCTGTCACTGCCGATCGGCGATCGCGCACCTGACGAAGTCAACGCCGTCATCGAGATTCCCCGCGGCACCACGAACAAATACGAATATGACAAGCAATTGAACGTCTTTCGCCTCGACCGCAACCTCCATTCGCCAGTGCACTATCCCGGCGACTATGGATTCATTCCGAGTACGCTAAGCCTGGACGGCGATCCGCTCGATGTTCTGGTGCTGGTTGATGCGCCGAGCTTTTCGGGCTGTCTGATGTCCGTGCGACCGGTTGGCGTGCTGGGGATGATCGATCAAGGCAAAGAAGACGAGAAGGTGCTCGCGGTCGGGACCAACAATCCGCTGTTCAGCGAAATCCGCGATTACGGACAGCTTTATCCGCATCTGTTGCTCGAGATAGAGCACTTCTTCACGATGTACAAGGAGTTGGAAGCTAAGACAACTAAGATTATCGGTTGGGAAAACGCTGATCGGGCGCGAGCTATTGTCGTGGAATGCAAGGAACGCTTCGCGGAGCGTGCCGCCGGTAAGTCCGGTAGGTCTCAGACCAAACAGTCTTAATTGCGTTCAGAAAAAGTCCTGTTCCCCTCTCCCCTTGGGAGAGGGTTAGGGTGAGGGTCCAAAGGATAGCAAGAAACAATAGTCAATCATTCCATTCTCTTGCGTTAGCTGCGCCCCTCACCCCAGCCCTCTCCCAGAGGGAGAGGGCGCAAACAATCAAGTACGTTCCGCGGCAGGCCGTTTGCGGTAGTCTTCGCCTTCGATGACGACCGTCTTACACATTTCATAAAGGCGCGAACGCAGCGCTACTCCGATGCGATCCTCGAGCATCTCGCCGTCCTTATCAGCCTTTCGGGAATCAGAATAATTCGTGGTGAAGATGGTCAGGCGTTTCTCGTTGTAGCGATTGTTGATGATCTGCATCATCGTGTCGCGGACCCAGTCAGTGGGCTTCGACGCTCCCAGCTCGTCCAGCACCAAAACTTCCGCCTCAAACACGGGTTGCAACACAGCGAGTTCAGAACTTTGCGAAACGGGATTGTATGAATCCTGCGTTAGCCGCTGCAGCGCGCCAAACTGGTAGAACCATCCGCGGACATGGTCTCGCGCGATTAATTCTA
>Ga0134126_10000499_pt1 | contig 50128 bp, 45 predicted proteins | sample KB31752_FD_96881 | JGI IMG/M metagenome (GOLD analysis project Ga0134126, IMG submission 96881) | Terrestrial soil microbial communities with excess Nitrogen fertilizer from Kellogg Biological Station, Michigan, USA - KB3-175-2 | ecosystem: Environmental > Terrestrial > Soil > Unclassified ...
AATGTGTCTTCTACTTTGCTGCTCAAAGCATCAATACCTTGTTTAATGGTATCGGTTACTTTGTTTGCTGAATCAGAAATAGCCCTGCGGGTCTGTGCTCCTGTACGGGGGGTGAGCAACATGGCAGTAACTGCTCCTGCTGCTGCGCCTGCTGCAATAGCTACAAGGGTTTTTGATGCCGAACCACTGTTTCTTCCGTAACTGGTCCTTTCATAATCATTAAAGTCTCCTGGATCGAATTGATTTCTATTTTTCATAATTTTTGTTTTTTGAAAAGGTTAATGCATCACTAACACAGCCGGCGCAAAAAGGTTTGAAACTTTTTTTGGGAATTATCTAAATCCTTAGTCCCGGATGTCAAAACATAAACTATTCATACGTGTTATCTCTTTATCTTTATAAAAATTATATATATGGACACTAGTACAAAAATGGGAACCTTGTCTGAGGCGATGAATGAGTTGAAAAACAAAGGCTATCGCGAAGAGTTTAAAATTTCCGGCAACAGTTTGAAAACCGGAGATGGGGAGCAGTCCTTTTCACCAAAACAGATTAAGATAAATGAACATTACAGGTTTGAGGGTGAATCTGACCCTGCCGATATGACGGTTCTATACGCCGTAGAAACCGATAGTGGGATAAAAGGCCTGCTTGTTGATGCGTATGGTGTTTACAGCGATCCTGAAGATGCAAAGTTCATGCAAAAGATAAGGGAGTTGCACAAAACCAATATTTACTGAACAAACACATAAGTCCTGGGCTATTACGGCCGTGGAGCATCCGACGGCAGTTTTGGCGGACCCTGGCGTTGGTGCTGGATACCACCATTACCTGCAGCAGGGGCGGCGGCATTATTTTTTGCGGGCGCAGCCGGTTTTGCCCTGGGCGGTGCGTAAGCAGGCGCTTCGGCTCCCTGGGTCCTGGATTTAAAAGTTTTATCGGTAGCGCCACCGGGGGTGCTGGTCAAAAAATAGGTAATGATCACCACAAAAAGAATCCCGATACCAAAGTACCAGGTAGATTTTTCAAGAAAATCTGCGGTTTGCCTTGCCCCGAGAAACTGGCTTGCTCCTGCGCCAATATTTGATAAACCACCCCCTTTTGGGTTCTGGGCTAATATGATGACCACCAAAAGGCAGCAGGCTATGATTATTAGTATTAAAAGCAGTGTCAGCATTAAAAACTTCCGTCAGATTGAATTTCCCTGATCCTCGCTGCAAAGTAACCGCTTTTTTCCGGGAATTTCAAAATTAATTGCTGAAATATTTCCAATGCCTTTGTTTTCAGCCCTTGTTTCAGGTAAATATCGGCCATGGTTTCGGTGGCAATATGGTGGTCTTCTATCACGCTCAACTTTGCCATATCCTCCGGCTTATACATTTTTAGCTGCTGTGGCCTGATTTTGGGTTCAGTATTTATAAACTTATCAATCAACGTTTTGGCTTCAGAACTTTTTTTCAATTCAGTGACTGGTTTTTCAGGCAATTTCCCTGCACCGGCGTTTTTAGACCGGGATTCAAGGGCATCAAGCCAGCCCGAAAAACTTTTTTTGTCTGAAAGCGTGTACACGGATACCGGAATCGCAGGAGTTTGAATTTCTTTGGCTTCTACAGGTTCTGCACTTTTTTTATAGTATTGCCCAAAATAATCGCTTACAGGATATTGGAATAATTCGGAAACAGTATTCCCTAAAGGTTTTATTATTTGTGGTTCAATTGCCTTACTCTCATTGGTTGAAACAGGTTCGGGTTCCTTTTCTATCGGAACAATGGGTGCTATATGTTCCGAAACTGCATACGATGAATGATCTTTCTTTGTATCTTGATTTATTAACTTATCATCTGAAGGGTGAAAGTCAACTGCTTTTGAATCGTCGGTAATGGCTTTTTCGTGAATATAGTTATATAGTACCTCCCTGTTGCCGATATAGGCGGCGCTTATTTTAAGGTTTTTATCGAAATAGATGCTGTTTTCATTATGCAACATCCTGGAAAGCATCAGGTATGGCGTAGAAAAATATGGGAAGCTGTGGATGAGCTCATTCACCACGCCCAGGTCAGAGCCATATTGCAGGCTCCCGGGCGATGCGATGATTTCGTTGATCCTTTGCTTGTTCATTACCAGTCTAATGCGGTTTTGCTGTATATATCCTGGATGATTTTGGTACTAATATCGGTAATCAGCGAGCTTTCTACATCCGACAGGTTTTTACTGTTGTCGAAATCGGAATAGTTGCTAAATGACTGGTCGAAGTTTTTCTTCTTGTCGAACTTGTCCTCAAATTTAACATCGACGGCAATAGTAAGCCTGGTTTGCTGCGCCTTGTTATCGCTTGAAATGGCTACCGGCGATGTGCTGTAGCTGCTTATGTACCCGCTGAAAGTCCAGTCGCCGTCCTGTTCCACTACGTCTAACTTAGATTCCTTCAGGAACTTGTCTTTAAGCATTTCCGTAAAAACCTGGCTCAGGTTGGGGTTCACAAGGGTTGCTTTGTTGCTAAAATAGTTGATGGTTACAGTCTTTGCATCCAACGGCCCGCCCCCGGTAAGGGAATACTGAACGGAACCGCAGCTTGCAAAAGCAAGCGGCATCCCAATAACGAACAAACAAAAAACAAACCTCCTCATGCAGCTTCCTCCAGGTTATATTCTTTTATTTTCCGGTAAAGCGTTCTTTCCGATATGCCAAGTTCCTGCGCGGCTATTTTCCGTTTGCCCTGGTGACGCTCCAGCGATTTTTGGATCATTTCCCTTTCTTTGTCCTGGAGTGAACGCGGTTCTTCAACATGGTGGGCTTCCACTTCATTTTCCTCAATAATTTCATGGTGAACATCATATTTCGGCGAAGCAGCGTAAACCTGGGCTTTTGCTTTTTCGCCATTTATATGGGAGGAGGTTGCAGGGAGCAAACGTGTTGCAGGGCTTATTGAGGTTTCAGATCCCGGAGCCGCCTGTGGGTTGATATTTTTTACCAGTTCATAAATGCTGCTCCTCAGGTCAGAAACATCCCTTTTAATATCAAAAAGAAATTTGAACATGATTTCCCTTTCCTGGTATCCACCGAAATTCCCTCCATCCATATTCATCGCCAGGCTGGTGGAAGTTGAAGGCAACTGCGGCACATATTTTTCTATCACGGCGCTGTTTAAAACCCTCTCTGTTTCCAATACGGAGACTTGCTCCACGAAATTCTTCAATTGGCGGATATTGCCCGGCCATGAAAAATGCTTTAGGACCTCTACTGCATCGGGTGTAATTTCGACGGGTGGAATATGATATTTGTCGCCAATATCGCTGGCAAACTTTGCAAAGAGCATCGGAATATCTGCTTCCCTTTCCCTAAGCGCCGGAATTTTTATAGTTACGGTACTCAACCTGTAATAAAGATCCTCCCTGAACTTGCCTTTTTGGGTCAGGTCAAACAGGTCTTTATTGGTGGCTGCAATCACCCGTACATCGGTTTTCTGAACTTTAGAGGAACCCACCTTTAGAAATTCACCTGATTCAAGCACACGTAGCAATCTTGATTGGGTTTCGAGAGGCAGTTCCCCGATCTCATCCAAAAATATGGTTCCATTATCTACCGTCTCAAAATAGCCTTTGCGCATTTCTCCGGCGGATGTAAACGACCCTTTTTCATGCCCGAACAGCTCAGAATCTATAGTACCGCCCGGGATAGCACCACAGTTGATGGCTATAAACCCATTGTGTTTTCTGCGGCTGAGGTGATGAATGATCTTTGATATGTTTTCTTTACCTACACCGCTTTCCCCGAGGATAAGCACTGTCATATCGGTTGGCGCTACCTTCACGGCAACTTCCAAAGCGCGGTTGAGCAAGGGCGAATTACCGATGATCTCGAACCTGTTTTTTATTTCCTGTAATTTATCGGATTGAATCATGGAATCAGTAGTAAGTGATAAGGGATAAGGGATAAGTAAGGATAAAGCGCAAGCAATTTTTCAATCTTTTAATTTTTTCAATCTTTCAATTTTTTAATGCCCGGCCTATAAGTGTGGCACTTGTGCAGTTTTCAATTTTAACCATCACATAATCGCCCCGCTTGTATTGTTCTTTTGGGAACACAACGATCTGGTTCTGGTCGTTGCGGCCCTTGAGCATTTCACCTGATTTTTTTGAATTGCCTTCAACCAGCACTTTGCAGGTTTTGCCTATGCATGCCAGATTATTCTTTAATGAGTGTTTTTTCTGTAATTCTATGATTTCGCTTAATCTCCTGCTTTTTACAAGTTCAGGCACATCGTTATTCAATTTTTTTTCAGCAGGGGTTCCGGGCCGCTCCGAGTACATGAACATATAAGCATAATTAAAATGCACTTCTTCCATGACGCTTAATGTATCCTTATGGTCCTCTTCAGTTTCTGAGCAAAAACCTGCAATAACATCTGTAGAAAGCCCAATATCTGGGATTATACCCCGGATCATTTTTATGCGGTTCAGGTACCACTCGCGGTCATATGTCCGGTTCATTAGTTTCAGGATTCGGGAATTGCCAGATTGGATGGGAAGGTGAATATAATTACAGATGTTTTCATATCTCGCCATTGTGGTTACCACCTCTTCGGTAATGTCTTTTGGATGGGAAGTGGAAAAGCGAACCCGCAATTCAGGACTTACCAGCGCCACCATTTCTAAGAGCTGTGCAAAGTTGGTTTTCCCGCCGCCGGTGCCTGCCCATTTGTAAGAGTCCACGTTCTGTCCCAGAAGTGTTACTTCCTTATATCCTTTGCTGAAAAGGTCTTTAGCTTCATTCACAATAGATTGTGGATCCCTGCTCCGTTCGCGTCCGCGGGTAAATGGCACCACACAAAATGAGCACATGTTATCGCAGCCGCGCATAATGGTGATAAAAGCGGAAACCCCGTTTTCGTCCAACCGTACCGGCGTAATATCGGCATACGTTTCTTCGCGCGACAGGAAAACATTTACCGCTTTTTGCCCACTTTCTGCGGTTTCTACCAGCCGGGGCAGGTCCCGGTAAGAGTCTGGCCCGGCTACAATATCCACGATCCTTTCTTCTTCGAGCAATTTTTGCTTGAGCCTTTCTGCCATGCAGCCAAGAACTCCCACAAGCATAGCCGGTTTGTTCTTCTTTAACTGGTTAAAATCTTTGAGCCTTTTCCGAACGGTTTGTTCGGCATTGTCACGTATGGCGCAGGTATTTATAAATACCGCATCGGCTTGTGTAAGGTCTTTGGTAAGCGAAAAACCGTTTTTTGACATGATGGATGCCACTACCTCGCTGTCAGAAAAATTCATCTGGCAGCCATAGCTTTCTAAAAATATCTTTTTGCCGCCTTTTTTTTCCGGCCCCATTACAAGGGCTTCGCCCTGACGGTCTTCAAGGATTAGTTTTTCAGTTTCTTCAAACATTGAATATGCGTACAATACTAAGTCGAAGGGCAAAGGTACAAATTGTATAAGATATTATGACAAATTGGCAGGAAGATGATGTGATAATGTTGCTGACCCATCTTAAAATGTCCACAAAATCCTTACCCTAAGTATCCCCTTAAAGCAATGAACAAATGATGCCATCAAGCCGTTTATATTATTAAAATTAACCCAAAAACCACATGAAAAATAATCCCATACTGGTCATAGAAGATAACCTGTCTGATCAATACATGATAAAACTTGCTTTTAAAGAAGCCAAAATCGCCAATGAAATTGTAATTGCAAACGATGGCCCGGAAGCCTTAAAGATATTGAAGAAAAAAAGTTTTGCCCCATTTTTGATTATCTCGGACGTGAACATGCCCGGGATGAATGGCTTTGAGCTAAAAAAACATATTGATTCAGATAAAGAACTCGAGGCCAAGGCTATTCCATTTATATACATGAGTTCATCAATGGAGCAGGCTGAAATTAACCGTGCCTTCAAATTACACCCGCAGGGTTATTTTCCAAAAGCTGATTTTGAGAACCAGAAAAAAGTTGTGGAATTAATAAACAACTATTGGAAAGAGTCAGCAGTCCCCACGAAATAAAGTAATATCCCTTTTATTTTTTTGTGAATATTCAGTGCTGTATGCCACGCAGCGGCGGGAAATTCCTTGCCCCTTTTTTTATTTGATTTTTTAAAAATGGCCTATCTTAGCATCAATTTAGGCTGAATGAACCGATTAAAAATCCTGTTCCTGTCATTTATTTTTTACGGATGCGTTGGCTCGCACCATGTTATGGTTTCCGGCAAATTGCAAAATGTGCAGGTGCTGACCGTGCCTGTTTCGAGGTCTATTAATCTCGCTGTCAAGGCAATTTCAGGAAAAGATAAACCACATCAAACTCCTTTCGATTATGCAGCGCCCAGGCATATTGCCCATAAAAGCATCAGGCCCAATGCTTACATGAGCCATTATGAGGCAAATCACATATCCCGTGTAAAATCAGATACCGGCAAGGTTGCAGAGAATATACGCCCGGTAAAAATCAAGCACAAAAACCCTGATTTCTGGTGGCAGTTCGGTATGACTACATGGTTGAACCTTAATTTGATCATTGTTTTTTTGGCCTCGGCATCTATTGCCACTTTTATGGGACCCTTTGGCCCCGTCATTATATTCTTTTTGGGCTTTTTCTTTTTAATGCTGTCTTTTACCACGCTGTTATCTTACAGCAACAAATTAAAATCCAGTCCCTGGGAGTTAAAAAGGATAAGCCCGGGAATTTTGAAGGTAATGCGGATTGCAGCCATTATACTGCTTGCGCTCTTCGTTTTGTCTGCATTTGCTTTTCAAGATTATGCCCTTATCATATTCGATGCATTATTGCTGGCAATATCCTCTATAATCCTTTTGTCCCAGGTTTTCTTAGTGCCTAAAGGACTTGATTATCATAAAATACTAAATAAAGACCCCGGGTATTTAACATGGGACCGCAACAGGAAAATCAGGCTTTTAGGAGCAGTGCTTTCTGTTTTTTCATTTATAGTCACTTTGGCAATAAGTTCTTTTGCTTCTGTTCCGGAAGCAATGGTGACAATACCCGCCTTTTACGGTTCCTTGATAGCGGTTTTCGTATGGGCAATACCGGTGGGGTTGCTGCTATTGGCTTATGGTACCTGGCTTTCGATCAGAAAAAGCGCCAACTCTGAAAAATTGAAGAAATACCCTAAACTAAAATGGGCCCGGAGACTGTTTTGGATTGGGTTTTTCAGCCTGGTCTTTTTCACGATTTTGCTTTGGTTAAGTTCTATCTTGTATTATTCCCCGGACCTGTTTATATTTTATCCCACACCGTTATATTATCTTGCCATAGCGCTGGGGATCGCACCAATATTTTTGTGGATCGCTGCCCTGGTACTATTTATAATGGCTGCTATCGAAATACGCCGGGATATAAAATTGAAAAAATCTCAGGGAAAGTAATTCAATTGTCCAGACTTTTGAGGCCTGTTCTCAACACATCCCTATACTTTCCATAATTTTGAACGTCTTATCAAAGTTTTTTAAAAAAATCTCAAGCGGCCCGTATGCAGGCGAAATACCTCAGAAGCCTTTTTTTTCTGATCTTCCTGAATGTCATCATCAAACCTGTATGGCTGCTGGGGATAGACCGAGGTGTGCAACATGCCACAGGTATAGACGAGTACGGGCTTTATTATTTTCTCCTGAGCATCTCCTTTTACCTGCAAATGGTGCTGGACCCGGGCTTGCACACGCACAATAACAAACTCCTCGCCCAGGACCCGAACCAGTTATCAAATAACCTTTCTGAGTTCCTGCCGCTCAAGATTATTCTCAGCATCGTGTACATTTTTGCAACGCTGGCCATTGGCGTTGTCATGGTCTGGCTTCATAAAGATGACCCCGCAGGACAAAGCCAGCAATTTGGTTTCAGCAGCTTTGGCCTGCTTTGGTGGATTGTATTTAACCAGGCGCTTGCTTCTTTTATATTATATATGCGAAGCTGTCTATCAGGGATATATCTCTTCAACACGGATAGTATTTTTTCAGTGCTTGACCGATCTATTATGATCATATTGGTTGGATTGCTGCTATGGGGAGGATTCATGCCAAAACCATTTAAAATTGAATGGTTTGTGTATGCCCAGACTGTTTCTTATTGCATTACGTCCCTTGCTGTTACGGCAGTGGTTTTAACGAAGTCGAAAGAAAAACTCAAAAGGCCCAGGATACGCTTCAAGGTTTACCAGGACGTCCTCACCAAAAGCTATCCATTTGCCATTCTTGCTTTCCTGATGGTTTTATATACCCAGATTGACCGCACAATGGTTTATAATATGCTGCCTGACGGCGACCACCAGTTGGGCCTGTATGCCATGGCCTACCGAATGCTGGATGCCTTCAGCCAGGTGGCTTTTCTTTTTGCCACCATTCTGCTGCCTGTTTTTACCGGGCTTATCCATAGAAAAGAACCTCTGGCACAAACGGTAAGGGTATTTGCCAGGCTGCTTTTGATACCGGGCCTCATCCTCGTTTTAATTTCCTTCTTCTTCAGGGATGAAATAATGGTTATCCTTTATAAAAACCAGTCTTCCCTTTACCTGGGGCAGATTTTTGGATGGCTCATGATTACCTTCCTGGCATACAGCATGGTTTATATCTATGGCACATTGCTCACGGCTAACGGTAACCTGAAATTCCTGAACTGGACGGCTGCCGGCGGCCTTGTTGTAAATATACTTATGAACCTTATCCTTATTCCAATAATGGGTGTCCTCGGCGCCGTAGTGGCCACCCTTGCCACGCAGTTTGCCGTGAGCCTGCTCCAGTTCTGGATGTCGCATAAGGTACTCAGCCTCGGGGTTTCGTCAACAGAGATGCTCAAAGTGCTTGTTTATACGGTGGTAGCGGTTGCAAGTTTCGCATTCATGCGCCATACAGGCTTAAAATGGTATTACAGCGTTGCGGCTTTGACGGCCTTTAACCTTACCTTTGCATTTTTTACGGGATTACTCAACTTAAGATTTTTTATAGACATTATAAAGTATAAATCGTGAACGATAACTTAAATACAGACAAAGAGTTTAACTTTATTACGGTACTTGATTTCCTGAATGAATTCAAAAAGCCAATTATTATTATTACTGTCATAGCCGCTGTGGCAGGGTTTATATTTTCATTGCCCTATTTTATGCCCCCTAAGTTTCAAAGTACGGTGGTGCTTTTCCCTGCTACCACCAATTCCATTTCAAAGGCTGTTTTGTCTGACAACCTGGGCGAAAAAACGGATGTTCTGGCGCTGGGACAGGAGGAAGAGGATGAGCAGTTGCTGCAAATCCTTCAATCGGATTTCATCACCGGTAAAGTAGTGAAGAAATATGACCTGATGAAACACTACCGTATTCACGGCGATTATCCATATACAAAACTCATGAAAGAGTTCAATAAAAACATCACTTACAGGCGTACCGAATACATGTCAGTTGAAATATCAGTACTTGACGAAGACAAATACATGGCGGCGAATATGGCAAATGACATAGCCGCTTATGCTGATACGGCCAGGAACAATGTTTTACATCAACGTGCCCGCGACGTATTAGCGATAGTACAACAAAAATACGATGAAAAGCAACAGTTCATCAATAAAATGGTGGACTCGCTCAGTAAAATAGGTTCGCTTGGCGTTCCTCCATATAGCATGCAGGGAACCAATACCCTCAGTGAGGATTATATTAAGGCTTCATCAAGCGGCAATACAAAGCTGGCCGGTGAGTTAAAAGCAAAAATGAACCTCCAGGAAAAATATTCCCCGGTGCAAAAATCTTTCCTTGACCGGATTGAATTTGAAAACAAGGAGCTTAGCGCTGTGCGCAGTAATTATGAACATGCTTTGGTTGACGCCAATTCAACACTGCCTGCAACCATGATCATCAACCATGCCACACCCGCAGAAAGAAAATCGTGGCCTGTAAGATGGCTTATTGTAACGGTTTCAACACTTTCTGCCCTGGCATTGAGTATTATATTTTTCGCCTTCTACACTAATGTTCGGGACTACAGGCGCAAAAAAGGCCTCATAAAAACTGAAAAACCTGCCCTTGCTGACGCTTAAGCAAAACATCGGTTTTTATTTTGTATTGCTCGCATATATCAGCATCAATTGTGTGCTGTATATGTATGACAACATGTTGCTGTCGCTTTTGCCGGCAGCGATTTTTATGATCTGGCTTTTGATTTACCATCCCTCAAAAGTGATCTTCTTTATCGCGTTCGCAACGCCGTTAAGCATTAAAGTTACCTTAAAATCGCTTGGCCTCGGAATAAACCTTCCATCGGAGCCTTTTATGATTTTAATGATGGTTTTTTTCTGGCTTAAACTGTTTCTTGACTCAGGATATGATAAAGCCATTTGGAAACATCCGATAACCATTGTCATCATATTTAACCTTGCCTGGATTTTTATTACAGCATGTTTTTCTGTAATGCCCATTGTATCTTTTAAATTTTTTATAGCCCGGTTCTGGTTTACTACATGCTTCTATTTCATTGCGGTTATCCTGTTTAAAAATTACAAGAACCTCAAAGCCTTTATCTGGCTGTTTTGTGCTGCTCTTGCTATCTCGGTCATTTATACTTTACGCCGCCATGCCGCCCAGCTTTTTGAACAAACATATTCTACCATTGCACCGCAGCCTTTTTTTATGGACCATGGCGTATATGCAGCAGTTATTGCCTTAATGCTACCGGCCATGCTGTTTTTTGCTGTTAAAAGAAAGGAGTTCGGCCTTTCGCTATGGCACCAGTTTTTCGCGGTCATTATTTCATTTATTTTTATCGTTGGGATCATTTTTTCATACACTCGCGCGGCCTGGATCGGGATGGGCGCCGGCGCTGTGTTTTTCATCATATTTATGCTCAGGATCAGGTTTGGCACGCTCCTGTTTTTCGGCGCTGTTTTGCTGGGCATTCTTGCTTTTTACCAGACACAAATATATTTTAAGCTGGAAGCAAACAAAAAGGTATCAGAAACAAGATCCGGTATTGAGCAGCATGTGCAATCCATCTATAATATTTCCACAGACGCCAGCAATACCGAAAGAATAAACCGTTGGCACTCGGCCCTTAGAATGTTCGAGGAAAGGCCATTTTTAGGATGGGGGCCCAATACGTATATGTTTAAATATTCGGCGTTCCAGCTTTCAAATGAAATGACCATTATCAGTGTAAGGTCAGGCACCCAGGGCAATGCCCACAGCGAGTATATTGGCCCGCTTGCCGAAGAGGGAGTCTTAGGCCTTTTATCCGCAGTGTCGCTGATTTTTGTAGCCTTGCTTAAAGCCATGCAGCTTATTTATAAAGGCAAAAACCCCCGTATCAGGTTTACCGCCATGATAGCTATCCTGGGGCTTATAACTTACTTTGTTCATGGTTTTTTGAACGACTACCTGGACCAGGACAAGGCGGCTGTTCCTGTTTTTGCTTTTATGGCTATCATTACCGCGCTGGATATTTACTACCAGAGAAACAAAAATGAAGAAAATGATGTTGAATTGGTAAATGATCACGGCCGTATAACCCCACCCACACAACCCGATATTCAATGAAAGGCTCACTATTTTTAGGCCGGATTTTTGGAATAAAATTATATATCCATTTTACCTTCCTGCTATTATTCCTGTACATAGGTTATTATGGCTACGAAGCGTCTCATAGCCTGAAACAGATCCAATATGATTTTCTTCTGATTATAGTTGCTTTCATTTTTGTTATCATGCACGAGTTCGGCCACGCGCTTGCGGCACGCAGGGTGGGCATCCAAACCAGGCAGATATTAATTTTACCAATAGGCGGTATGGCGCAATTGGACAATATGCCGGAAAACCCTAAAGATGAGCTGTTTGTTACTTTCTGCGGGCCTGCCGTAAACCTCGCGGCTATAGTGCTTATGCTACCCATATTCCTTGTCAATCATTCATTTGCAGATATTTTACCTGCCCTGGCATTGAACAACGATTGGATTGCCACGATCATCGGCATCAACCTGATATTATTCGTCTTCAACCTCATTCCTGCTTTCCCCATGGATGGCGGCAGGATTTTCAGGGCATTACTGGCATTCAGGCTCAATTATCTTAAAGCAACCCTCATTGCCGCACGTACCGGTCAGGCCATTGCCATTGGGGTTTTTATTTATTTCATATCGCTTGAAATTGGAGGGAACCTGGAGTTTATCAGTATCGTTAAATTGCTTTTGCTCTGTATTTTTATTGTTGTGCTGGCAGGCATGGAATACCGCATGGTGAAAAGAAAACATAAAATGGGACATTATGACTTGCCGACAGGCGGGTACGCCCATCATGCTTCCTCTTCCATAAATGTTTCAAACTCCATATCTGATGCCATTTACGAGCTCTCAAAAAATGGCAGGCAGCAGGTTCCGGTAATGCACCAGGATAGGGTGGCGGGTATATTAAGCAAAGAATTGCCAGACCAGTTCAACGGCTATAACGCCACGAACGACAGTGCAAGCCATACCTGGAAATCCAGTCCACAAGACACCCTGGGCCATGCCCTGAAAATGATGGAGATACTTGAGATACCGCTGATACCGTTGTACCAGGCTCAGGCCTCAAAGCAGGAATATTTTCTTTGGAGGGAAATTTGAATTTTAAAAATTGTGCGAAATCAGCTCGCACATTTATGATACATTGAACATCTGTTCACTGTTTTTCCTACCTTTGCGGCAAGTTTCAAAAATATATAAAACAATACATGCAAGGCGAAAAGATAACTATCCAAAACGGCAAACTCAATGTTCCCAATCACCCCATCATCCCTTTTATTGAAGGCGATGGCACCGGCCCTGATATATGGGCTGCTTCGGTAAGGGTGATTGACGCTGCAGTAGAAGGCGCATATAAAGGGAGCAAAAAAATTGCCTGGACGGAAGTGCTTGCCGGTGAAAAATCGTTTAATAAAACCGGTAGCTGGCTGCCGGAAGAAACGCTGGAAGCTTTTAAAACCTACCTTGTAGGAATCAAAGGGCCACTCACCACTCCCGTAGGCGGTGGTATCCGCTCATTGAATGTTGCCCTGCGGCAGATACTTGACCTGTACGTTTGCCTGCGGCCCGTGAAATGGTTTAAAGGCGTACCATCCCCTGTAAAAAGGCCTGACCTGGTGGATATGGTCATTTTCAGGGAAAACACGGAAGATATATATGCCGGCATTGAATGGATGGCGGGAACCCCGGAAGTAAAAAAGGTCATTGACTTTCTGGAAAATGAGATGGGAGTAAAAAAGATACGTTTCCCGCAAACTTCATCTATCGGTATCAAACCCATTTCAAAAGAAGGTTCTGAAAGATTGATCCGTGCCGCAATAGAATATACCATAAAACACAAACGCCCTTCATTGACGCTGGTACACAAGGGCAATATCATGAAATTTACTGAAGGCGCATTCAAGCAATGGGGATATGACCTTGCAGAGCGTGAGTTTGGCGATAAAGTATTCACCTGGCCGCAGTATGATAAAATAGCTGCCGAAAAAGGAAGCGAAGCTGCAGAAATTGCCATGAAAGCGGCGCAGGCTACAGGGAAAATCATTGTAAAAGATTCTATTGCAGATGCCTTTCTGCAACAGATTTTGCTGAGGCCGGCAGAATATTCCGTAATAGCTACCCCCAACCTGAACGGTGATTATATCTCCGACGCCCTCGCAGCTATTGTAGGCGGTATCGGTATCGCACCGGGAGCAAATATCAACTATACCACCGGCCATGCCATATTTGAAGCCACCCACGGTACTGCGCCCAAATATGCAGGCCTTGACAAAGTGAATCCTGGTTCCGTCATTTTATCCGGCGCCATGATGCTGGAACATCTCGGATGGCTGGAGGCCGCAAACCTTATCTATAAAGGGATAGAGCAAGCCATTGACAACAAAAGGGTTACTTATGATTTTCACCGCCAGATGGAGGGGGCAACCCTTCTTAAAACTTCCGAGTTCGGCGATGAGGTTATTAAGGATATGAAGGGATAGTTACACATCCCTAACCCTTCTTTTTAGAAGGGAATATAAGAGGCTGTTTTTTAGTATGATAGTTTGCTTTTTAAAGTTTGTAACGTAGAATGCTCTCTGTGTAAAACTCACATGATCAAACTCATTCCGGCACATTCCCTTCTAAAAAGAAAGCCTGTCCCGACTTCCTCGGGAGGTTAGGGATGTGTTGGTTAGGGGTGTGTATCCTTAGCCTCGTATTTTTTTACAAGTTTGATAAATTTTTCATCTTTCCTTACATTGTCAAAATCCCTTTCGGTCTCTACGTTGCGGAAGTTTTTATAACCGAGGTTAAAGCTCATTTCCAGGCTGCTCAAAGCCTGGGCGTGGTTGTCCATGACAGCATATAAGCGAGCCTCATTGAAACATGCGCCCGCATATTCCTCTTCCTTGTTTACAACCCTGCTCACGAAAATCCGGATGTCGTTTATTGCCGAGTCCTTTTTATGAAGCATATATTTTGCATAGGCTGTATGGTAGTCATGCGAAGTATCAAGTTTCAGGATTTCCCGGAACTCCTTATTGGCTTTGTCATCTTTGTTCAGTTTCAACCAGGCAAGCCCTCTTAAAAGGTGCAGTTGGCACAGGTCCGGGAGAGAGGTAAAATACTTCATTGCCCTTGTATAATCATTTATTGCAGAATCGTAAGAACCTATTGAGCTATAAGCAATTCCGCTGTTCCAAAACGCGGCGCCATAACCCGGGTTCATTTCGAGCGACTTATCAAAATCACCTATGGCAGAGTCATACATTTTCATGTCGGAGTAAACCATGCCCCTGTTCTTGTGCAGGGTGGCAAGGTCGGTGCTATTTGCATAGTATTTCATCGCCGAATCATAATCGCGTATGGATTTATGGTATTCCATTTTATTGTCATAGGCAATGGCGCGGTTCCAGTAGGCGCCCCCAAGCCGGGGGTTAAGTTCTATGGCCTTGGTTGCAAAAAGAATGGTATTATCATAATCCTTGAATTTCAGTGCATTAATGGTGATCTTAAAAAAATCGGCAGCCGTTTGCTGCGCCAATGCGGGGAGGTATGAAAATAGCGGCAGGACCGTAAATATTATATACCCCAGGCAATTATGCCTTTTCGCGTTCTTCATTATTTTAATTTGCTTTCATTTAAGGGTCAGTGCGAAATTAACAAATTTGCGAAACCTTCCCAAAGGAATCCAAAACCGGACATTGGAGATCAATGATTTAAAAAAGTAGAAATATTTGGGAATCTGAGAAAAAGGCTATTTTTGATATAGCAAACTTAAAATGATAAACCTAAAAAAATACCTCCATGTTGGACTTTTGGCTGGAATATTACAGGGATGTACCCCATATATCTACTATCCAAATGCACCAAATATTCCGTTGCCGTCCAATAATCATGAACTTAAAATGGGAGGCGGTGTCGGTACAAATGCTTTATATTTTGAAAGTTCGTATGCTCTTGGTGATCATTTAGTCCTAATAGGAAATTGCGCCGGTACAAATTTGAAAACTTACTATATCGGCGAACTGGGTGCAGGCTACTACCAAAGTTTTGATAACAAATACAGGTTTGATATCATTGGCGGGTATGGGATAGGGAAACTTTCAGGTAGTGAATATGAAAAGGGACTTTCATTTTGGGGCGGATATTCGACCGACCATAATTACTTGTACTTCAACAACTATTATCGCTATATGCTACAGGCAGATTTCGGAATTTTTAATAAAATCGGCGAAATAGGAGTCTCTTCAAAAGTATGTGATGTCTTTATGTACAACACCTTATATGAAGAGCAGACCATTGAGCATAATTTTGGCATTACAAGCGTTGTGTTCACGCCGATTCCATACCAGTCCTACTTTTTTGAACCTGCTTTTTTCTTTAGATTTGGTTTTAAGCATGTTAAGTACCATTTTTGTGTAGGATATTCTTATCCATTTGGTCCGGAAATTCATTTCTGGAATAACTCAAACCTTAGCTATGGTTTATTTGCTTCACAAGGGATTACTGTTGATCTTTTCCAGAAACAGCCTATGTCTGTTTTTGATTTGATAAAAAGGAAACGATGAAAAACTGAACCGCTTATTTTTTCAGGTTTTCTATTTAGAAATTTCTTCCTCAGAGTCTCCCTTCGTGATGCCCTTCCCCAAACCACTTGCCTTTCAAAGGGAATCTGAGGGAAAACGATAAACGGCCTCATCGCATTTTCCTCCAAAAATTCTCAAAAAATATTTCATTATCCCTCAATAACTTGCAGACTTTTTTTGGCTCTTAGCCAGCCACCTGGGCAGTTCGATATATATGTACGTAAGAGTCGTGAGGCATTAGGCCTGCCCGGATCGGCACATTCGGGCGGGCGTAAGGCATAAGTAAAAAAATTGCCAATTTCAATGCGAAGTCCTTGTCTGCACAAAGCAGGAAGCCCAGTATCAATTTTCATTGCAAACCATTGCAAACCATTGCAGTTTTTATTGCCGTTTTCGAGTTAACATAATTATTATCAATACTTTGTATATGTTTGAAATTTATTTTTATTTTTGGTCCCGGAGGGGCATCCTTTCAACAGCGCAATTGCTAAAGTGCAAAAAAGTGGAACATACCCCTAAACAAGTGTAACCCTTTGTCAAATTTTAAATAACTGATTATGAATATATTAAAACATAAGTTACATTTTGAAAAAGGGCTTAAAGTGTAACACCACAGAAGAGAGTGCGTAAGAGCGGGTTCGCAGAACGAGATCTGCCAGGGTGGCTTCTTAACTCCGGCGAATTAGCCCGCAGAGCGCGGTCCTGCTCGGTGAATGAGCACACTTGCGAAAGCCAATTCCCAAATTCCCAAATTCCCAAATTATCTTTTACCATTTCCATTTGCGTATATTTCAGTTATTTATTTAATTTGCAAAAAATTGAACTAAAGAACTCAAAAATCCGGTAAGCTATTTCTTGAACCAGATTACCCAGTTATGGAAACCTTAAGGCATATTGTAAACAGGCTCAACGAGGCAGACTACCGGATGCTGCTTGCCAATGTGGCTACTGACAAGCACAGCAAGCCATATATCGTGCTGGAAACAATAAGGCACAAGGCGGTATCAGACGCGGAAATGATCAAAATCCTTGAGATCAACCCCAGCACCTATTATACGCTGAAATCGAGGCTGAACAGCAAAGTGGCTGCCATTCTCTCCAAAAATACCGATAACCCCATCAGCGCGCTGATGCAGGAGGTAAGCAGGGTGCCGGCAAGCCTGTACGGCACCAACAAACAGGTAGCAATCCGCTCGCTTAAAGAACTTGAAAAACAGCTATTGGAATATGACCTTTCCAATGAGCTCATCATTGTCTATCATTCCCTTGCCAGGCTCAATATGTACAATGAAGAATATAAGCATTATGAAAGGTTGTACAACAGGTTTGTGGCATTTTCGCTCGCCAGCGCCAAGGGGGAGAATATCTATTATAATTTTACAAAGAGCATAAGTCAATACCAGCTCACCAACAGCGCAGATGAACTTGCGAAAATAGAAAACTCTCTACAGGAACTCGCCAATATCAATGAATTGTACGATTCCCACAGGCTGTTTGTTTTTTTTAATATCATGCAGATATATTATCTCCTGATAACCGGGAAGAGCATTGAGGGCCTTGTACAAAAGGAAATGGAGATTGATAAAAACCTGGAGGATATGAGGGCGATTTTCGCCAAATATCCGATGGATACATTTTACAATACCATTAAATTTATTGTTGAAGCCCTGCATTTTGAATACTACCTGAAAATTAATAACCTGGTGCGGGCAAGGCATTATTACAAGCTGGTGATTGCCAATATAGGGGAATATGCCTCCCATCCTATTATGAACTTTCACATCGTTCAGTTTTTGAATGCTAAAATCTGCCTGAGCCTGGCCAGCCATGACGAAAAAATCCTGAAGGAAAAAAATGAAGCCATTTTCAAAATCCTGTACGTTGATAGTGAGGAAGAATACAACTATATCTATTACTATAGATACCAGGCGGTTGTAAAGTTTTATGATGGGGATTATCATGGCGCTGCAGGCATCCTGAACTCCCTCCGCGATACCATAAACCTGAAAAGCTACTGGCTTGTAGAAATAGACCTCAAACTGTTCCAGGCATTTCAATATGCACTTTTAAAAGAAGATATCCTGTGCAGGCAACTCATAGGTAATATTGAGCGGAAGCTGAGGCCCAAAAAGACTGAATATAAAAATATAAAGGTGTTTATAAAGCTGATAAAGGCAAGCATGCTTTCGGAGGGAATAGAAAAAATTACAAGTTTGTGGGAACTGTTCAGCCAAAAGAACATGGGCAATGAAGCTGTCCTTTCTTACCTGCAAATTGATAAGAAAATCCTTAAAAAACTTATCCGGAAATAATTGTTTTGAGATTCGTCGGCAGCTTGTATCTTTGCTCACCGATGCAGCATGATTCAAACTGCTATGTTTAGCGACCGCATGAGTAATTTTACCGTTTCAGCAAGAAAATACCGCCCCGGCACCTTCGATACCGTTATCGGGCAAAACCACGTAACCCAGACGCTGAAGAATGCCATAAAGAAAGGGCATATAGGCCATTCCTTTTTATTTTGCGGGCCAAGGGGCGTAGGGAAAACGACCTGCGCGCGTATATTGGCAAAAGCCCTGAACTGCGAAAACCTTACCACGGACGGAGAACCCTGCGGCGTTTGTAATGCCTGTGTTTCTTTTCAAAACCATCAATCCTTTAATATTTATGAACTGGATGCCGCATCCAACAATTCTGTTGATGATATCCGCAGTCTTAACGAACAGGTAAGGTTTGCGCCACAGAATGGCAGGTATAAAATTTATATCATTGATGAGGTTCACATGCTCTCCACGGCTGCCTTCAATGCCTTTTTGAAGACACTGGAAGAGCCGCCTTCTTATGCCATCTTTATCCTGGCCACTACCGAAAAACATAAAATACTGCCTACAATCCTTTCCCGCTGCCAGGTATTTGATTTTCATCGTATTGGTGTGAAAGATACCATTGTACACCTACAGGAAATATGCAAACAGGAAGGGGTGGAAGCAGATGAAGAAGGGCTCTATGTGATAGCCCGGAAAGCCGATGGCGCTTTGCGGGATGCGCTTTCAATATTTGACAAAGTGGCCAGCTTTTCGGGGGAAAAGATCAGCTACCATGACGTGATCGAAAACCTGAACGTACTCGATTACGAATATTATTTCAAGTGCATTGATAATGCGCTTGAAAGGGATTTAACAAGCCTCTTATTGCTTTTTGACGAAATACTTGTGAAAGGGTTTGACGCACATAACTTTTTAAACGGGCTCAGCGACCATTTGAGAAACCTGCTTTTGAGCCTGGATGCCGCCACTATAAAGCTTATGGAGCTGAGCGAAGGAACACAGAACCTCTACCAAAAACAGGCTTCAAATACTTCCATATCATATCTTGTTTCCGCGCTTAACATCCTGAACCAGTTTGATGTGCAGTTTAAATCCAGCAAAAACCAGCGCCTCCACGTAGAGCTCGCCCTGATGAAGCTTTGCTTTTTGAGGGATGTGCTAAATATCGCAGAACTGGAAGGTACCGGAGAAAAAAAAAAGCCTGAACCCAAGCCTGAACTAAAAGCGGGCCCGAAATTGAGCGATGATTCCGGGCAGCCCAATATGGCTGCATCTGTTGCGCCTCAAAATCCCGTTAAACCGGCGCCCAGCCCTGCCCCGTCGCCGCAGCCCGTTGCGGTAGTCTCCGATGAAGGTTTTAGTTTCGATCTGAAGAAAATCAAAGAAAATGTTCTCAGCGCCCAAAAAGCCGCGGCTACTGCTAAAACGGAAGAGGAAGTGGATTTTTTTGAATCAATTGACAGTGAAGTCTTTGAAAAAGCATGGCCTGCTTATCTCGACCATATTTTCAGAAAGAAACAGGTATCGCTTCATTCAGCGATAAAGAATATTGTTCCCCGCTTTGAGGGAGGGAAAGTAGTACTTTCTGTAGGCACAAGTGTTGTAAAAACGATGCTTCTCAAAGAAAAACAGGGCATGGTAAACTTTATGGTAGAAAAGTACGGCCTGAAACCTTTTGTACTGGAACTTCCTGTAGAACAGCAGTCGGAAGACGAATCACCTAAGTTTATGACAGACACCGATAAACTAAAATACCTGGTAAGCAAAAACGAGGCCTTCAAAGAAATGGTAGAACGGTTTGATTTGAGGATTGATTGGTAGTTTCAATGATCAATTATCAATACCCATCAATGATCATTGATAATTGGTCATTGATCATTCCCTCCCCCACTTCGGCTGGGTAAAATATAGCAGCGTCCCGTCAGGATCCCGGAAATGCAGGTAAATGCCGGACTTGCCATCGTCAAATTTAAAAGAGATGTCGTTTCTTTCTAATAGTTCTTTTGCATCATCCGCTTTATCAATCATAAGGCCAATAGATATATTGCTGTTTTCGGCTATTGCACCCTTGCGGCCGGGATGCAGCCCGATAGTGATACCGGTTGAAGTCAGCATGGCATAGTGGTCGCCCCAGCGATTTTTTAGCTCAAAGCCAATGCTCTCATAAAAGATAATGGCTTTGTCCATATCCGCCACCATAATGGTAACGTTTGATTCGTTGATTTTTAGCATAGTTGTATTTATTTAAAGGTGCAAGTTAGAATTTTCGCGCGCGTCAGCCAATTAACATATTATCTCATTATCACATCAACACATTGCCCCCTATCTTTGCCCCATGGCAGACAGCTTTTATAAGGGATGTACCCTGGGAATTCTCGGTGGCGGACAATTGGGAAGGATGCTTATCCAGTCATGCATCAATTATAATGTAAAAACCCTTGTGTTAGACCCTGACCCTGAAGCGCCATGTAAGGGGATTTGTTCAGAGTTTTTTATCGGCTCATTCAAGGATTATAATGATGTACTGGATTTTGGGATGAAGGCTGATATTATTACCATTGAAATAGAGCATGTGAATACCGATGCGCTCGAAGAATTGGTTCGGCGCGGAAAAACGGTTTACCCGGAGCCTAAAGTTATAAAACTGGTACAGGACAAAGGATTACAGAAACAATTTTATAAAAAGAACCATATCCCGACCTCTGATTTTGTACTGATAGATCATGAACATGAGCTGCCGGACCATGTTGATTTTCTACCTGCATTCCAGAAAGTGAGGACTCTGGGTTATGACGGGCGCGGCGTAAAAGGCATTTATGTGCCTGAAGATTTTAAAGAAGCCTTATCGGGGCCTTCATTGTTAGAAAAAAAAGTTGATTTCGATAAAGAAATAGCAGTGATCGTGGCAAGAAGCAGTAACGGAGAAACCGCTGTGTACCCAGTGGTTGAGCTGGTTTTTCATGCCGGGCATAATATGCTGGACTATCTGGCTTCCCCTGCGGCTGTAAGCGAAAACGTGGCAGAAAAGGCTAAAAAAATAGCTCTCGACATCATCAATAAACTAAGTATGACAGGTATCCTGGCTGTAGAAATGTTTGTAACCCCTGAAGAAGAAGTAATTGTAAATGAAATAGCCCCCAGGCCACACAATAGCGGGCACCATACCATTGAGGCGAATGTTACTTCCCAATATGAGCAACACCTGCGGGCCATTATGGGATTACCTTTGGGCGCCACTGAATCCATTCTTCCATGCATGATGGTGAACCTGCTTGGCGCACCCGGTTTTGAAGGTGATGCCATCTATGAGGGGCTGGATGATGTATTGAAGATAAGAGGGGTTTATTTACATTTGTACGGCAAAGCACAGACCAGGCCGTTCCGTAAAATGGGGCATATAACTATAACAGGGGCTGACTGGAGCAGTGTACATAACAAGACAAAAAGGGTGGTTGACACTTTAAAAATAATAGCATGAGCAATCCGGTAGCAGGCATTATTATGGGCAGCAGTTCAGATCTGCGGATCATGAACGGGGCTGCTGAAGTCCTTAAAGAACTGGGTGTTAACTATGAAATAACAGTAGTTTCCGCACACCGCACACCGCAACGAATGTTTGATTATGCCCAGAAAGCAAAAGGCAGGGGAATAAAGGTCATTGTGGCCGGGGCGGGCGGGGCAGCCCATTTGCCTGGTATGGTCGCCTCGCTAACCACGTTGCCAGTTATTGGGGTACCAATTAAATCCAGCAACTCTATAGATGGCTGGGATTCTGTTTTGTCTATTCTCCAGATGCCTGCCGGGGTTCCGGTAGCAACGGTTGCCCTTGATGGCGGAAGAAATGCCGGAATACTTGCCGCGCAGATTATTGCAACGTTTGATGAGACAATTTCTGCCAACCTCGAAAAATTTAAAACGCATCTCAAGGAAAAAGTTGAGAAGGATGCGGAAAAGCTGGCGGAATAACTGTCTTCATGCCAACTCATACCAAAGATAAATACATCATTGTCGTCCCGGCAATTCTCCTGCTTGCATTTACTTCTTTCAAATCTTTTTCATCGTCAATTACTGTTGATGAGGCCACCAGCTTTCTAAATTTTGCGCAGGATAGTATCTATAACATTTTCACTTTCAAAGACCTCGACCCCAATAACCATGTACTGAATACTCTTTTGATGAAGATGTTTACTACATTTCTTCCACTGAGCGAATTAACGGTACGTATCCAGAGTCTCTTGGCGCATGCTATATACCTGGCAGTAACATGGCTGCTCATCAAAGATTTCAAAAACACCTGGTTCCGGCTGTCTGTATATCTTTTTTTAAACCTGAACCCGTTTGTACTTGACTTTTTTTCACTGGCAAGAGGGTATGCCCTTAGCTGGGCATTTTTAGTTCTCAGCTTGTATTTCCTGAAACTTTTTGTTGAAAATACCGGACGCAAATTCATAGTAATAATTCTGTGTTTCGTTTGTGCTGCCTTAAGTGGTATGGCAAGTTTTCCTACCCTCCACTATTATCTTGCTTTGCTTGCTGTTTACACGGCTTATAATACCTGGCAAATTGTATTTAACTGGAACGGGATTAAAAATAAAGCCTGGTTTTGGGGCGGGATGCTTTTTGTCCTGCTTTTAAGCGCTTGTTTTCTAACCTACATAGCCAGTATCAACTACAGGCTGTTGCATGCCGGGCAACTGTATTTCGGAAGCCGGTTAGGCTTTTGGCAGGATACCGTCAACAGCCTGATAGACTCATCATTATATGGTGCGCCATACAGTGCAGTTGGCGCCGTGGCGCTACAGGTATTTGGTATCATCACAATCATGGCAGTCGTTGCCTTTTTTGCATTGTCTGTCCTGGTTAAAAAAGCCAGGCTTTACGACAATGCCTTCTTCTTTGCCATTACCACCATCTTGTTGTTGATTGTCTTGAGCATTATGATGATGCATTATGCTATCGGCATCAAATTTCTTGTGGAACGGACTGCCGTATATATCCTTATCATTTTTCTTCTGGTTGCTGCCTATTTGTTTAATCTGATCATTCCGGACCGTTACAAGCTGGCGTCTGCATTTCTGATTGGAGGGATTCCTCTCGCTCATTTTGCCTTTACATGTAATACTTCATCATTTTATGAATGGAAGTTTGACGCTTGTACCAGGAAAGTGATGCAGGACCTTGGCGAAATCCACAAGAATAAAAACAACACACAGGACAGCCTGACCTTTTTTCTTCCTGCCGGGTTTAATGCCTGTTCGTGTGCGTTTTACCAGCAATTGTACAAGTACAATTGGATGCTTCCTGTTGTATGTACTTATGACATAACCCATTTCGAAGATTACTATTATTTCGCCAGTGATGAATTGAATTTGCTTGACCTACACAGTTACAGGGTTATCAAAAAGTACCCGGCTGTAAATGAAGAGTTGGTAGAAAATATACGGAAAGTAAAAGGGACCAACTATGGAAATAAAGATCTGAATCTTTACGATACAGTTCACAACAATGCGGTTCTCAAAGGATCTATCTCAACCGGTGAAATAGCAGGAAAAAAATACATCTTCTTGAATAAAGGCACTTTAAGCCCTCCAGTTAAATTCAATGCAGGGTTTTTAAAAAGTAAGCAGGCTATATATGTGCAGGTATCTGCAACAGTTTATTTCCCTGGCGTAAAAAACGGTGAAATTGTTATTTCGATCAACAACAAAGCCAATAAAACTTTGAAAGAGTATTCTTATGACCTGAACCATTACAGGCTCCAGGACAGCGGATGGATGATCATTCCGTTTATGGTAAAAATTGATGATTCTATTCCGGATACAGAATCAATTCAGGCGTTTATCCGGAACAACGGGGATAAACCTATTTATGCCAGTGAAATAAAAGGCACTGTAACAGGATTTTAAGAAAGTTAATGCAAAAAAAACGGCCCTTTCGGACCGTTTTTTCAGAAACCAAACATTACACTTTACTTATTTCGCTGCTTTTTTTGCTTTGGAAGTCTTTTTTACTGACTTCTTCTCAGTGGTTTTCTTTTCTACCTTTTTCTTGGGAGTTTTTTTCTCCATTTTCTTATCAGTTTTCTCGACCTTTTTCTCGGTCTTGGCCTGGTGTTTTACCGGGGCTTTAACAGGCGCTGCAATTGCTGCTGTTGAGATCATGAAAGCTGCTGCTAACATGAGTGCTGAAATTCCTTTAATCGTTTTCATTTTTTATAATTTTTAAATTGTTATGGATGTAATATCCAAAAGGCGTGCCAAAGTAGAAAACATGTATTAATGTACTGTAGTATAACATTCTACGCGGCAAAAATATAATCTCTAAAACTGCCCGTAGGAGGTAAGGGATTTTAGTATGTGTACATGTCCTGGAGTTTCAACTTTATTCAGGATGAAAATACCCGGGAAAATCCTTTAATCCTTAAATCAGGAAAATCATGGTTCAGACAATTACCTCGCCGTATCCATCTTATAAACCTCCGGCTTGCCGCGTTTGCCCAGGGGTGCAAAATATTTATGAGGGTTGGTCTTGATGTCGGATACCAGCTTATCCATGTTCCTGGTAGCGGAAACGAGATTGTAATATAGCTTGTCGTCTGTCACTAATTTACCAAGGGTTCCCTCACCGTTTTTTATTTTTTGAAGCATTTCATTGACGGAAGAAATGGCCGAAGTGGTTTCTGTAATCGTTTTCTTGAGGTTCATGGCACGTATCGTATCGCTTATGGAAGCAAAATTGTTAATACTCCTGCTGATAGCGGTATGATAATCGTTAAAATCCTTAGCTATTTTGTCAATGTTTGCGAGTATATCATGCATTCTTCCTGTTTCATTGGTCACAAAAGAATTCAGGGTAGCGGTGGCTTGTTCTATGTTTTCGACAGTAGGCTTTATGGCAGCTATACTGCCTTTGAGATCATTCTTCGTTTTATTGTCAAATACATCATTCAGTGAATTGACAACGGTATCAATAGAACTTACCAGCGCTTCCACCTTATCTTTGATGGGGCTCACGGTTTTCGATAATGTTTCGGGCAGTGAAAGCTCAATAAGTCCTGCCAGGGTATCGTTGCCCCTGGCAAATTCAACTGAATTCCCAGGCACAATCTCAAGTGTTTTGGAATCAAGGATGCTGCTGTTGATCTTTGCAGCTGAATTGGCAGGGAACTTTACATCGCCTGATACGTGAAACCTTACCTCAACGCGTTGCGTATAAGGATCTAACTCCCGGTTACATATATCAATTGCTTTCTGGATCGAATCTTTTTGTGCGTGATTTTGGGCAATGGCCAGTCTTTGGTCCAGGGCTTTGAGTTTCACTTCAAGTTCATGTCGGATAAGTGTATCCGTTGGCGATACCTTTAAAAACCTGAGCTGGTCAACCTGTCCTATTTTTACCCCGTACAGCATCACCGGGTTTGACGCTGCAAGTCCCACAACATTATGAAATTTTGCATAATACGTAGTGTTTTTTGAAAACAGGTCTTTTCCCCGCAAGAAATTAACCCCAAGTATTACAATTACTATGGCACAGGCGGCAAGAATGCCAACCCGGGTTTCGTTTGATATTTTCAAGTCTTGTTTTAAAGGATTTTAGGATGCAAAGTTAGGAACAGTTCTAAACATAGTTAGTTTGCTGATTCAAATTCGTCCTTATATTTTTTGAAAGCGTCAAAAATGCCTGTGGCCAGCTCCGTTTGCCCCTGGCTTGAATTGAGGAATTTACGCTCTTTATCGTTGCTCAAAAACCCGGTTTCTACCAGTACGCTTGGCATGGTGGTTTTCCACAGCACCAGGAACCCTGCCTGTTTCACACCCCGTTCTTCACGACCAGGCATTGCTTTTACTTCATTTTCAATAATAGAAGCCAGCTGGAGACTTTGGGTAACGTACGCGTTCTGGTACAGTGAAAAAATAATATTCGCCTCTGGGGAATTGGGGTCAAACCCATCATAATTCTTTTTATAGTCATCCTCAAGCAGCACCACGTCGTTTTCCCTTTTGGCCAATGCAAGGTTGCCATCGCTCTTATACAGGCCCATAGTATAGGTTTCGGTTCCGTATATGGCCGTTTTGGGATTTGCATTGCAGTGAATGGAAATAAAGACATTTGCTTTATTACGGTTCGCGATATTGGTGCGTTCCTTCAATTCCACAAAATAATCTGAATCACGGGTATATATAACCTTGACGTCCTTACAGTTCTTTTTGATAATTTTGCCCAGTTTTAAAGCAATTGCAAGCGTTATGTTTTTTTCCTGGACGCCCCCGTAATGGCATCCCGGATCAAAGCCTCCGTGGCCCGCATCTATCACAACTACTTTGATCTCATCACCTGACCTTTTGCCCGTTGTAAACGTCTTAAATGAAGAAGTGGAAATAAAAATGATGCAGAGAATGGACACCGTAAAAGGGAACTGCACCGTTTTTGCTATGAAACCGAACCTTCTCATAATCCTATTGTTGCAAATTTAACACGTTCTGAATGGTATTGGCCAATAAGTTATCAACGGTTAAGTGCATATATTTGGTATGTATTGCGATAGCATTGTGCATTACTTTTCGCGTCAAAGGACAGAACAATACCGGGACGAAAAACATTTCAGATACCTCCGCACATGCAAAAGACACGGTTCGGGCAAAAAATAAAAAGGATTCCAACTCAGTCGCGGTAAGCCCTTCCGCGCTAAGCGCGCAGGTAAATTATAATGCCAAAGATTCCATCATTTTCGACATGGAAAATAAAAAGGTATATCTCTATGGCAGAGACAGTAAGGATGGCAAAACCCATGTGGACTATACGGATTCAAAAATTGACGCGGCCTATATCAGTATTGATTATACAAAAAACATCATTTTTGCCAGCGGGATGAAAGATTCTGCCGGTAAAATTATCGGCAAACCCATATTTGTACAGGGGAAAGACAAGATATATTCTGACAGTCTTGCTTATGATTTCAAAACAAAAAAAGGCAAGGTGTATAACCTTTTTACCCAGGAAGGAGATGGGTATATCCACATAAAGGAAGCAAAAATGGAAAAGGTGCTTGGGCAGGAAATCATCTATGCCCGTGGCGCCAAATATACCACTTGTAACCTGCCCGATGATCCGCATTACTATATTACCTCCAATTCCATGAAACTGATGACCGGGGATAAGATCGTAACGGGCCCTGCCTATATGGTGATAGAAGACGTGCCGATCCCACTTATTTTACCATTCGGTTTTTTTCCGGCAAATTCTCGCAAGTCCTCGGGGATAATTCTTCCTTCGTATGGAGAATCGGCCACCCAAGGGTTCGGTTTGCTCGGGGGCGGGTATTATTTCGGGGGTAATGACCACTATGACGCCAAAGTAACGGGTGACCTTTATACAGAAGGAACTTACAAAATAGATGTGACCAGCCGGTACAAGGAAATATACAAGTACACCGGTAATTTTGAAATCAGCTATGCAAAAAACCAGCTTGGCATACCAGAGACCCCTCAATCTAATATTCAGCAAAACTATGCCCTGAGCTGGAACCATGCCCAGGATGTGAAAGCCAGCCCCGGCAGCAGCTTTAATGCATCTGTGAATGCGGCAACACCCAGTTTTTTCACTAAAAACTCGTACGATCTGTCGCAGATCACCAGCCAGACCCTCAATTCGGCTATCAGCTATTCCAAACAGTTTTTGAATACCGCCTTCAATTTTACTATTGCCGCTACCAATAACGAAAATTTTCAAACCAAGACGATAACCTTTGGCCTGCCTACGGCTACTTTTACCATGAACCGCATCAACCCTTTTAAAAGCAAGACAGAGACCAAAAAACACTGGTATGATGAGATAAACATAACCTATTCAGCAAACTTACAAAACCATCTTACTACGTATGATTCTACGATAAAGAACGATATTTTAAACCCTACAAAATACAGGAGCGGCCTGGACCAGGAAATACCTATAAGCGCCAGTTTTAAAGTGCTGCGGTTTTTTACCCTTACACCCACCATCAATAACAGCATTTATATCTATGATAAAAAGTTTACCTACCAGTACCAGACCTTTTATGACCCGAAGCGAAACCAGCTCCGGGACACTACTGTACAAAACATATATTCAGGCATTTACGAAGCTGATGCACATAGCGCCAATCTTGCCCTCGGTACCACTGTATATGGCATGTACAGGATAAACCGGGGGAAGCTTATTGCCTTCAGGCATGTAATGACCCCGACTGTTACAGCAGTGTTAAGCCCTGATTATAGTTCGCCCGGGTATGGCTATTATGGGTCCTATGTTTATAATTCGTTCGGACAGACCCAGAAGTACTCTTATTATTCTGATCCCACAAGTGGAATTGGCATACCCCAACAGGGCAGGCAGGGAACCATGCAGTTCAGCCTCAATAATACTTTTGAGCTTAAAGTGAAATCTAAAAAGGATTCGGTAACAGGAACCAAAAAAATCAAGATACTGGATTTTCTTAATTTTAATACCCAGTATAATTTCCTGGCTGATTCTATGAAACTATCGCCAATAAATATTTCCACTTCAGCCTCTCCCGCCAAAAACCTTAATATACAAGCAGGTGGCATATTTGATCCTTATTATTATGACAAATATGGAAATGAACATGGGTCTGAGTTTGATTGGGACAAGGAGCACAGGCTGGGTCAATTTACATCGGCTAATTTAACCCTCGGCACATCCTTCAATCATAATGCAACATCCAAAACAACTCCGTTGCAGCTTCCACGAAACCCATTTGTGTATTATAACTATCCCGAGCCCTATGCCAGTTATGACATACCATGGAACATCCATGTAAATTATAGCGCTTTATATACAGGTATAAACAGGGTGTATAGCGATGGACAGCTTGTGCTTGGCAGGCCAATAATCAATCATTCGGCAACAATTACCGGAGATATCAACATTACCAAAAACTGGAAAGTAACCTACCAGAGCGGGTATGATTTTACAACCAATAAGGTTACCATATCACAATTCACTATTTACCGTGACCTGCACTGCTGGGCCATGAGTTTTCAATGGATACCCTTCGGTCCCTATACGTCTTATTTCTTTAACATCCACGTAAAGGCATCTTCACTGTCAGACCTCAAGCTGGACAAGAGAAAGCAGTATTATGACTTTTAACAGTGAACAGTTAGAAAGGAGCAGTTAACAGTTTTGCGCGTCAATTTGCGTATCTGCAAATTGCCAAATTTTAGCCCTACGCCTTTGCGGCTTTGCGGGACAAGGTCAAAAACGAATAAGGAAAAGGGTTCTTTTCATCGGCTTCAAAGTCTTGTTGATCTGTGATTTGCCATTCATCCATATTTATTTCAGGCAAAAAGGTATCTGCCTCAAATACATGGTGGATTCGGGTGAGGTAGAATGTATCTGCTTCAAAAACAGAAGCTTTAAACAAAGTTGCGCCGCCGATAATAAAGGCTTCCTGTTCACCGTGTTCTTCAGCATATTTCAGGGCATCCCCGGGGGATTCTTTGATAATGATGCCTTCCGGTAACAGGTAATTTGTAGACCTTGAAACTACCATCAAAGTCCTGCCCGGTAAATCCCCTACCATAGATTCGTAGGTTTTGCGGCCCATGATGACGTAATGCCCCATCGTGAGCTGCTTAAACCTTTTCATATCAGCCGACATCTTTGGCCAGGGAAGGCCATTGTCTTTACCGATTGCATTATGCTCATCTGCCGCGAATACAAGGGAAACTTTCATACTCCCGCGTTTTCTTCTTTGCCTTTGGCATTTATAAAACTGGCGCCCATGTATTCTTTGTTCATCCTGGCAATATGAACCTGTGCTATTTCTTTGGGACAGGCTTTAGAGCATGCGCCGATATTGGAACAATTGCCAAACCCTTCATAATCCATCTGTGCCACCATGGCCTCCACACGCATGGCACGTTCAGGTTTTCCTTGTGGCATTAGCGAAAGATGGGACACCACGGCAGAGGTAAACAGCATCGCTGAGGAATTGGGGCATGATGCTACACACGCTCCGCAGCCAATGCACTCGGCGGCGGTAAACGCCTCGTCCGCAATAGGTTTTGGAACCAGTATGTTGTTTGCATCCTGCGGACTGCCTGCATTTACAGAGATAAAACCTCCTGCCTGCATGATCCGGTCAAAAGCAGAACGGTCCACCACGAGGTCTTTGATAACCGGAAAAGCTTTAGCCCGCCAGGGCTCTACGGTAATGGTATCGCCATCCTTATAGTTACGCATGTGCAGTTGGCAGGTAGCGGTACCGCTATTAGGCCCATGCGCCTGGCCATTGATGTACATTCCGCAAGAACCACAAATCCCTTCGCGGCAGTCATGCCCGAAAGCGACAGGCTCCTCCCCTTTATTAACGAGGTCTTCGTTCAGGATATCAAACATTTCCAGGAACGAAGCATGTTCCGAGATGTTTTTTACGTGGTAAGTGACCAGCTTGCCTTTTGTGCCGGCATTTTTCTGCCGCCATACTTTGAGTGTAAGGTTCATATTGTTTTTACTTTACTCTATTCTTTGTTCAATAATAATTCTACCTCGGATTTCAGTTTTGGAAGGTGATTGATAATAATGCCCCAAATCAATCCGTCTTCTATTACGTCATAACCATGAATTACCTTGTTGCGCAAACCTATTATTTGCTGTGGATCAGTAATTTCATGAAGTTCAGTCAGTTCTGACAACCTTCTCATGGCTTCACCAACAATTTCAAATTCCCTTTCAACTGCCCTTCTTAATTTTTTGTCCCTTTCATATTTTGCAAAAGACTTGTCTTCACCTAAATACTCGTTAATCGAGATAATGGAATCAAGTATATCCTTTAAGAGCTTCTTAATTTTCCGTTCCATAAATCAATTGCTTTTTCTCATTAACCTCTTCAATGAAGTAAGGATTTTTTAATGATTTAGTAGTAAGCAAATCAACTTTTCTTTTGAAGTAAGCTTCAAGTTCATCCCACAGATTAAGTATGTGTTCGCCAAGATCTTCCGGCTTCATACCTTCCTTAAAATCAAAAAGGAAATCCACATCGCTATCCTTACCAAACCTGTCCGTTACCACCGAGCCAAAAGCATAGGCCCTCTCTACCTGGTGCTTCTGGAACATCGGGATGATATCAGGAAGTTTTTGTTGAAGGAATGGATGCAGCATGGCATTCTTCTATTTATAACTCCTCTGGCTTGGGTGCACAAATTCGTATTTCAGTTCTTCTTTATTCAGTTCTTCAGGCTGGCCGGGGCCTTTGTATTCCCAGGCAGCCACGTACATATAATTTTTATCATCCCTGAGCGCTTCGCCTTCCGGGGTTTGATATTCTGTGCGGAAATGTCCCCCGCAGCTTTCATTTCTGTCAAGGGCATCACGGGCAATTAAAGCTCCAAGCTGAAGGAAGTCCTGTACCCTTCCGGCTTTTTCAAGCTGGTCGTTCAGGTCTGTTTTTTCACCTACAACTTTCAGGTTGGTATTAAATTCGTTTTGCAAGCCTTTTATTTCATTTATGGCTGTTTTCAGTCCTTCCGCATCGCGGGCCATGCCTACTTTGTCCCACATCACCTTGCCAAGCTCTTTGTGAATATGGTCGGGGCTAAGTTCCCCTTTTATGCTCATCAGGTTGTTAATGTTCTCTTTTACTTCCTCCATGGTTTGGTGAAAGGCCGGGTTTTTATCATCTTCCTTGCCAAAACCCAATGTAGTCAGGTAGTTGCCGAGCGTTACCGGTATTACAAAGTATCCGTCAGCCAGGCCCTGCATCAGTGCGCTGGCGCCGAGACGGTTGGCACCGTGGTCTGAAAAATTTGCCTCGCCAAGAACAAACAATCCCGGCAAATTGCTCATGAGGTTATAATCCACCCATAACCCTCCCATGGTGTAGTGAACAGCCGGGTAAATCCGCATGGGTACTTTGTATGGGTTTTCGCCTGTTATTTTCTGGTACATTTCGAAAAGGTTACCGTATTTAGCTTCAATGGCATCTGCGCCAAGGCGTTTGATGGCATCAGCAAAGTCGAGATAAGCAGCCTGCTTGGTATGGCCCACGCCCCTGCCCTCATCGCATACTTCTTTGATATTCCTTGCAGCTATATCACGGGGGACCAGGTTGCCGAATGATGGATATTTCCTTTCCAGGAAATAGTCGCGGTCGCTGTCAGGTATCTGGTCTGGGCTTCGTTTGTCATCGGCCTTTTTCGGTACCCAAACCCGGCCATCGTTCCGGAGGCTTTCGCTCATCAGGGTAAGCTTGGACTGGTAATCACCGGAAGCAGGAATACAGGTAGGATGTATTTGTGTATAGCACGGGTTCGCAAAAAATGCCCCTCTTTTATGCGCCCGCCATATTGCAGTAGCATTAGAATGTTTGGCATTGGTAGATAGATAATACACGTTTCCATACCCGCCCGTAGCAAGTACAACTGCATGGCCGGCCCACGATTTTATTTCGCCATTGATGAGGTCCCTTGTTATAATTCCCTGAGCCCTTCCATCCGCGACCACCAGGTCAAGCATTTCATGGCGGGGGTACATTTTTACTTTCCCAAGCCCGATCTGGCGGTTGAGCGCCCTGTATGCGCCATATAATAATTGCTGCCCCGTTTGGCCTTTGGCATAAAAAGTTCTGGACACCAGTGCGCCCCCAAAAGAGCGGTTGTCAAGCAATCCTCCATATTCCCTGGCAAAAGGTACGCCCTGGGCTACTGCCTGGTCTATAATATTGACGCTGGTTTCAGCAAGCCGGTAGGTATTGCTTTCCCTCGAACGGAAATCCCCCCCCTTTATGGTATCATAGAACAACCTGTATATACTGTCTCCATCGTTCTGATAATTTTTGGCGGCATTGATACCTCCCTGGGCGGCAACACTGTGCGCGCGGCGTGGACTGTCATGAAAGCAAAAACATTTCACATTATAGCCCAGCTCGGCAAGGGATGCAGCAGCAGATGCGCCAGCGAGGCCGGTGCCTACCACGATAATATCAAACTTGCGCTTGTTGGCAGGGTTTACCAGCTTCACATTGAAGCGGTGGTTTTTCCATTTATCTTCTAAAGGCCCTGCGGGCTCTTTGGCATCAAGGATCATATTGATTGATAATTTTAATGCAATTGGTTAAAAAATAAAAAATACAACGGCTGGGAAGCAAATCCGGCACAGATCACGATGGCCAGTACCAGCCCGAGCTTCTGGATAAAAGGATAATATTTATGATTGCGCAGCCCAAGGGTTTGAAACGCGCTGGCAAACCCGTGTTCCAGGTGAAAGGCGAGGAACACCATTGAAAACACGTAAAAGCCCGTGAACCAGGGGCTTTGGAACTCATTATATACGCGCAGGTAAAGGTTGGGCACAGTATCGGTGAACCGGTACGGGATAAAAAAGGTGCTTAAGTGCACAATTAGAAAAATGAAAATGATGGCCCCGGTAAGCATCATATTTCTTGAATTCCATTTACTTCTTTTGTTCTGGTTGTTTACAATATATCCCTGCGGCCTTGACTTCTTGTTGCGGATCCATAAAATTGTCCCATCCACAATATGGAAAATGAAACTGGTAAAGAGCAGTATTTCAACAATTTTGATAATCGGTCCTACTATTACATTATGGGTAAGCGTATGGCTGTAAAGGTTGTATTCTACCCCGCCATCATTATTGAAAAGCAGGAAATTTCCGGCCACATGTTCTATGAGAAACAGCACGAAAAAAAGGCCGGTAAACCCCATAATCAACTTGCGGCCTATGGAGTACGAGAATGTTTTGAGGAACCAGTTCATGATATTGTATCTTATTTATTCCAGCATTGCCTTCTACAGGTAAGCGGGGCAAAATTAGGATAAAAAAGGTTTCGCGACATGATATAAATCATGTTTTCGGAATTGCTGGCTTCGCCGAGCTTTCGGTTCTCTTTCCTCGAATTCTTTACCGCAATCACTCGCCTTGTGAATTAAATTTTCATAACCTTAAATACCTTGGTCTTTCCACCCCCATTTATTTCAGCAAATATATGTCCTTCCTTATGTGAAGTAAAGTGTGTTTTGGTTCCATGATGAATTATAGTTGATTTGGACCTTGGCAAGTTTTTACAAATTATTCAATTAAAACTTTCCTTGAGAATGACCTTACTGAAGTCACAATATTTATGAAATAGGCTCCTTTAGCAAATGAGCTTAAATTAAGTTGTTCAATAGATGAACCGCTTTTATTAGAATTGGTGCAAATTTGATATACAAGTTTACCTATTTGATTGTACACCTTTATTTTACAATAGCTTTCCAGTTCTGGATCAATATAAAATATGCCGTGAGACGGATTCGGGTAAATAATCTGACCTTCCAAAGGGGGAAAATCATTATTAACAGCACTTTTTTCAGTCCCTAATTGAAGAACCACACCACTATCACCAACAGCAAAGCAAAAATCAGTGTCAAGGCAGTAAATGGAATTAATTCTATTTTTATTGGGTGTCTTTTCGGTTGTCCAGTTTTTACCTCTGTCAATTGTTTTAAGAATTGTGCCATTTTCACCTGCACAATAGCAATGATTGCTATCCAAACATGAAATACTATATATTAAATTTGTTTGGCCACCAACAGCCGGCAATTTTCTTTGGTATGACCATGTATTACCGCCATCTTCCGTTTTTATAATGGTACCCCATGATCCAACGGCATAGCCAATATTTTTATTGGGAAAAACAATATCCTGTAATGAAAATGAATCAGATATCATAGACCAGGTTTTCCCCCCATTTATGGTTTTATTTATCATTGGGGGATAGTCTCCTACTGCGAAGCCTGTACTATCGTCAGTAAAAACTATCTGATGTACAACACATTGGCTTTCGGGCAGTTTAAAAAAATTCCAGTTTGTACCGCCATTAATTGTTTTACCAATTTGGTTGATTATAAGTATTGACCATTCATATCCAACAGTGTCATTCTTAAAATAATATTTACAGAGCTTCGTAAAAGCGCCGTTAGCTGTGTTTAATATTGACCAGTTGCCACCACCATCAGTAGTTTTATAACCGGAAACATAGCCGGTTTGGGATGAGGGAAAACTAATGGAGTACAAGTTCGTATTTGAGTCAATAACCGAATTTGACCATGCCTTCCCGTCATCTGTTGTTTTTAGTACGGTGCCTTTATCACCCACTATATAACCCGTTTTGCTATTGATGAACCGTACTGCATTGAGATTCATTTTTGTGCCGGAAGGTATGGAGTGCCATTGCCCAAAGGATTTTATCCCAATATTGGCAAATAACAATATAGATAAAAGCATTTTATAATCCGGGCTTTCGCGATATGCGGAAATCAATACTTTTATTATTGAGTTTCGGACAGCTAAGTAATTTATATTCATTAAATTTTAGTTTGATAAAATTTATTCATGATACCATTCAGTCACCTGTTAAATTAGCATTTCCCGGCCCTTGTTGATGCTTTCATAAACAAGCCTGCCGCTCCATTTATTATCGTCCTCAAGACGTCCTCCTGTCTGCAATCTTGGCTGCCAGCCATTTCATTTCAAGGGATAACCTTTCTACCGGGGTAAGTTTATGAATTCCCTTAGTTGCAACCATATAATCGAGCAAAACATTCAGAGGTACAAACCACCCGTTTTTTTTGCTGAGATATTCCATAGACCTTTTGAAATCTGGGTTCAGTCTTCCGTCTTTTACAAACCCGGCGGCAAAATGGGTGTACATAATGCAGCATCCTTTTTCGGATACCAGGCGGTCAATATTTTCGGGATTGATTGTCTCGTTATATGATTTGATACCAGACCCGTTAGAGCTGGCAAACCATGCTTTTGAATATTTTTTAGAAGGGTCGTAATAAGGCATATAAGGACAGGCCTTTTGGGTATTTATTTCGCGAAATGTAAAATTCCGCTGGTACTTTATTCTTTCCAGGGCTATATCCCCCCAGAAAAACGGTGAATTGGGGTCGTCCCCTTTCCAGAGGTTGTTTTTCGCAAACTTTGTTGAGGCATTGTATATCAGCCTGGTTAAAGCAAAAGACAACCTGGAACTGCCCCAGTACAAACCTTCTGTATTCATGTTATGGTTGGCCATGGTATAGGGGTAGTGGCCAAACAGCTCTTTAAATTTTTCAAGCGCTTCCATAGTCCTATCCCTTTTGCTGGGACTGAAAGACGCCAGGTGATAGCCGATTTCAAAACCTTTGGACTGCAGGTCAAGGAGCCATTGAAGGTACGCGGGATCTTCGCAGGTAGCGCCTTCTTTTTTGTTAGAGGCATCATTATCCAACGGCCATACGGACTTAGTGGTCTTGAAGCCAAGATCGTTCAGCAAAGCATACACAGGCGCAAGGTTTTCAACCGTCCCCCAGTCTGTATCGTCAAAAACGGTAAACGCAAAATCTTTGCCTTCTGGCCATTGGATGGTTTGTTTATCAGTCATGTCCATGATTTTCCGTAATCATTTCAAAATTAGTATAAATTGAAACCGCAAATGACAATTTTGGGTTGGGAATGGTATGGCTTTTTTATCAGGCGCCTGGGCCAGCCGCTTAGTAATTGCTCAGCGAAATAAGCCTGATAAAATTAACCGACTCACCCAGAAGCATTTTATAATTCATGTGCGAAAAAACGATTCCGGGACGTGCGTAAACAATCTGCGGCCTGACAGAAATAGATTTATTATTTGAAGCCAGCTTTACAAATTGCATATCGAAGAGGAACCTGTTTATCGTGGTCTGTAAAAATATAGAGCGGCCCTTCCGGTTAAAACCCTTCAGGCCGCACTGGGTATCGGTAATGGGAGTACTCAAAAGGTACCTGATAAGGCTTTTAACCAGTTTTGAGATGATGACACGCCGCACCGGGACTTTGCTATAATATTCGCTTTCCCGGATCCCAACTACCACGTCCGCGCCATTCAACAAACATCTAAATATTTCGGCCATGCTCTGAATGGTGTATGGAAAATCTATATCGGTATAAATATAAAAATCACCGTCGGCTGTTTTTACTCCCTGTCTCAACGCATAACCTTTGCCTTTATTTTCATGATACTCTATTACCTGGAAGGGCTCAATTCGTGATTTGATATAATTGATCATTGCTTCATCCACTCCTGTTACCGAGCCATCATTCACCAATATCATTTTGATTTTTGTGCCGGGCAATGCGGCTTTCAATTCATTGAATTTTTCAACAACAATCATCTCCCAGCCTGTATCAGGATTATAACATGGCACAATGATGTTCAGGACTTTTTCTATTGCCATTTTATGGGTTGAAGGTTTTTATTTTAGGTAAAGGCAGGCAAATATAGTGTTTGCATACCTGATAAGGGAATGATATTGCAATCAACAGGCGTTTCTAATAAACCAAACTAAAGTTTTGCTGCGTGCTTCTTCTTAAATTTGAATCCTGTGTTCAAAAGGATATTCATATTATCAATCTTTATCGCAGTATATGCCAGTCATTGCCAGGCGCAGCGGCCTCAGACTCACTCCTCTCCAAAAGGAATGGCAAATGTATTCAACGCCTTTGTAACCGATAAAGCCCTTAAAAATGCTTCTGTCGGCTTCTGCATGATGGATGCAACAGATGGGAAAACCCTATTTACATATAACGATTCCGTGGCCCTTGCACCTGCTTCATGCTTAAAAATTGCTACAACGGGCGCAGCCCTGGGCTTGCTGGGATCAAATTACAGGTTCAGCACAAAAATCGGGTATGACGGGCTGGTGGATTCGGTCGGAGTCCTTCATGGAGATATCATAATCAAAGGGGGCGGCGACCCGACTTTAGGGTCTGACAGGTGGAATGACGGATCTAAAATGACTGACATGGCCGCGCTCGTTATCAAAAAGATAGGGTATGCAGGAATAAAAACCATAACCGGAAAACTGGTTATAGACATTACCCATTTTGATAACGGCTACTGCTGCCGTTCCTGGGCCTGCGACGATACTGGCAATTATTTTGGGGCCGGGGCGTTTGGGTTCAATATCAATGAAAATAAATACGACGTAAAGCTCCAGGCAGGAAATAGACCGGGCGACAGCGTTAAAATTATCTCTTACAGCCCGGAACCTCTTCACCTTCATTTTGATAACCGTCTCGTAACAGGACTGCCCTACTCCGGAGACCTGTCCAATATATACCCGGGCGCTAATGATTCATCCATGTGCCTGGATGGATCCATTCAGCCTTCAGATAAACCTTTTACTATTAAAGGCGCTATGCCCAATCCCCCTGCATTTGCCGCAAAGTACCTGGCGGAAAAATTGTATGGTTCAGGTTTATTAAACAGCAAAAACAACTGGCAGGTAAATAATGGCTGTAATGGGATTACATATCCTTCATTAAAATTTACCCAAAGCATCGAATCTCCGGAACTTATGGATATTGTGCATTATACAAACCTTAATAGTATTAACTTGTATGCTGAATGTATCCTGAAAGAAACAGGAAAGGTTATGAATGAATTGGGAACCAGGAACAGCGGAATACATGCCGTGAAAAACTACTGGCGCACATACGGTGTTGACACTACTGGGCTATATATGGAGGACGGCTGCGGACTGGCTAAAAATGACAGGATTTCAACCCGCCAGATCTGCAATATGCTGTCTGTCATTTCAAAACAACAGCATTTTCCGCAATTTCTTAATTCACTGGCGGTTGCAGGTCAAAGCAGTGCCATGAAAAGCATGGGGAAAGGAACGGCAATTGATGGTAAAATGTATTGCAAAACAGGCCATATCAATGGGATACGTGCATACTGCGGCTATTTCAAAAACAAAGCAGGCAGGTGGGTCTGTTTCAGCCTGATCGTCAATAATTATACCTGCTCATCAAAAGAAATTCATGACGCAATTGAGAAACTGCTGATCAGGCTTGCCACAACGGGTAATTGATTTTTCCCCGAATGGATCGCACTGTTACAATTTTTTAATCTTTTAATTTTTCAATCCTTAATAACCCTCTGCAAATAAACAGCATCCCCATTTGTGATCCTTACCAGGTAAACCCCTCTGCTATAACCTGAAAGATCGAGGTCAATAGTATGGGCGCTTGTAAGACCGGATAATGAAGAGTTTATAAGCTCATCCCCTAACACATCAGATATTTGCATGGAACCCTGGCTTATTCTTCCACCAGGCCATGCGATATGGAAAAGACTTTCTCCCGGGTTTGGATATACGTTTATCGTTTTTACCAGATCAGAAATTGATTCAATGCCCAGATGATCCACCGTAATGGTGTCCATGCTTCCCTGGCTGAGGTTAAAATAGCTACCGCTTGGGCTTACTTCAAGTTTTACAGCCCGTACCATGTAATAACTTAAACCATGCAATGCGCTTGTGTCTGTAAACGTAGTGCCACTGATAATACTTGCGCTTATATTTACAAAAGGCTGATCCAATCCCGAAGAACGATAAACATAATAGCCTAATAATCCCGGTTCTGCCGAGGCGTTCCAGTTAAGGGTAACAACAAGATTATTATGACTTAAACTCAATGGCCCGGCAGGTTGCACCACGTGCATTCTCAATGTCGGGTCGCCCATCAGGGCTACATGGATCATGCGGGCAGTAGAGTTCATATAAACACTGCGGAAATAGCTTGAATAATCCGATGCACTTGTTCCATTGGCGTATTGATTGAAATTTATCAAAGCGCTGTACCCGATATTATCCCCCATTGCCATATGATGGAACTGCCATTGCGGCCTGCCGTTCCAGCAATCTGTGAGGATTGGGCCCTTAGAAGCAAGGGGAGCGCGCAGATAGTTGTCCGTAGTATTCCAGTCGCCAAACCAACTGCCAAAAAGAGAAACAAAAACGGTTTGCAATGAATCAGACACAAAGCTTGAAGTGTTTGAAATGTTGCTGGCGCTGGTAATATTTCCTGCACCTGAACCATAAGAACAAAGAAAACTGTTTTTAGAAAGGACTTTTTCCCATGTTCCGGTATCTGTCACATTATTTGCTCCAAACATGGGTGCAAAGTTTTTGTAGCCAGATGCCGCAAACGCTTCGCCACCCGTTATCCCAAAATAATCTTTTACAAAACCTCTTTGCTGCACTGGCACCTTTCCTATTCTCCAGCGGTGGTCCTTATCCAGGTACCTTCTAATAAGGTCTGTTTCCGTAAGCGGGGCAAAGGCAGGTAAATTGTACATATCAACCCTGCCTACTCCAAGTGATGCGCTTGCAGGAATAACATCCTGGTCAAATTTTCCATCGCTGAGTTTATTGTGCTGGGCAGGATAATCTCCAACTGTGTCAGTTACAGAATTGTCTGTCCAGGTTGCATTCATCACGCCATAATAAATATCAGCAGGCCATGCACCCTCATGTTGAGGCTTATGCCCATCAATAGGGTCTAAACCAAACCCCGGATCCCCGCCCGAATAAGGAACTGGTATATGCCCAAGCAGAAAAACTGCTTTTACATTGGTTGGATCCTCATTATAATCTGATTCAATGATGCTATGAATGGCTGTAACCTTGTCAGACACACTTACCCCATGTGAAATCACCGTCCATCCGTCTTCGGTCATATCTAAAACCAGTCTTGTGATTTCAGGTTGAAGGTTTGGTACAAATGCCTGGTCGTACAACAATATAAGCTTTCCTCTTGCCTCTGTTACAGGTACTTCTATGCCTGAAGCAATGTACCCAAAACCATAGTATGAATTGTTGCTTATAATTTTCACCAACTCATATTCATAGTATGTTCCAACGGTTACATTGTTGTCAGTATAAATAGTATCCGTTCCAGGCAGGGTGGTTTTCAGGGTTGTAAACGTTGCATCGGTTTTCAACTTGCGATAGATTAAAAAACTTGTTACTACACTGGAATCCTTGGGCCAATGCAGGGTAATGGATGCCGGGGACTTTTGAACTGTTGCGCTTACCCTTACTGCATAATCAAAATTTTTCTGGGCTTTTAAAACAGGCAATACGAATATAATCAATAAGATAACTAAGTAAAGTCGCTTCATAAAGTGTGTTTAATTTGTGATTAGGACAAAATTCAATTCAGACAAAATTAATAAATAAACTGATTTTAAGGCACATCAGAAAAATAATCTGAAAAAAAAATGGCAAATCCTATAATGTATTGATTGATTTATTAGTTTTGGGGGTTTTTACCACCACCTTTACAATATTTTCAATTTGAAATACTTCCGGTCCGTGATCGGCGTCATGTCTGGCACCTCTCTTGACGGGCTTGATATCGCATTATGCCATTTCTTTAAACTTGGCGGCCCTGGTTGGAAATATGAAATTGTTGCAGCCGAATGTTTTGAATACAGTCCTGAATGGAAACAAAAATTAAATGAGGCGCATCTTCAGGACGGGTTGAACCTGATGGCGCTGCACACGCAATACGGTTTCTATATTGCAGAACGCATCAATATGTTTGTCAAAAGCAACCAACTAATACCTGACCTTATTTCTACACACGGGCACACTGTTTTCCATCAACCCGAAAAAAAAATCAGCTTTCAATTAGGAAATGGCGGTGCCATATACTCAACTACAGGCATTCCTGTTGTTTGCGGTTTCCGGTCCGTAGATATCTGCCTGGGAGGACAGGGTGCGCCGCTGGTTCCGGTCGGAGATGCCATTCTTTTTAAAGAGTATGATTATTGCCTGAACCTGGGCGGCATTGCCAATATTTCTTATGATAAGGATGGCAAAAGAATAGCTTACGATATATGTGGATGTAACCTTCTCTTAAACTCAATAGCTAATGAAATAGGGCTGGATTATGATGATGGAGGCCGACTGGCGGGCCTGGGAAATGCAGATCAAAGTCTTTTAAAAACATTAAATACGTGGGGCTATTATAAATCATCTCCTCCGAAATCACTCGACAAAGAAACAATGCTATCGGAATTATTGCCTGTTCTCAAATCTTACAACCTAAGCAGTGAGGACAAACTTGCTACAATTACAGAACACATATCGGAGCAGGTTTCAAAAAGTATTGAAATGAAAACCGGTTCTGTTTTGATAACCGGCGGCGGGGCATTTAATGATGCCCTGGTGAATAAAATCCGCAAAAAAACCTCTCTGGATGTTATTATCCCTTCTTCAGGGCTTATTAAATTTAAAGAGGCCCTCGTTTTCGCTTTTCTTGGACTGCTTCGTGCGAATAATGAAATAAATACCCTTGCTTCGGTCACCGGGGCTTCACGCGATAGCATGGGCGGGGCATTGTATGGGAAATTTTAAACCTTTGCAGCGGATTTCATAAATTCGCGGATAAAATCAGGTAAGGTTATACTCACTATGCGCTCCATCAAGTATTTTCTGTTTCTTTTTCTCATGGCATGCTCAAACCTATTGTATGCCCAGCTCCTACCTCCATCACCGCCGCCGTCAATTTTACCTCCAAGCCCGCCACAGACCCCTGCCCAGGTCCAGCCAGGAATGCACAATATGGTACAATCGCCGGATTCCATCCTCAAACAATATGGGGATTCGGTCCACATCATGATGATGGCCAAAAATTACGAGGGCGCCTACCGCTATGCCAATTTAAGGATCAGGCGAACACCGTTCCGGATGCAGTTCATGTATTATGACAGGGCAACGGCTGAAACTTACCTGGGCATGAACGACAATGCCATAAGGGATTATGATACTGTTATTGGATTGGATAGTTCTGCCGCCGCAGCCTATATGAACCAGGCATACCTGTATATGCAGGTTGGCAAAACCGACAAGGCGATGCTTGACTATAAAAAAGGATTAAAAATAAGCAAAGATTCTGCCCTTATCGCAGATATGCATCTCAGCCGGGCAAATGCTTATATGTCTCATAAACAAACAAAAGAAGCGGAAGCTGACTTTACCGAGGCGATTGCCTATAACCCGCATAGCTGGCAAGCCTGGCTCCAGAGAGGCGCTATCCGCCGGTTTGCAAAAAAATACAAGGAGGCCCTGTCAGACTTGAATATAGCCTATAAATTAAAGCCGACAGACCCTGACATCCTGCAGCTCAGGGGAATGGTCCTTTATGAAAGCGGCATGTACAAAGAGTCCCTCCCTGATCTTATGGAAGCCGATAATTTTCATAAAAACAATGTGGATACCTGGTTCTATCTTGGCATGGCAGAAATGAAAACCGGCCATGACAGCCTGGCAAGGGAATATTTTACAAAGGTACTTGAGAAGAACCCTAAAAATGTGTTTGTATTGACCACACGCGCAAAGGTAAATTTTGATATGAAACACCCACTCCTTGCCATTAAAGACTATACAAAGATTATTCAACTGCAACCAAAGAATGCTGAAGCTTATGCCAACAGGGCTTATGTTTATACCCAGATCGGCGAGCGGGACAAATCCTGTGCCGACTGGCATAAAGCCGCGAGCCTCGGAATGACAAAGGCAAATGAAATAATAAAGAAGTATTGCGGGAAATAGGTGTCAGGAATCAGGAACGAGAGTTTAACTAATCAGAAGATATGAATAAAGAAGAAAAGAAAACACTGCATCACCTCTTTATTGAGCTGGTGAAGATGCAAAAAGAAATTATATCATCCGGCCTTAAACTGCTTGTGGTACTGGAAGGCAGGGACGCAGCCGGAAAGGACGGAACCATAAAAAGGATTGTAAAACACCTGAGCGCCCGTGATACAAAAGTAGTGGCATTAAGCAAACCGTCAGACAGGCAGCAGCGGGAATGGTATTTTGAGAGGTATAGCAGGCACCTGCCGGCTTCAGGGGAATTTGTTCTTTTTAACCGGAGCTGGTACAACAGGGCGGGAGTGGAAAAGGTCATGGGTTTCTGTACCAATAAAGAGTACAAATCGTTTTTTAAAGAAGTGGAACTGTTTGAAAACATGCTAACTGATGCAGGTTTTATTGTCCTGAAATATTATCTCGACATAAGTAAAGAAGAACAGCTCGATAGATTAAAAGACCGCGAAAAAGATCCCCTGAAACAATGGAAAATAAGCCCGATGGATGAAAAAGCCCAGAAACACTGGAAAGATTATTCTGATGCAAGGGATACCATGCTTATGAAAACCAATTTCGACCAATCCCCATGGTTTGTCGTAAACGCGGAACATAAAAACAAGGCCCATATCGCACTTATTTCCCATCTTCTCAGCCGCGTGAAATATCATGGCAGAGATGAAAAATTTCTGTCGCAAGACAGTGGGCTTGTTTATCCCGCCACCCCCGAAAACATAAAGGAGAAGTGCTATTGAACTCAACAACTCTATAACTCTGCGTCCGTGCCGAATCGGAACGTTCGGGCGGGCAACAACCCTTTCCTACCCTATCTCCCTCACGTTCATCACGGTTGCCTCGCCTTTAATCGTTGCATCACCTGTTGAAGTTTCATTGATGGTGGTTTCAATGATGGCGCGGTTCTTTTCTTTAATGATTTCCTTTACTGTGAATATGGCCTCATAGTTGGTATCCACATACATCGGTTTCACAAAAGCCATGGACTGCTTGAGGTATATCGTGCCTTCTCCCGGGAAAAGGGTGCCAAAGACTTTGGAAAAGATAGAAGCACCCAAAAACCCGTGCATGATCGGTTTTTTAAAAACAGTTTGCGCGGCATAAGCGTTGTCAAGGTGTATCGGGTTCTTATCTCCCGTTACTTCAGCGAAATTTTCGACATCTTTCTGGGTAAAAGAAAAAGAATGTTTATAAACCTGTCCTTGTGCGATCATCTTTTTGTTATTTAATTGGCGTATAAATAAGGCTTTAAAACGTTTAAACTACGTTTTTGGTGCAAATATAGTAACCGTTTCATTAAGAAAACATTAAACTGATAAAAGTCATACTTTTCTAATAAAATAACCCTACCTTTGCGGCTTAATTGCGATAGGGTATAAATTAACCAATATTACTATGGAAAACACTAAGAATTTCTTCGAAAACTGGGTTGAGACCCAAAAAAACATGGTGGAAAACTGGACTGAAAAAGCCCAGGAATTCCAAAAAAATGTAGCCGGAGGCGAGATACTCACCAAGGGCACCGAAATGTACCAGGAATGGCTGAAAAAACAACAGGAAAATATAAAATCCTTTGCCGGCGCCGCAGAAAAAACCGGCGAGGAAGTGAAAGAAAAAGTAGAAGGCACACTTGAAAACTTCTTTGACCAATGGAAAACATTCCAGGAAAAAGCAGTGAGTGTATGGGCTGACGCCGCGAAAAAAGTATCAGAGTCTTTTTCAGGTTTCAATAGCCATAACCCTTTTGACGGCATGACATCATTCAAAACAATGATGGATGCAAACAAGTATCAGGAAATGTGGACCAATACGCTTAAATCCATGTCAGATAACATGAAAAAACCTTTTAGCGCCCAAACGGCAGATTTCGCTTCTAAAACAGCGAATGACACCATGGACAGCGTGAAAAAAGGCTTTGAAAGTTTTATGAAACTATATGAACTATGGGCCCCGGTTTTTAAAGCGGCAGAAAACAAAGTGTTCAACAGCGAAGAATACAAGAAGATGATGAACCCGGTCCTTTACAAAGAACTGATGGACAAAATGTTCGGCTTTGATGCATTGAACCCGCTCAAAAAAGCATATGACCAATACACAAAGAATGTAACTGCTATGTATGAGCATCTTGGAAGTTCTGCCAAAGAAGGCTACAAATCTTTCAAGGACAGCGTTGAAAAATTTTCTTCTAAGCTGCCTGAAGGCGAAGCATTTTTTACTGAAATGCTAAAGAACATCAATTCCCAGTTCAAAACATCGGTTTCGCCGTTCTTCAAATTGATGCCCGATGGAAAAGAGAAAGCACAGATCATGTTGATGAATGAACTATCTGAGCTGTATGTAGCTTCGGCAAACAAACTTGCCAAACTGCAATACCTTGTATATACCAAAGGCGCCAAAATAAACGAGCAAATAGCGGAAGATTTTGCTGAAAAAGCACGGAAAGGCGAAGCAAATACTGATTTTGAGGCATTCTATACCAATTGGATCAATATAAACGGCAAAGCGTTTGAGGACCTTTTCCGCACCAACGAATTCTCAAAACTACAAGGCGAGCTGGTAACCCTTGACGCACAGATACGTACCACAACCGATAAGTTGATGGAAATGAATCTGGCACAATACCCGGTAGTATTGAAATCGCAGTTGGATGAACTGTATAAAACCAATTACGAGTTAAAAAAACAGGTTTATGAGATGGGCAAACAAATGGCTGCCATTGTAAAAGACAGCGCTTCCCATAAGGCCAACGCACACGAAACTACAGCTAAAGCAGCATCTGTAAAAACTGCTGCAAAGCCTGTACAGCATAAAGCTTCTGAGCATAAATCTGCAAAGACTGCATCCTCCAAAAAATAACCGGTTAAATATTAATCTTTTCGAAATGGCGGTAGAAACAAAAGACCTGGCCGAAGAAATGGCAGAGGTAAGTGAAAAGCTTGTGAAAGGTTACGAAAACCTAAAAAATGCAGGCGAAATCCTGGTGGCCCAGACCCCGAAAACCGAGGTATGGAAAAGGGACAAAGTAACTTTATATCACTATACCCGTGATACAAAACCTACGATAAAAACCCCGGTTTTAATTAGTTATGCACTGGTAAACCGGCAGGACATGATGGACCTGCAGCCTGACAGGAGCCTTGTAAAGAACCTATTGAACCTTGGCCTTGATGTATATATGATGGATTGGGGATACCCGGGCCCGGCAGAGAAATACCTGACACTTGATGATTATGTCAATGGCTACCTGAATGATGCCGTAGATATGATTCGGGAAGAACAGGGGGTTGATGCCATAAGCCTGATGGGCGTATGCCAGGGAGGTACCTTTTCAGCGATTTATGCAGCCATCTATCCTGAAAAGATAAAGAACCTGATAACCATCGTAACCCCTATAGATTTTGCCACAAATGACGGCCTGCTGTTCAAATGGGCAAAAGATATGGATATAGATGCACTTGTTGATGGATATGGAACCGTACCGGGAGAGTTTTTGAATACAGGTTTTGCATTATTAAAACCTATGATGCAGGCATCAAAATTCCAGAACCTGCTGAACATCATGGATGATGAGGGCAAGCTGATGAACTATCTCCGCATGGAAAAATGGATCAATGACAGCCCGAACCAGGCAGGGGAATGTTACCGCCAGTTTATGAAAGACCTGTACCAGCACAACAAGCTGGCAAAAGGGCAACTGGTTGTAGGCGAACATAAAGTAAACCTGAAAAACATCACCATGCCGCTGTTGAACATTTATGCCAGTGAAGACCACCTGGTGCCACCTGCATCTACCACGCCATTAAATGATTATGTAGGTTCAAAAGATAAAGAACTATATAAATTCCCAGGCGGACACATTGGGGTATTTGTGGGTTCCAGGACCCAAAAAGAACTCGGCCCTGCCATTGAAAAATGGCTTGCGGCACGGGATAAATAATCTCTGCTGATTGCACAAATTCTGCGTAAATCTGCGTAATCAGCGGGAAACTTTTGGCCAATTATTCTTTGTATATAAAATCTCTCCAGGGGCTAACTTTGGGGAGATTTTTGTTTAAGGCAAGGCTACCTTTGCGCCCTTTGCGGAAAACTTTGCGTCCTTTGCGTGAAAAATTTCCAGCAAAAAACGCAAAGAAGCAGGCCCGCAAAGACCGCAAGCATTCAAATGATGAGCACGGCCCTTAAAGTTAAATTCTCAGATGTTAATGGCATCAAACTTGCTTATACTGAGACAGGTGCAGGGAATCCGGTTACCCTGCTTTTTATTCATGGGCTGGGAGAAAACATGCAAACCTGGGTGCAGAATATTGCATCTCTCCAAAACCGGTTTTATTGTATTGCAATTGACCTGCCGGGACATGGCCAATCGCAATCCGGGGATTATCTTTATACACCCTATTTCTTTGCAGAAACAATTGTCGAGTTCCTAAAGCAACAGAACTTGCAACAGGTCAATTTGGTAGGCCATTCACTTGGCGGACAGGTTGCCATTCTTTTGAGTATATCAAATCCATCTTTGGTTGACAAACTGGTGTTGATTGCCCCATCAGGATTTGAGCAATTTACAGTTTCAGATAAGAAATGGATTGAGGGCCAGGCCCAAAACTACCTGAATTCAAAAGCCTTTGATTTTATGTCCTATATGCCTGGCTACCAAAGCGGTTTTCCATCAAACGATGTATATAAGGCCACGATAAAGGGGATGCTTGGCCAGCCCGTTTTTGAACACTTGAAACTGATTACCCAGCCCACATTGATTATTTTTGGAGAAAACGACCCGTTGATCCCCAACCGCTTTATTCACCCAAAACTCACCTCGGAATCCGTTGCCAAAACCGGCGCCGCGGAGATAAAAGGTTCGCGCCTCATTATGATTCCAAACGCCGGGCATTTTGTACATATTGAAAGGGTTGGCGAGGTTGATAAGGAAGTGAAGGGGTTTGTGGATTAACGTTTCTTGTCATTTCGAGGAGCGAGAAATCTGAATGTTTTTTTGGAAATCTATAGCGCCAGATTTCTACTGTCATCGAAATGACAGTCCTTCAATTATGGTTCTTCATTCCTTGGTTTTCACAAAATACTTGCCATTAAATCTGTAAGTAAGCCATTCGTTGGTGACATGTAATTTTTTGCTAATAACACGGATTTTCAATGACTTTGCATTATCATCAAACAATACTAATTCATCGGTTTTTGAATTCTTTGGGTAAGAGCCTGATTCGTAGTCAAAAAATAAATGGTTTTGCATTCTTGATCTTGATCTAATGAGTTCAGGAGTATTAAGAGTATCATTTTTTATATCAATAAATTGAAGAGCTAACCCAATATCTAAGCTGCCGCCAGGAAATTTGGATTCTATAATATATTTATTCCCGGAATTAGTAGCTAACATATAAATTTTCGGAAAACAACATATAATGCCTCTATGATTTCCTCTTGGATCAGCTAAAATTTCCGAATGTACTTTATCGCTCTCATATTGACATAAGCTATAATATCCCGTCACATCGCTTTTTATGGTATTGGTGTACCATGAGTAAATTCGCAATTTATGATCTAAGGAAGTTGCAATAGCAAGTTGCTTGATCCTGGGAAAGTTATAACTTAAAGTAGCGGGGTATTTGGTTGTGTATGAAAGCAGTTTTAGCTCTAACTTCTCATTGGTATTTTCAAGTGAATCTTCATAAGTTAAACTGTTACCCATAAACCCTCTTGGATTGATAGCTAATCCCCTAAAAGAATCTATTTTATTAAAACTCTTAAGCAAATCATTCTCAATAGCCTTCATATCCTGCCCAAAGCCTGATTTGCAGCAGAACAGGAACAATATTAAAAACATCATTTTCCCCATTCCTAATTCCTAATTCCTAATTCTTAATTCCTAATTATACCGCCACCCTCATATTAATATAATACCTCAACCCTCTTCCGCCGCCGCGCTGGTCCAGGAGTTTGAGGTCGAGCAGGGTATTGAAATCCCTCTGAATGGTTTTGCGTTCCACCTCAAAAACAGGCACCAGTTCTTTGTTACTTAATGAACCATATTTGGCTATCAATAGCATCATTTCGTGCTGGCGCGGAGAGAGTTGATCCAGTTTATCTTTATGAATATAGAATGCCTTTTCCAGCCAGAAATTAAGAGAGTTTTTTTGGCGCGGGGTAAGGGAGGCATAGTCAAGCTGCGCCCGAACGCAGTCGGTAACCCCGCTCCTACCGGCTGCAATATTGTTTCGGAACCCTTTGATACAAACTTCAATATATTC
>Ga0134126_10000500_pt1 | contig 50101 bp, 43 predicted proteins | sample KB31752_FD_96881 | JGI IMG/M metagenome (GOLD analysis project Ga0134126, IMG submission 96881) | Terrestrial soil microbial communities with excess Nitrogen fertilizer from Kellogg Biological Station, Michigan, USA - KB3-175-2 | ecosystem: Environmental > Terrestrial > Soil > Unclassified ...
GAAGAACTGCTGCGTTCCGACCTGGTCGCCGATCTCGAAGCGGGGCTCGTTGGCGCTCCCGCGTCCGCCCCGCCCCCGCGCCGCCCCCGCGGGCTGGGCCTTCGCCACATAGAAGAAGACGCGCCCGTTCAGCGGACCCGCTTCGAGCGCGGCCGGATAGGTGATCTCGACCCGCGCCTGCGCCCCCAGCGCCACCGGCAGCAGCAAGGCCACGGCCAACAGAAGGGTTCTCTTCATAGCCTCCCAGCATAGCGGACGCAGCCCGTTCATGGGCAGTGCCTGCAATTCCGGCTGTGTCGGCAGTGCCGTGTCCTGTAGGATTACCTCATGACGAAAGACGAACTCATCCTGGCGCACAAGACCTACCTCTTTCCGGCGATCTTCCATTATTTCGAGCAGCCGCTGGTGCTCGATCACGCCCAGGATCAGTTCGTCTACGACGCCGATGGGCAGCAATACCTCGACTTCTTCGGCGGGATCGTGACCGTCTCGGTCGGCCACGGCAACCCCAACGTGCAGCAGGCGGTGCAGACGCAGATGGAGAAGCTGGTCCACGTCTCGAGCTGTTTCGCCACCGAGCCCATGGTGGCGCTGGCGCAGAAGCTGGCGCAGATCAGCCCGATTCCCGCCGCGGGCGGCAAACCGGCGAAGACCTACTTCACCAACAGCGGGACCGAAGCCGACGAGACTGCGGTGCTGGCCGCGCGCCTCTACACCGGCTCGACCGAAATCATTGCCCTGCGCCACGGCTATCACGGGCGCTCGGCGCTGGCCATGGGCCTGACCGGCCACGCGGCTTGGCGGCTGGGGCCGCCTACCCAGCCCGGCATTGTGCATGCGCACAACGCCTATTGCTACCGCTGCCCCTTCGGCCTCAGCTACCCCGAGTGCGGCGTGCGCTGCGCCACCGATGTCGAGGAGTTGATCAAGACCTCGACCTCGGGCAAGGTGGCCGCGGTGTTGGCTGAGCCCATTCAGGGGGTGGGGGGCTTCATCACGCCGCCCCCGGAGTATTTCAAGATCGTGGCCGAGATCGTTCGCCGCCATGGCGGCCTGTTCATCAGCGACGAGGTGCAGACCGCCTGGGGGCGCACCGGCGGCAAATGGTTCGGCATCGAGCAGTGGGGCGTCGCCCCCGACCTCATCACCTCGGCCAAGGGGTTGGCCAACGGATTTCCGATTGGCGTCACCATCGCCCGTGCCGACGTCGCCGACGCGCTGAAAGGCCTGACCATCTCGACCTTTGGTGGCGGCCCGGTGGCGACTGCGGCCGGCAACGCCGTGCTCGAGTTCATCGAAGAGAAGAATCTTCGAGCCAACACCGAATCCGTCGGGGCCTATCTGAAAGCTGGCCTTGAAGGGTTGCAGGCGAAGCACAACTGGATTGGCGAGGTGCGCGGCATGGGGCTGCTGTTGGGCGTCGAGCTGGTGCGCGACCGCAAGACCAAGGAGCCGGCGCCCAAGGAGACCAACGCGCTGCTGGCCCGCTGCCGCGATCAGCGCATCCTGGTCGGCAAGGGCGGGCTGTATGGCAACGTGATCCGCATTTCGCCGCCGATGAACATCAGCCGCGACGATGTGGACGAGTTCCTGCGCCGTTTCGATCGCGCGTTGGCCGCGGTCTCGTCCTAGACCACCTCCGCCAACCGCCGCCGCAGATACCGCCGCTCGACGGCGTTGGTGGAGCGCTCAAGCGCGCGGCTGTACGCCTCTGCGGCTTCGGGGCGCCGCTGCATGCGGCGGAGCAAATCGGCGCGCGCGGCATGGAACAGGTGGTAATCCTCGAGCTCTGCCGCCAGCGCGTCCATTTCGGCCAGGCCGCGCTCGAGTCCGGCGCTCATGGCCACGGCGACGGCGCGGTTCAAGCGGACGATGGCGCCGGGCACGAGCGGAACCAAGCGTTCATACAAGGCCGCGATCTGCGCCCAATCGGTCTCCCCGGCGCTGGCGGCTTCCGCGTGGCAGGCCGCGATGGCCGCCTGCAGCCGCTGCGGGCCGACGCCCGGCATGGGCAGCGCGCGCTCGACCAGCGCCAGGCCCTCACGGATGCGCTCCCGGTCCCAGAGGGTTCGGTCCTGCTCCTCGAGCGGCACCAACTCGCCCTCGGCGCTGGTCCGCGCCTCGCGCCGCGAGTCTTGCAAGAGCATCAGCGCCAGCAGGCCCCAGTTCTCGCCATCCTCGGGCATCAGCGCGCAGAGCATGCGCGCCAATCGGATCGCCTCCTGGCACAACTCGCGCCGGACCAAGCTGTCGCCCGCGGCCGCGCTGTAGCCCTCGTTGAAGATGAGGTAGAGCACCGCCTGCACCGATGCCAGCCGTTCGGCGAGCGCCTCGCGCGCGGGAACTTCGTAGGGAATGCGAGCTTCCTCGATCTTGCGCTTGGCGCGCACGATGCGCTGCGCCAGCGTCGGTTCGGGCACCAGGAAGGCGCGGGCGATTTCCGGCGTGGTCAGCCCGCCGAGGGTCCGCAGCGTCAGTGCCACCCGCGATCGGGCATCAATCGCCGGGTGGCAGCAGGTGAACAGCAGCCGGAGCCGCTCGTCGGGGAAATGCCCCTCGCCTTCTTCCTCCGCCGGCGCCATCGGCCAGCCGATGGGCTCGGAGGGCCTGCGCTCGATTTCGTAGCGCAGCTCGTCTTCCTTGCCGCGCCGCGTCTTCTCGCGGCGGGTGCCGTCCACCAGCTTGCGCTGGGCGACGGTGGTCAACCAGGCGGCAGGGTTCGATGGCACACCGGCATCAGGCCAGCGCTCGAGCGCCAGCGTGAAGGCCTCCTGCAGGGCCTCTTCGGCGCGCTCGAACGAGCCCGAGCGCCGGATCAGCCCGGCCAAAATCCGGCCGGACTCCTGGCGAAACACTCCCGCGATCAGATCAGCCGCGTTCTGCATGCGGCGCCGCTGTTGCAATCGGCCGGACTTCGATGCATCCGCTGCGGCCCTGGCACTCGGTCGGGATGCGCGCGGCCCACTCCAGTGCTTCGTCCAGATCTCGGCAATCGAGGATGTAGTAGCCGGCCAACTGCTCCTTGGTTTCGGCGAACGGACCATCGGTGATCAGCGGCTTTCCGCCGCGCCAGCGCACGGTGGTCGCGGAGCGGGTCGAGCGCAGCGGCTCGGCGCCCTGCAGCATGCCGCGCCGAGCCGCCTCCTCCATCACCGCGCGGTGCCCGGCGCGAATGCGCGCCTCTTCTTCCGGGGGCAGCGTTTCGTCCATCTCCTGACTGTAAACCAGCAGCATGTACCGCATATTCTTCAGGCCTCCTTTGCATTCAGCGCCGGTCCAGCGGCTCCCGCAGGACCGGCCCAGGCTGAATGCCGACGGCTGGTTGCAGACCGCTAGCTGCCGAAGGTCATGATCGGCCGCACCTCGATCGAGCCGAACCGCGCCCCGGGGATCTTGGCCGCGATCGCAGCGGCGGCGGCGCGATCGGCGGCTTCGACCAGGTAGTAGCCGCCCAATTGCTCCTTGGTCTCGGCAAAGGGGCCGTCGGTGACCACCGGCTTGCCGTCGCGCACGCGCACCGTGGCCGCGGCCTGGGTGGGCTGGAGGGCGTTGCCGCCTTTGATGGCGGCGGCATGCTCGGTGCCGAAGGCGCGGTACTTGTCGAGTTCGGAAGGGTCATAGCCCTTGGCGAAACGCTGCTCATTGTCGTAGATAAGCAATAGAAATTGCATGGTCATTCTCCTTGGATTTTGGCTGGGCGTCGGCCGCCTCATCTGCGCGACGCACCGCCGCCCGGAATTCGACATTTTCCCCAGGTCGAGCGGAATCAAGCACTTGGGTCGGTCCAACTCCAGTTCTTGATGGCGGGAGGATCCTCGAAGTGTTCGCGCGTGTACTCCACGCTGGAGGCCACGGCTTGCTCGCAGGCCCGGATCAGCGCCTCCTGCCGCGCCCCCGCCGGCATCGCGCGGCGCAGCGCCTCGGCCGCCAGATGGAATCGGCTCATGTGGTTGAGCACCACCATGTCGAAAGGCGTGGTGGTCGTGCCCTGCTCGACGAAGCCGCGGACATGGAAGCGCTCGGCGTGCGGCCGCCCATGGATGACTTCATGGACCGCGCGCTGATATCCATGGAACGCGAAGACTACATGCTTGCTCGGGGTGAACAACTCGGCAAAGCGCGCCTCCGAAAGTCCGTGAGGATGCACGTCCGGAGGGAACAGGCACATCAGGTCGAGCACGTTGACCAGGCGCAGGCGCAGCTCGGGCGCGTTCCTGCGCAGCCACCAGGCCGCGGCCACGGCCTCAAGCGTGGGAATGTCGCCGCAGGCGCCCAGCACCACGTCCACCTCGGCGTCCCCGCCTCCGCATCCCGGCGTTCCCGCCCAATCCCAGGCGTCGGCACCCTTGCGGCAATGCTCGGCCGCGGCCTCGGCGTTGAGCCATTGCAGCTGGGGCTGCTTGTCAATGACGATCAGGTTGACGGTGTTGGTGCAGGCGAAGCAATGCGCCGCCAAGGCCAGCAGGCAGTTGGCGTCGGGCGGAAAGTAAATCCGCGCCACCGTGCCGCGCTTCGAGAGCATCACGTCAATCAAGCCGGGGCCCTGATGGCTGAAGCCGTTGTGGTCATTGCGCCAGCAGGTCGAGGTCAGCAGCAGGTTGAGCGATGCGACCGGCGCGCGCCAAGCCAGCGCCTGCGCCGCTTCCAGCCACTTGGTGTGCTGCACGATCATCGAGGCCGCCACCATGGCAAAGGCTTCGTAGGTGGCGAAAAGGCCGTGGCGGCCGGTGAGGAGGTAGCCTTCGAGCCAGCCCTCGCAGAGGTGCTCGCTCAGGACCTCGATCACCCGCCCATCGCGGCCCAGATGATCGTCGAGAGCAAGGATCGGCAGATCGAAGCGCCGGGAGGTGACCTCGAGCACGTTGTCGAGGCGGTTGGAGGCCAGTTCATCGGGGCAGAAAATCCGAAACAAGCCGGCATTCTTGGGTTCGGCCAGCAGGTCGCGCAGCCATCGTCCCAGTTGCCGCGTGGACTCGTGCTGCTCGGTCGCCGGCTTGGCCACCGCGAGCGCCTGCCGACGCCAATCCGGCAGGTGCAGAGGCTGCCGCAGTTTTCCCCCATTGGCGTGCGGATTGGCGCCCATGCGGCGGTCGCCCTTCGGCGCCCAGGCGATTACGTCGGGGCGTGGGGCGCCGGCCGCGGTGAACAGCTCGTCGGGCCGGTACGAGCGCATCCAAGCTTCGAGCCGGGCCAACTGCTCGGGGTCTTGCTTCACATCGGTCAGCGGCACTTGGTGGGCACGGAACGTCCCTTCGATCGGCACTCCCTTCCACTCTTTCGGCCCGGTCCAGCCCTTGGGCGTGCGCAGGAGGAGGATCGGCCAGTTTTTCCCGATTCCGCTGCGTCGAATGGCTGCGAGATCGTCCAGGGAGGCCTCCAAGGCCCAGGCCAGTTCCTGGTGCACGCGCGGCGGGTCGTCCCCGGCGACCACCCGCGGCGCATACCCCAAGCCGGTGAACAGGGCGCGCAGCTCGGCGTCGCTCTTGCGGGCGGGCACGGTCGGGTTGGCGATCTTGTAGCCGTTCAGGTGCAAAATCGGCAGCACGGCGCCGTCGCGCCCCGGTGTGAGGAAATCAATGCCTTTCCACGAACCCGCCAGCGGTCCGGTCTCGAATTCGCCGTCGCCCACCACGGCCACGGCCAGCAGATCGGGGTTGTCCATCACCGCGCCGAAGGCATGGGTCAAGACGTATCCCAGTTCGCCGCCTTCGTGGATCGAGCCCGGCGTCGGCGCGCTGACGTGGCTGGGAATGCCGCCCGGGGTCGAGAATTGGCGGAAAAGGCGGAGCATTCCGGCTGAATCTCGCGTCACCTCCGGGTAGACCTCGCTGTAGGTGCCCTCCAAATAGACGTTCGCCACCACCGCCGGCCCGCCGTGGCCGGGTCCGGCGAGGAAGATGCAGTCCAAGTCGCGCAGCCGGATCAGGCGGTTCCAGTGGGCGTAGATGAGGCTGAGCCCGGGCGACGTGCCCCAGTGCCCCAGCAGGCGGGGCTTGATGTGCTCGGCCCGCAGCGGCTCGCGCAGCAGCGCATTGGCCTGGAGATAGATTTGGCCGACGGTGAGGTAGTTGGCGGCGCGCCAAAAGCGCTCGATCCCGACCAACTCTTCCGGCGACAGCGGCCCGAAGGGCACCGCGCTCGACACTGCGGATTCGAAGCGAAACATCCCGCCTCCTCTTACTATGGTAGTCGCCCCATGCCGCCTGCCATTGAAGCCGCGCATCTCGCGAAAACCTATCCGCGCCGCGGGCAGCCGCCGGTGCGCGCGCTCGAGGAGGTGAGCTTCTCGGTCGCCGCGGGCGCCATCTTCGGCTTGCTCGGCCCCAACGGCGCGGGGAAGACCACGCTGCTCAAGATTCTCTCGACCCTGCTGCGCCCGACGTCGGGGACCGCGCGCATCGCCGGCCACGACTGCGTCGCCGCGCCGCTTGCCGTCCGGCGGCAGATCACCATGGTCTTGCAGGAGACCGCCGCCGAACTGTTCCTCAGCGTGCGCGACAACCTGCTCAGCTACGCGCGCTTCCACGGGCTGGCCGCGCCCGAGGCCCGCCGCCGCGCCGATGCCGCCCTGGAGCGCTTCCAGATCGTTGACCGCGCCGGGGACAAAGTGCAGGACCTCAGCGGCGGCACCCGCCGCCGCGTGCAGGTGGCCAAAATATCCATGGCCGACACGCCGGTGGTGTTTCTGGACGAGTTCTCGACCGGCATGGATCCCATCCTGAAGCGTTCGGTGATGGGCTACTTGCGCGAAGAGGCCGCCCGCGGACGGACGATGGTGCTCACCACCCAGATCCTGAGCGAGGCCGAAGAGCTGTGCGATGAAATCCTGATTCTCAACCACGGCCGCGAAGCGGCCCGCGGCGACCTGAACGCGCTCAAGCTGCTCTCGGCCGGCGTCTACGAAATTCGCATCATCTTCGACCGCCTGCCCGACGGGCTTTCCGGGCAGATTGCCGCGCTGCGCCCGCTGCGCTCGATCGTGGAGGGGCAAACCGTCGAGTTGGCGCTGCGATCCGGCGATGCCGACGTGCTTCCGGTGGTCAACCGGCTGGCGGCGGGGGCGCAGGTGCGCCACCTCGAAATTCATGGCGCGAGCCTCGAAGACATCTTCGTCCAACTCACCGGCGGAGGCCGCCCATGACCCCGCTGGCCGCGATGGCCTACCGCGAGGCCCGCATCCGGGCCACCAACTTCGCTTTCTTGTTCTGGGATCTGCTCTACCCGCTGTTCTACCTGCTGGTCTTCGGGGTCGGCGTCAATGCTTCGCTCAACGGCGCCGCGCTTGGCGACGGCGTCAGCTACAACGCCTTCTTCCTGGCCGGCGTGCTCGGCATCGCCAGCTTCGGGATCGCCAACAACAGCGCCTGGTCATTTTTCCTCGACCGCGACAACGGCATCTTCTTCGAAATGCTCACCTATCCGATGCGGCGCTCCGACTATTTGCTGGGGAAGATGTTCCTCAACATCGGCATCGCCATCGTGCAGGCCGCGATCACGATCGCGGTCGCCGCCGAGCTGCTCGGCATCGGGATGCGCTGGAGCCGCTGGCCGCTGCTGCTGGCCGCGGTCGCCGGCGGAGCGGCAGCCTGGTTCTTCCTCTATTCGATCTTCGCGCTGCGCATCCGCCGCAACGACCTGTTCAACAGCGTCACCTCGATCTTTTATTTCGTCTTTCTGTTCGCCAGTTCGCTGTTCTACCCGATCGAGGCGCTGCCGCGCTGGTTCCGCGTCACCGCGCTCTGCAACCCCATCACCTGGCAGGTGGATGTGCTGCGCTACGCGACCGTGGGCCTGGGCCAAGGCGCGGCCGTGGCTTGGGAGGCCGCCGCCTTTGCAATATTCGGGATTGCCTGCTTCGCCTTCGCGGTCCACAGCCTAGCCCGGCAAGGTTGACATCAGGGCCGAGGCGTGCCGCGCCAGCATGCGCTCTTCGTCGGCGGCCACCACGCGGGTGTCATGGACCAAGCCGTCGGCGATGCGCACGCGCAACTGAGCCGCGTGCTCGCCGATGCCGCCGCTGAACGCCAACAGGTCGCAGCCGCCCAGCACCGCCCGCAGGGCGCCGACCTGCTTGCGGGCGGAGTGCACGAAGACCTCCACCGCCAGTTTCGCCCGCGGGTTCGGGGAAGCCAGCAGCTCTTTCATGTCGCCGCTGGTTCCCGAGATCGCGAGCAGGCCCGAGTCCTGGTTCAGCATCGCATCCAATGCAACCGGCGGCAGTTGCTTCATCAGGTGCAAGAGCACGCCCGGATCCAGATCGCCGCTCCGGTTCGACATCACCATGCCGCCCAAGGGGGTGAACCCCATGCTGGTGTCCACGCTCGCGCCCGCACGCACTCCGGTCACGCTGCAGCCGTGTCCGAGATGGGCGATGACCAGCCGCTCCGGCAGCGCGCCCTCCGATCGCAGGGCCGCCACCACGGATTCACACGCCAGCCCGTGATAACCGTAGCGGCGAATTTCGGGGAAAGGCATTGCCACCACGCGCGCTGCAGCCGGCATGGTCTGGTGAAAGGCTGAATCGGAACACGCAATCTGTGCGGCTCGAGGGAAGGCGCGCTCGCAGGCTTCGATGGCCTTCAGCGCCTGCGGCAAATGGTCCGGCGCCAGCGCAACCCGCTCCTGCAGCTCGCGCTTGGCAGCGGCGTCCAGCCGGCGCGGCGCGGTCCAATCGAGCGGCGCGACCACCCGGTGGCTCACGGCCTCAGGGGCCTGTTCCGGCAGCGTGCGGCGCACCGCCGCGGCGAAATCCGCCGCCGTTTTCAGGCCGCCGGCTTGCTCTTCCCACACCCGCCGTTCGCCCTCAAACCGCGCCAGCTTGAGGCTGGACGAGCCGGTGTTGACCGCCAGAATCTGCACGCAATAGTTTACGCTCCAGGGGCGGCGACCATGCGCGGGGGTCGCGCCGTTGGCACCGTGGGCCAAGTCGGCGCGATCAGGCCGCGAAAATCCGAAGGCGCATACGCATGCGTTTGCGCCCCCAGCAAGCAACCAGGCGGCCCCGACAGGGTTGGGGTCCAGGGTGCGAGCGTAGCAGCGGGCACGCCCTGTCGAGCGTTAAGCGGTTGGCGGGGCGCAGCCCCGCGGGGCTCGCGCCAGTCATTGCCGCCCCAAGCTGCCCCCAGCCTCGCCCGCGGCGCGCCCTTGCTGACGCGCGACCAGCGGGTTCGCCGTTCGAAAATCCTGCGCTTCGCCTAGAGGTTCGAGGCTTCGCCGAGCTGCCGCCGCCGCCAAGCCAAGCCGGCCAGCAGCAGCACGCCGCCGCCCAGCAGAGCCCACGTGCCCGGCTCCGGGGTGGCGTCGAGTGAGCCGCCATTATCAATGGGCGAATCGAACGTGGGGCCGTTCGAGAACGAACCGCCGGTCAGGTCCAGCGTGGTGGTGTCCGGGCCCAACGGCTCGTTGGTGATCAACTGAATCTGGAACGGATCGTTCTGCAGCAAATCGAAGATCGGATCGCTGGTCAGCGAACCGGACGAATCGGCTGGGTCAAAGCCAATCGCGTTGCCAGCGCCCAAATCGGTTCCGCCCGTGACATCCACGTCCCAATTGGTGAGCTGCTTGAAAAAGCCCCCGGGGCAGGTGCCGCAATTGACGAACGTGACGGTTAAGAACCCGCTGGCGGTCGCTCCGTCCTGGAAACTCACGTTGTTCAAATTGAAGGTCGTGATGGAGTCGGCTTTCGCCGTTGCGGCTCCGACGCAGAGCACCAATCCAGCCAGCACACTCAGCCAAAGCCCTCGGGTCATTTTCATGGCGCAACCTTTCCCCACCCTCAGCGCATCTTGCGGGCCAAATCACTTTCCTACTGTTGCAGGAGTTTTTGCAGCACCGGCGAGATCGGAATGCGCAGGCGGCTGCATATTGTGCTCAATCCGCTGCACATCCCGCCGAAGGAATCTGCGAAGCGGCGTATACTGCTCTCGCTAAGAAATCGCTTCCCCATGCTGTCCCCAGATCCAGACTTGGACGCGACCATCCAGGACCAGCCTACGCTGGTCAGCAGCACTCCGGCGGCCCCCGCGCACCTGGATGCCACTCTGGCGGTCGGCTCGACTTCGGTTGCAGCCCCGGTTCCGGTGCTCGCCGCTGGCGACCCCCAAGTTCGCGTGGGCAGCTACACCATCACCGGACGCCTCGGCGAAGGCGGCATGGGGGTGGTGTACGAAGCGCTGCAGGACAATCCGCGGCGCCCCGTAGCCCTTAAGATCATCCGCGGCGCCTTTGCCGACGAACAGGCCGTCCGCATGTTCCAGCGCGAAGCGCAAGTGCTGGGCCGGCTTCGCCACCCCGGCATTGCGGCCATTTACGAGTCCGGTCGCACCCCTGACGGCCAGCATTATTTCGCGATGGAACTGGTCCGCGGGCGGCGGCTGGATGAATTTGTCCGCGGATTGGCGCAGGACCAGTCCAAGGCGGTGCTTCGCCAGAAGCTGCGGTTGTTCCTCTTGATCTGCGACGCCGTGAGCTACGCCCACCAGCGCGGCGTGATCCACCGCGATTTGAAGCCCGCCAACGTGCTGGTGCAGGAGGCCGAGGCGGTGTCGGTGTCCACCCTGACACCCTCGATCGTGGCCGAGAGCCAAGGCGGAGTGAAGGTGCTCGATTTTGGCTTGGCGCGCATCGCGGAGGACGAACTGGGGGGGGCCAGCCTCGCCACCCAGCCGGGGACCATCCAGGGCACGGTGCCCTACATGAGCCCCGAGCAGGTGCGCGGGGCCACCGATCAAATTGACGTGCGCAGCGATGTCTACGCGCTCGGCGTCATTTTCTATGAAATGCTCGCGGGCGCGCTGCCCTACGACCTGCGCAAGGCCAGCCTGCCCGAAGCCGCCCGCATCATCTGCGACCAGGCGCCGCAGCCGCTGCCGCCCGCCTTCCCGCGGGAGCTCAACACCATTGTCGGCAAGGCGCTCGAGAAGGCGCCGGCGCAGCGGTACCAAAGCGTGGCCGCGTTCGCCGAGGACATCCATCGTTTCCTCTCCGACCAGCCCATCTTGGCCCAGCCTCCCAGCACCATCTATCAGCTTCGCAAGCTCGTCACCCGCCACAAGCTGGGCTTCAGCGCTGCGGCGGCGCTGGTGATCCTGCTGGCGGGCGTGGCCGTGGCCATGACCGTGCAAGCGGGCCGCATCGCCGTGCAGCGCGATCGCGCCGAGCAGGAATCGAAGTTTCTCACCCATCTGTTCCAGGCCTCGAAACCCGACCAAGCCCGCGGCAAGACCGTCACCGCGCGCGAGTTGCTCGATCAAGGCGCCAAGAACATTCAGGCCGACGCCACCATGGATGGCGAGGTCAAGGCGTCGCTGCTCGATACCATGGGCGGCGCCTACTCCAGCTTGGGGCTGTTTCCGCAAGCCCAACCCTTGATCGAGGCCTCGCTTGCGGCCCGCACCGCCCAGTTCGGCGCCGACAGCGTCCCGGTCGCGCAAACCCTGCGCGACCGCGGCCTGCTCAAGCTGAACGCCGGCAACGACGCCGGCGCCCAGGCCGATTATTCCCGAGCGCTCTCCATCTACGAAAAGGCGGAGGGGCCGGTCAGCGTGAACATTGCGCAATTGCTGAACGACATGGGCACGGCCCTGGATCACGTCGGGCAATTGGATGAAGCCCAGAGCTACTTTCAGCGTGCGCTCGACATGAGCATCAAGCTCGATGGACCGAACAGCAAAGAGCTGATTCCGATGCGCACCAATCTTGCCTACATCGCTTATACCCGCAAGGATTACGCAGGAGCGGAGCAGGCCTTCCGGCAAGAGTTGGCCGCCGCGGTGCAAATTTACGGTCCGGACCATCCCTTTGTCTCGAAGATCACCAACAACCTGGGCGGCGTCCTCTACACGGAGAAAAAATACTCCGAGGCGGAGCAATTCTACTCGCAAGCGCTGGCCTTGAACCGCAAGCTGCTCGGCAATGCGCACCCGGAGATCGGCCTGGATTTGGCCAATATTGCCGAGGCGCGCGATGCGCAAGGCGACTTGGCGGGCGCCGAGCAGGAATATCGCCAAGCCATCGCGGTGCTGCAGCCCAAAGTCCCCGCCACGGATCCACGCCTTCGATTCGCCGACACCAACCTCGGCTCGGTGCTGATTCGCGCAGGAGGCGCCGCCAAGGTGGCCGAGGCCGAAACCCTGCTCCGCACCGCCTTGGCCGCCGATCAAAAGGCCCTGCCGCCTGGATCCTGGGACATCGCCGACGTGCAATCCGAGCTCGGTGCGGCGCTGCTCGAACAGCGCCGGTACGCCGAGGCCGAGCCGATGCTGGTCGGCAGCTTCTCGACCCTGCAGACCAAGCTCGGCGCCAATGACCCTGCCACCGTCACGCGGGCGCTCGATCGCATCGTCCGCCTTTATCAGGAGTGGGGCAAACCCGAACGCGCCCGACCGTACCTCGCACTTCGCAAGAATTGACGCCGCGGCATTCGCCGCGGCGCCTAATACCGATCGTGGTGGCGGACCCACGCCATGCCGTGCTTGAGCCCGGCTTCGTTGCGCCCCACGGGCGTCAAATCAATGTAGTTGTACGTCCCGAGCAGGATGTCGAGTCCGCGCGCGTAGGTGGAGTAGGTGTGGAAGACTTCGCCCGCCGCGTCTTTGAAGAATACGCTCAAGCCCGGGCGCTCCTCGCTGTCGAAGACCTGCAACTGGTAGTTGTATAGCGTCTTCTCGCCGGCTTTGGCCTCCGGCTCGCGGGTGGCTTGGTACTTCCGGTTGAAATCGGTGCCATGGGAGGAGTACCAGGGAAAGCCCCAGCCCATGCGCTGCTTGAACGCCTCGATCTCGGCCAGCGGTGCTCGCGAGACCGCCGCCCAGGTGATGTCGCGCGCGCGCAAGTGGGGCAGCATGCCGTCCACGTGGTCGGCGATGAACGAGCAGCCGCTGCATCCCTCTTTCCACCCCGGCGCCAGCATGAAGTGGTAGACGATCAACTGGCTGCGCCCTTCGAACATCCCTGCCAGCGTCACCGTCCCGTTCGGGCCCTCGAACCTCTGGCCGCCCTCAGCATGCTCCCACGGCAGCTCGCGGCGCTCGCGGCTCAACTCATCCCGCAGCTTGGTGAATGCCTTCTCCTTCTCCAGCAGTTCCTTGCGCGCCGCCGTCCACTCCGCGGCCGAAACAATCTTCGCTGTCGTCGTTGCCATGGTGTTGTCTCCTGATGCGGCAGCAACCGAGTTGCCGCCTGCCCAAAATCAAGGTCGAGGGGCGGGGTCCCGCATGCGGTCCCGCCTCGCTGCCGGCAAGCAATCTTCGGCCACCTTCGCCTCGACCGACCCGGGAGGCGAGGGGAGGCCCGGGGCGGAGCTCCGAAAACGGTGGCCGTGCCCCATGCCGAAAAAGGCCAGCGCGGCGGCGCTGCCGGAGCCTGCCGCTCCGGCCATTGCCACCGCCGCGTTGGCGATGCAGAGCGGGCAGATCGTCACTGCTTCTTTTCCGCCCGCTGCTTGATGCCTTCGCCGATCTTGTGCCAGCCGCCGCGCATCCCGCTTTTCACCTCTTCTGGAACCGCGCCGACCGCGTAGTGGTGGAACACGATCTTCGTCCCCGTGCCGTCCGCGCTCAGCCGGTACTGCACGTTGTTGGCGACCGGATGCGAGAGCATGAGCGGGCCGAAAAATTCGAGCAGCGTCGGCCGCTTGATCGCCTGCACCTGCGCCCAGTGGTGCCCATTGCCCTGGCCGAGGTCCCGGTACCAGCGCCCGCCGGGCCAAGCCTCGACCTTCATGCGCATATCTTCGCCTTTGCCGTCCACCATGCCCGGGCCGAGTTGCTCGAGCAGCGCCTCGAACGTCTTCTCGAGTCTGGCGTTCACGTGGATCTCTTCGGTGATGCTGAGGATCAAGTCCTCAACCTTCGGGGCTGTTATCGCAGTGCTCATCGTCATGTCTCCTGGTTCGCTATGCCGTTTGCTTCTGAATGAAGGCCGGCGCTTCGTCCGCGCTCGGCCCCCAGGTCGAAGGCACCGCGACGTCCAGCATCCGCAGATACACGCTGAATTGGCCGCGGTGCTGATACCAGTGGTTCAGCATGATGTCGCGAATGAACTTGCCGCGCGGCATCGTCAACAGCGCTTGTCCGTTCACTTGCAATTGCCACAGTTCCTGCATGGCGCTATCGCTGTGGCTGAGCAGCTCCAGCCGCACCGCCGCCATGCCCTCGTCGTGGGCCTCGAGGATTTCTCCTTTCCGCGCCGGCTGGGCCGTGGGGCCGCCCACGCCCGGAAACTGCGCCGGGTTCAACCGCACCAAGCGCGCCACCGATCCCGGAACCTGGGCGAGGTGCAGCGCCAGTTGACCCGCGGTCAGCGATTTCTGGTGCGGTTTCCATCCCAGCTTCTCTTCCGGCAGCCGCTCCAGGAATTTCCGTGTCAACGGCGCCTGCTCTTCGAATTCACCCATCAAGTCTTGGGCCATGCTCATTGTGATTTCTCCTTCTCTTCTTCGGACATCTTGGCCTCCGCGCGCGCCTTCACGTTCGTCAGCGTGTGCCGCCAGAACCGCTCGAATTCGCTCGTCCAGGCGTGCAGCGGGCGGAGGGCGACGGCGTTGGTTTGGTACAGCTTGCGCCGTCCCTCGCTCCGCATCCGCACCAGCCCGACTTCCCGCAGCACCCGCAGCCGCTTCGATACCGCCGGCTGCTCCATCTCCAGCGCATCCACGATCTCGTTCACCGACCGTTCCCGGTCGGCCAGGAAGGCCAGAATCTCGCGCCGCTGCGGCTCGGCTACCGCATTGAATGCATCCGAGGTGGTCGCCGCTCGTGCCATACCCAGCCATAATATATGCCTAGATGGGAATATGTCAAGGGGGTTCCGGCCGGGCCACCGTGCAGGCCGGGTATTCCTTGTCGCGCTAGGCACAAGCGCTATTTCGCGCGGAAGTCCACGGAGACGGCGAGGCGCTCGCCGCGGAGCTCGAGCAGATTGCAGAACGTGCGCTCGCCGCGGCGGCTGAACTCGAGCGACACTTCGCTGCCTCCAATCCGAAGGCGCTCAATCCGCAGCCACTGCAGCCATTCGGGAAGAGGGGGGTTGACCACCCGCAGCTCGTGCCGTCCGGCGTTGGGGCGCAGTCCGAGCGCGGCGGTCAGCAGCAGGAACCACGCGCCCGAAGCCCAGGCTTGCGGTGAACAGGAAACCGGATAGTTCACCGGCTGGTCAAACGCGCCGCGTTGCACGCCGACGAAGAGTTCGGGCAGGCGCTGGTCGCGGAAGTAGTTCGCGGCTTGGAACAGGCCAGTCAGCATGCGCATCAGCGGCTGCTTCAGGTCGTAGAAGGCGAAGCCTTGCGCGATCAGCGAATTGTCGTGCGGCCAAATCGAGCCGCGATGGTAGCTCAGGGGGTTGAAGGTCGGCTCGGCGGCGGACAGGGTGCGCACGCCCCAGCCGCTGTACATGTCGGCCGCCATCAGCCGGCGCGCGACCTGGCGGGCACGTTCGCGGCTGATGATGCGGCTCCACAGCAGATGCCCGGCGTTGGAGGTGATGGCCGCCTGGGCCTGCTTGCCGCCGTCAAGCGCGGCCGCGTAGTAGCTGCGCTCGGGCAGCCAGAAGCGGCGCTCGAAGCGGTGCGCCAACTCGGTGGCCTGCCGCTTGAGGCGGTCCGCGCCTGCGCTGTCGCCCACGGTGCGCAGCAGGCGCGACAGGCGGTAGCGCGCGTCGTAGCAGTAGCCTTGCACTTCGCATAGCGCCATCGGTCCCTGGGGCAGCGAACCGTCGGCGTGCAGATAGGCGTCCCAGGAATCCTTCCAGCCTTGGTTGGCGAGGCCTTGCGGGGAACGGCGCTCGTATTCCACAAAGCCGTCGTGGTCGAGATCACCCCAATGCTCGATCCATTCCAGCGCCGTGCGCGCCGCCGGCAGCAGTTCTTCCAGCAATGCGTCGTCGCCGGTCCAGTTGTAGGTCTCGTCGAGCACGATCAAGAACAGCGGGGTCGCGTCCACCGAGCCGTAGTAGGGCGAATGCGGCATCTCGCCAGCGCGCGTCATCTCCCCCTCGCGCATTTCGTGCAGGATCTTGCCCGGCTCCTCATCGCGCCAGTCGTCGCGCTGGGTGCCTTGGCGGTGGGCCAGGAACCGCAGCGTTTCTTTCGCCAAGTGCGGATGCAGCGCCAGCGACTGGTAGCTGGCGATCAGGGAGTCGCGGCCGAAGACGGTGGCAAACCACGGAATGCCGGCGGCCACGATCTCGCCCGAGCGCGGCGGCGGGACGCCGCAGTCGGCCTCGGCGTCCAGGCCGCCGCGCTCGAACGGCACCCGCAGCGAAAAGAAGTCGCTCATCGCGGTTTCGAGGCAGCGATCGAAGAGGTCGTCGGAGGAGTGGAATGCCGTCGTGGCCTTGGCCCAGGCCGCATAGCTGTCGCGGCGCCGGCTGAGGCACTGGGAAAATTCCGCCGCCGCTTCCGGGGCCGCCGCCGCCGGCTCTTCGGGGCGCGAACCTACGGCGGCGCTGATCTGCGCGGCGATCTTCTGCTGCCCGCCGGGGGGCAGCTCGATCTCGAACCGCGCCCGGCCGGCGGCCAGCTCCAGCGGAGCCGGCTCGAAGCGGATGCGGGTCTGCCGAAACAGTTCATCCCGTCCCAAATAGGCGTAGATCATGCCGTCGGGCCGCGGCACGGGCTCGAAATACGTGCCCGCCGCCGAACGCAGCATTCCGCGCACCTGGAAGACATCCATGAAGTCAGTGTCGAAGCGCAGCTCAATCGCCAGCGTCACCGGTTGGAGCCCGAAATTGTGGAAATGCAAACGATCGAAGAAGCAGCCGGCCAGCAACTGCTCGCGATGAATGTGGACGGTGTTTTCGGGAAGATCCAAGTTGTCGCGCACCGCCACCGTGGTGGTGGTCAGCTCGATCTGCGCCAGGATGTTCTGCTGGCTGGAGGCCGAGAGCACCACGGCTCGGTGCCCATTGATGATCAACTCCCATTGGCTGAGGAAGCGGGTGTCGTGATGGAACAGGCCTACGTCGGTCGAGCTCGGCGGGGCGATGTCGCCTGCCAGCGCCGTGGCCAAGAAGGTCTTGCCGTCAATCAAGGTGAGATTGTTGACGCGGCGGGGTTCGCCGCTGCGCGCGGTGCGGGGCTGCGGCGGACGAAACTCCATCGCCCGCAGCTCCCGCGCCGAGACTTCAAGCACCATCCCTCGCAAGGATGCGCCTAGGAGGCTAAAGGCAGCCGTTCGGGCGCTAAAGAATGGCGCGGCCGCACGTCCTCCGGCGCGCTTTCAAGGCAACCGGCATAGAGATCGAGGTAGTGCCGCACCATATCTTGAGTGCTGAAGTGCGCAGCCACGTGGTTGCGGCATTCAGCGGCTGCCGGCAGCGGTCCGCCGGCGCGCTCGGCCATCTCGGCGGGATGGCGGCAGATCCAGCCAGAGATGCCGTCCTCGACCACCTCCGGCACGGAGCCGCGTCCGAAGGCCAGCACCGGCGCTCCGCAAGCCATGGCCTCGATCATCACCAGCCCGAACGGTTCTTCCCATTCGATGGGAAACAGCATCGCCCGCGCGCCGCCCAGGAGCTGGTTCTTCTCTTTGAGATTGACCTCTCCGATGTATTCGATATCGCCGCCCAATTGCGGCCGGATTTCGTGCTCCCAGTAATCGCGATAGAGGGGCTGGACTTCGCCGGCAATCTTGAGCGGCAACCCGGCGGCTCGCGCCACCGCGATCGCCGTGTGCGTGCCCTTGATGGGCGCGATTCTGCCGATGACGCAGAGGTAATCCCGCCTTCCGCCGCCCAGCGCATATTGCTCCAGGTCCAGTCCGTGGCGCACGACCTGCAGGCGCGGCATGCGTTCGCGCCGCGCCTGATCGCGGCTGATGGCCACGTACTGCACCTGCGGGTACTGGGCATAGTGGCGGCTCAGCGCCGGCTCGTGCGGATGATGCAGGGTATACACCATCGGCTGGCGCACGAAGCGCGCCAGGTGCAGTCCCGGGGCGTTGTTGAGGTGGATTAGATCGCAGTCGCCGGCATTTTGGCAGGCCCAACTCGAGTGGTCCAAATCCTCCAGGCTGCTCTCCAGCGCGGATGCAATCGGCCATTCACCCCGCCGCGAGCGCCAACGGGTTTCGCAGTTCACCTTCGAAGCGCCGACCGTGTACACCACGGGCTCGTGCCCGGCCTCGCGCAGCCCCTCCGCCAAATGCGCCACGAACAGCTCGGTGCCGCCATACCGCTCGGGCGGCACCGTGATGAATGGAGGCACAACGAGGGCGATGCGCATGGGGCGGGGACCAAAGTGTAAGAGGCGGCCTCCCGCTTGCGGGCTGCATGTGAGCTGGCAGCGGCGCCGTGGCGCCCATGCCCGGTCTCGGCGAACTGTGAACTGTGAACCGTGAACCCTGAACCGCGAACCCTCGCCGGCTACCAGGTGCTGTACGGCGTGCCGTCCCGGCCGGAACCGGAAGCGCCGCTGTGCACGTTGGTGATGCCGCTCAGGGTCTGATCCGGCGACAGGATCGTGTCGTCGCTTTCGGTCTGCCACGTGGTGCTCGAGTTGGTGAAAGGGTCCTTCGGCAATTCGCGCAAATAACCGGCCGAGACCAGATCGTCGAGCGACTGCGGGGCTTCCTGCTTGTCGAGCGTGTACTGGCTGATCAGCGAGCGAAGCTGGAACAGGTCGTCGTGCAATACGGCCTCTTTTGAAGCCACCAGGGTCGAGCGGTAGTTGGGCACGGCCAACGCCAGCAGAATGCCCATGATCGCCAGAGCGATGATCAGCTCGATCAGCGTGAACCCGGAATTGCGCCCGCGCTTCACCATTTGCTGAATTGCGTCCCGTCGAGGGCGGTGCCGGGGCTGGTGGTATAGACGTCAAACACGTCTTGGCCGCCCCAACTGGTGGAATCGGCGTCATCCTGCACCGAGCGCAGGCCCCAGTCGTAGGAATTGGTCATCGGATCTTTGGGAATGGCGCGCAGGAAGCGGATCTTCTCCGTTCCCATGGGCACACCGTTCACGAGCGTGTCCAAGTCCGGCGGATAGCCTTGGGAATCGGTTTGAATCTGGATCAAGCCGCGGTCGGCGGCGTCCTTGTAGCGATCAATGGCGGCGCGGATCTCGTCCAGCGCCAAGCGCAATTGATGCTCCTTCTGCCGCTCGACCGTCACCCGCGCCAGCGGCAGCGCCATCGAGGTCAGCACCACCAGGATGCTGGTCGCCACCACCAGTTCGACCAAGGTCATCCCGGCCGCGCGCTGTTGGCGCCGGGTCATTGAATCCGCACCATCCCGGGTGTGGCTTGCAGCGCCACCGGCGCGCCCTGGGGATTGCGGCCGCCCAGGCGAGTCAGCGTGATCGCGGATTGGCCGGCGGCCTTGGCCATGAAGGTGACGGTGAGCACGACCCCATTGCCGGCCACGCCGGGGGCATTCGGCGGACGGCTGACGCTCACCTGGGCGGTGCCGGATTGCGCATCTTCGCGGTGCACCAGCGCCGGAGCCTGCCCGTCCTGGGTCAAGAAGTTGCCGAGCGCCATGGTCTTCACTTCCAGCAGCCGGGGATCGTAGTTGAGCTGGAAGCTCATGGCGTAGGCATCGTGCGCATTGGCGAGCGCCAGCGCCACCTGCACGGGCTGCCCGACGCGCGCGGAGACGGCCGCGGGCGTGAATTGCAGCGTGGGCTGGTCCGGAGCCGGCGCGGGTGGCGTCGGCGCCGACGGCGGCGCGGCCTCGGCTTGCGATTCGCCGGCGCCCGCCGTCGCCGTCGCCATCTGCGCCGGCGGCAGCTCGCGCAGCCGGACATCGTCTTGCGTGCCGGTGTCCATCGCGCGGGTGTCTTCGGAGGTGACGTCGAGGTTGCGCACGATGTGCGGCGTCATCACCACCAGGATCTCGGTGTGCTGGGTCTCGTCGTGGGTGGAAGAGAACAAATACCGGAAGAGCGGAATTTCGCTCAGTCCCGGCAAGCCGCTCACGTTGTGGGTGACGGTGTTGATCATCATGCCGCCGAGCACTGTGCTTTCGCCGTTGCGCAGCTCGATGGTGTGGTCAATGACGCGGTTGCCCAGCACCGGCTGCTGGATGCCGCCGATGTTGTTGAAGCCATCCACTTCGGAGATTTCGATGCGGTTCTTCAGCAGCACCGAGCCGTCGGCGTGGATCTGCGGCGTCATGTCAATGTTGACGCCGACGGGCTGGTAGGTGAACTGCGTGTTCACCAGCGGGTTGATGCCCACGCCGCCGATGCCGGGCTGGAAGCTGCCGGTGGCGGTCGGAATTTTCTGGCCGATCTGCAGCGTCGCCTTCTGCCCCTGGATGGCGCGCAACTGCGGCTCCTGGATCTCGTGCGTGTTGTTGTCGCTGAGAATGGCGTTGAGCGTGGCGTTGGGGATGGTCACTGAGAAGTTGTGGCTGTTCAGGTGCGTCAACTCGTTCAGGGTGGGCGAGTTGGTGGTCGAGGTCGGGGTGGTCGAGGTGCCGTTGGTGTTGTTGGTGTTGTTGTTGCTGGTGGTGGTGCTCGACTGCGGCGCCTGCAGCCCGATGCTGAAGCTGTTGGGCGGCAGCAGCCCCAAGTCCTGGGCGCGGTCGCGGTTCACCTGCAGAATCCGCACGTCCACGACCACCTCGGGCGGGGCCTTGTCCAGGTCATCGAGGAGCTTCTGCACCATGGCCACCTTGTCGGGCGTGTCGCGCATGACCAGCGCGTTGATGCTGGCCACCGGCATCAGGTGCGGCTGCGGCTGCATCAGCCCGCGAATGGCCTGCGCCAGCTCGGTCAAATCGGTCGGCGCCTGGACGTTCTTGACGTAGAAAACCTTCAGCACCGTCTGGTCCACCGCCTGGTGCTTGGTGGCGGTGTCGTTGGCGACCAGAATCGTATTCGGCGTGATCGGCGTGTAGAAGCTGCCGGTCTGGATGTCGAGGATCTGCAGCACCTGCAGCAGGGTGACGTCGTGCAGCTCCAGATTCACCCGCGCCGCATTCGAAAAGCCGCCTTGGCTCGAGGTGTCGAAGATGACGTTGATGCCGGCCAACTTGCCCGCCGACAGGTAGGCGTTGCGCACGTCGCCGTTGGCGGTGAAATCCTTCAGCAGGGTGTTGGCCACCGCGCCCAGCTCGACCGGCCCGGCGGCGCGCGCCAGCCGCTCGGTCAGCGCGTTCGCGGCATCGGCGCCCACGGCGGCGCCCGGCGGCGGCGCCGGCGGATGCAGCAGCGCCTCGATGGCCTCGACTTCTTGCCCGGCGATGAAGTTGCCCGGATCAATCGCCGCGGCGTGCTGCATTTCGGCTTCGGCTTCCGCGTACTTCTTTTCCGCCTTGAGCTGCTCGCCCCTCTGGATGTGCGCGTTGGCAGCGGCGAATTGCGCCTTCTGGGTGGCGAGCTCGTACTCGACGCTGTCGGGCTTCAGCTCGAGGGCCTTCTTGAAGTCCACGTAGGCTTGGTCGTAGTTCTTGGCCGCCATCGAAATCTGCCCATGGCGGTAGTAGCCGGAGGATTGGTCCCCGGCCAGCGCCGGAAGCGCGGCGCACAGGCCAAGGCACACCACGAACTTGGAGATGGAAGGAAGAGACACGGATTTCCGCGAGCCTTTCAGCTCTGGACGTTTTGGCAAGTCTAACACACCCCTCTCAAGTTGAAGAGCGGCGCGCGGGCGCGCCTGTTCAGGTATTTTTTGCCCGGCATAATGGATAGGCATGGCCAAGGCCGACCGCATCGCCGAGCACAAGAACATCGCCGACAACCGGCAGGCGCGGCACAATTACCACATTCTGGAGCACTGGGAGGCCGGCATTGCCCTCACCGGGGGGGAAGTCAAGTCGCTGCGCGCCGGCCAGGCCCAGCTCAAGGACAGCTACGGCCTGGTGCGCGACGGTCAAGCGCTGCTGTTGAACTGCCACATCAGCCCGTACAAGAACGCCGGTTACGCCACCCACGAGCCCGATCGCACCCGGCGGCTGCTGCTCCACAAGGCGGAAATCGAGCGCATCGAGGGCAAGACGCGCGAAAAGGGGCTGACCCTCATCCCGATGCGCCTCTATTGGAAGACGGGCAAGGTAAAATGCGAGCTGGCCTTGGCCAAGGGCAAGCAGCTCTATGACAAGCGCGAGACCGAGCGGCAGCGTGAAGCCGACCGCTCCGCCCGCCAGGCCCTCAAGGAACGCAGCCGCCGCTGAATGCACTCATGAACACCGAACTCTTGTTTCTTGCCGACGAGCAGCTCCCCCAGTTGGAGGCCGATGCCTTGGTCCTGCTGATGGACAAGGAGCCGCCGCGCTGGAGCGCCGCCGCGGCCTCTCTTTATCAAGCGGAAGAATTCACCGGCAAGGCGCTGGAACTGGCGGTGCTGCATGCGCCGTCCGGATTCAAGGCGAAGCGCCTCGTGCTGGCCGGGCGCGGCGAGAAGTTCGCCCCGCCGCTGGATGCCTGGCGCTTGGCGGGCGTGGTGGCGCGCACGCTCAAGGGGAAGAACATCCGCGCGGTCACGCTCAAGGTGCCGTCGGATCTGGCGACCGAGGCCAGCCTGGTCGCGCTCATCACCGGCATGGAGAGCGGCAACTTCGACACCGACCAATACAAGAGCGACCGCAAGCCGGAGCGGCAGGTTTCATCCTTGACGCTGGTGCTGGCGCCGTCGGCCGACCGCGCCGCCGCGGAGAAGGCCGTGCGCGACGCGGCCATCATCGCTGCCGCGCAGCGGTTTGCCCGCGAGCTGGCCAACGAGCCCAGCAACCGCCTCACGCCGACCCTCATGGGCGAGCGCGCCCAGGCAATGGCGCGCGCGGCCGGGCTGGAGTGCGAGTTGATCGGGGTCGAACGCGCGCGCGAGCTCAAGATGGGCTCGTTCCTCAGCGTCGGGCTGGGCAGCGCCGAGCCGCCGGTGATGATGGTGCTGCGCTACCGCGGCGCCGAAGGCGGCCCCACGCTGGGCATCATCGGCAAAGGCGTCACCTTCGACACCGGCGGCATCTCGATCAAGCCCGCGGCGGGCATGGAGAACATGAAATTCGACATGTCGGGGGGCGCAGCCACGCTGGGCGCGATGCAGGCCATCGCCGCCCTCAAGCCCAAGCTCAACGTGATCGCCATCGTTCCGGCCACCGAGAACATGCCGGGCGGACGCGCGCAGAAGCCGGGCGATGTGCAGACGGCGATGTCGGGCAAGACCATCGAGGTGCTGAACACCGACGCCGAAGGGCGCCTCATCCTGGCCGACGCGCTGCATTACGCCAAGCAGCTCGGCGCAACGCATTTGGTTGATTCGGCCACGCTCACCGGCGCCTGCGTGGTCGCCTTGGGCAACGTCAATGCCGGCGTCTTCACCAACAACGAAGCGTTTTATGCCCGCTTCGAGAAGGCGCGCGCCCGCACCGGCGAAAAGATGTGGCGGCTGCCGCTCGATGGCGAGTACAGCGAGCAGACCAAAGGCACCGTGGCCGACCTGCAGAACATCGGCGGACGCTGGGGCGGCGCCATCTTCGCCGCCGCCTTCCTCGAAGCCTTCGTCGGCGACACGCCTTGGATCCACCTCGACGTCGCCGGCACCGCCTACCTCGAAGAAAACAAGCCCTGGATGCCGAAAGGCCCCACCGGCTCGCCCACCTACACCCTCATCGAGCTGGCGCGCGAGATGGCGAAGGAGTGACCCTTAGCCAGTGGCCAGTGCGCAGTGGGTCGTGGACACTCGTCACGATTTTCGCGCTTTCATTGGTTTGCGAGCGCAGTTCAGGCTGCCGATGGCGATCAGCTGCGCCGGGAAATAGCGTTGAATCGCTATTACGCAGTCGCCCTGGATTGGGCTATTGCGCGGCGCGGCGGGCGATGCGGAGCGCGGCGGCGGCGGGTGGGTTGTGGGCGCTCGCTTTGGCCGCCTCGGCGAAGGCGGCCCTGGCTTGGGCGGCATCGCCGAGCTTCTCAAAGCAGAGGCCGGTCATGGCGGAAATGAAGGGATCGCGGCGGGTGTCCTGCTGGAAGTCAGCCAGCGCGGTTTTGAAGTCGCCGCCGTAGAATGCGACGTAGCCGGCCAGGTAGGGGAAGAAGCCGACCTGCTGCGCGTAGAGCTTGTTGTCGTCCGATTGCATCTTCGCGAGTGCTTGCCGCGCCGCCGCCACTGCGCGTTCGGCTTCGGCTTTCTGTCCGCGCCTCGCCGCCAACCGCGCCAAGGCGTGCTGGTAGCGGTACTCCCAAAGGTCGCGGCGTCCCGGAGCGATGCCCGGCTCGGCCAGCCCGCGCTCGTGCCCGAGCTGGTACATGGCCGCCGCCGAATCCAGCGCGCCGAGGTCAATGCAGATTCGGGCGGCTTCGTCGGCCATTTCGCCTTCCTGATAAAAGGCGTTGTGCGCATCGGGGTGCTCTTGCGTCTGCCAATACGACATCACCTGCTTTTCGTAGGCGACCGTCTGGGGGCAGTCGCCGCTGAAGGCCCAGGACATGGCCAAATTGCGCACGGCGGCGGCTTTGGCGGCGGGTGAGGGCGCGCGGTCAATTTCGCGCTGCCACAGGACTCGAGCCTGCGTGCCCTGGCCGGCGAGATCCAACTGCGCGGCCTGCCGCGCCGCCGGGGACAGCGCAGGTCCACGGCCTTGAGAGAGCAGAGCGGCGGCGAGCACCGGAACGAGCGCGCCCGCGCGAAGCATCAGTGCCCTCCGTCGGGGCGCGCCATCCATTGCTGATACAGCCGCTGGTGCTTGCTCGGCGGCATGAGTTGGCCGTCAATGTACACCGACTTGATCTGCGAGCGTGGGTCAATCGGGTCGCCGCTGGCCAGGATCAGGTTGGCGCGCTTGCCCACCGCGAGCGAGCCCAGCTCGGAATCGAGGCCCAGAATCTGGGCCGGCGCCAAGGTGATGGACTTCAGCGCATCCTCGGGAGCGAGGCCATAGGCCTCGGCCAGGGCGGCGTTGTAGGGCAGGTTGCGGCTGTCGGCGGCCGAGCCGGTGACGATGGCAAAGGGAATGCCCGCCTTGGCCAACTCCGACGGCGTGGTGTAGACCGCGTCGTAGGGATCGTTTTCGCTGGCCGGCATGGCCGTGAGCGGCCCGTAGAGCACGGGCACGCCGGCGGCCTTGATCTCGGGAATCGCCTGCCAGGCGTCGCGCGCGCCAGCCACAATGATCTTCAGGTGCTGCTGCTGCCCGAAGCGGATCGCGGCGCGGATGTCGGCCGCGCTCGAGGCGGTCACGATCACCGGCAGTTTCCCGGTCACATACGGCGCCATCGCCGCCAAGGCCGGGTTGGGATCGGCCATGGTCCCCTGGACGGCGGCATAGCGGCGCGCCGCATCGAGGTAATCCCCTAGCTCTTGCAACGGGTTGCCTGCGGCCGCCGCGGCGCCGCCGCGGCCTCCGCCGTTGCCGCCGCGACCGCCGCCCGAGCCGGGCAGGTTGATCCACAGCGCCGCGCCGCGGCGCACGCTCATCTCGTCGTTGGTGTAGAGGCCGAGGTCCACGATGGAGGCTTGCGAAGGGATGAGGCCGCCGCGCATCGCCACCAGCGCCGTGGTGACGCCATTGGCGCGCACCGTACCGATGATGTCGCTGGCGGGGTTGACGCCGATGCTGGCCAGCAACTGCGGGTTGAAATCCCCCAGCTCGTTCGTGTCCACCGTGCCGGGCGCAGCGCCGGTGACCTCGGCGATGCCGAGCGTGGTGTCGGCGTCGAACAGGCCCGGATACACCGACATTCCGTGCCCAGCGACCACGGTCGCGCCTTTGGGCACGGCGGCATGCGCGCCCAGCGCGGTGATCTTGCCGTTTTCAAAGACGATGGTGCCGCTGGGGATCACGGGACCCACGCCGGGCACAATTCTGGCGTCCACGATCGCGACCGGCTTGGGCTGGGGCGCTTGGGCCAAGGCCGCGGCACAGAGCGCGGCGGCGGCAATGCAGATCAACCGTGTTCTCATTGATTCCCTCCGCCATCGCTGTCATCGGCCAATCCCAGGCTGAGCAGCGGCTGGAACAGCCTTTCGTATTCCGCCACCGATTTGCGGTGGGCCAGATCCTGGGCGCGGTCGAAGAACACGCGGCCGTCAATGATGGTCTTTTCGACCAGCGCGCTGGGCCCGAACGGATCGCCGTTGAAGATGGCGAAGTCGCCGTCCTTGCCCACGTCAATCGAGCCTACGGTCTTGTCAATGCCGAGCATCCAGGCCGGATTGAGCGTGATGGTTTGCAGCGCGGTCTCTTCGCTCACGTTGCCGTAATGAATCACCTTGGCGGCATCCTGGTAGAGCCGGCGCGCGCGTTCATCGGAATCGGAGTTGATGGCCGCGCGCACGCCCTTCTGCTCGAGCAGGGCGGCGTTGTAGGCGATGCCATCCACCGCCTCCATCTTGTAGCTCCAATCGTCGGCGAAGGTCGAGCAGCCGATGTTGTGCGACTTCAGCTCGTTGGCGATCTTGTAGGCCTCGAGGCAATGCTCGAGCGAGGCGATATGGAAGTGGAACTCGTCGCTGTCGTCAATCAGCGCCTGCATCTCCTGGCTCTCGTAGGAGTGGGCGTGGACGAGGACCTTGCCTTCCAGGATCCCGACGATCGGTTCCAAGTTCAAGTCGGTGCGGGGCGGATAAACGGCTTCGCCGCGGGCTGCGGCGGCGCGATAGTCGTCCCATTGCTTCTTGTAGACCTGGGCGGCCATGAACGCTGTGCGGATGGCGTCGTTCACGCCCTGGCGGGTCGCCGGATAGCGCCCATGCGGGTTGGCGGTTTGCTTGGGGTTCTCGCCCAGGGCGAACTTGATGCCTTGCGGAGCGCCCGGGTACAGCATCTCGTCCACCGGCAGCCCCCATTTGAGCCGCAGCACGGCATCCTCGCCGCCGATTTCGTTGGCGGAGCCGTGCAATTGGTGGATGATCGTTACCCCGCCCGCCAACTGCCGGTAGAGGTTGATGTCGTGCGGGTTGATGACGTCCTTGATGTGCGCCATGGCGCTGATCGAAGGCGCGCCCTCGTTCACCCCGCCGTCAATGGCGGTGTGCGAGTGCTCGTCAATGATGCCGGGGATGACGTATTTGCCGGTGCCGTCAATCACCGCCACGCCCGCGGGGGCGTCGAGGTTGGCGCCGATGGCGGCGATCTTCCCCGCCCGCACCAGGATCGAGGTGCGCTCCAGCGTGCCGTGGCTCGCCGTCATCACCGTGGCGTTGCGGATGAACAGATCGCCGGGCGCGGCCAGTGGGGCGGCCTGCGCCGGCGTCGGGTAGGCTTGGGCCGCCAGCCCCGCCGCCAGCGCCACGAGCACGATTGCCAGGTTGAATTTCATTGACCTTCTCCATTCCGCCCGCCGCGGCCGCGGCCGCCGTTGGCCGCCGGGGCCGGGTGGACCGGCAGCAGCTTGCCCGCCACCATGATCCATTTGTTCGTGACCGTTTCCTCGCCCAGCGGATCGCCGCTCGCCACCACCAAGTCGGCGATCTTGCCGGGCTCGATCGAGCCCAACTGGCTGCCGGCGCCGATGGCCTGCGCGGTGTTCAGCGTGAGCGCCTTCCACGCGTCGGCTTCGCTCAGGCCCTTGCCCATGGCCAATTTCGCTTGCGCGAATACGTTCTGGTTGGCGTTCATGCCCTGCGTGGTGAAACCGAACGCGATGCCCGCCTTCGCCAGCTCCGCCGGCGCGGTTTCCGCCGCCGCCCGCTGCTCGGCCGCCATCTCGGGGCTGGCGCCGCCGCGTCCGCCGCCAAAGCCGCCGCGCCCGCCGCCTCCCGGCGCGAAGGCGAGCGAAACCAGCACGCCGGCGTGCGCCGCCTGCAATTGCGGAATCGCTTTTTGCGCTTCCGTCGCGCCGATGATGGTGGGCACGAGGTCGAATTCCTTGGCCAGCGCCAGCGCCCGCAGAATGCTGTCCCAATCGCTGGCGACGAAATAAGCCGCCTGCTGGTGCGCCAGCAGCGGCAGCAGCGTCATCGTCTTGGGATCGTAATTCGGCGGCGGCAGTCCCTTCTCGCCCGCCTTGGCGTAGATGCCGATCTCGGTGCGGAGGCGCTCGGCGTCCAGCAGCGTCTGCCGATATACCGCGACCGCGCCCATGGTCGAGCTGGGATAGCCGCCACGCCCGGCCGGGGCCAGCTCCATCACCTCGCCGGCGTGCGGGTTCACGAGCATGGCCGCGGCATCGGGGCCCATCAGGTTGACGACCGCGGCCTCGCCTTTGAAGATGCCGTCGGCGGGCGCAACCAGAGAAGCCAGGATGCCGCTATCGCGCACGGCGCTCAGGGTCGAGGGCGGGTCCAGCAATTCCGCGGTCATGCGGTCGCTTTCAACGCCGGCGGCTTCGGGGTCAATGTAGCGGCGCGGGTCGTTGGCGGCGATGCCGTCCAGCGTGCCCGCAATCTCGGCATTCTGGGCTGCGATGGCCTGCGCCCCGCCCGCCCCGCGCCCGCCGCCCGCGCCGCCGCGCCCGGCGTTGGCCGCCGGCGCCGGCAGGCCGTACTGGCTGAAGCCATCCACGACGCCGGGGTAGATGGTCATTCCGCTTGCATCCACCACCTGCGCTCCGCTGGGAACGGCGGCGTCGGCGCCCACGGCGGTGATGACGCCGTCGCACACCACCACGTTGGCGCCGCTCAGCCTGCTGCCGCTGACGGTGATCACGTTGGCATGCGTGAACGCATACGATCCCCGCGGACATTGCGCGCCCGCGCAAATCGCCAACCCTGCAATGATTCCCGCAATCTCAGTTCTCATACGCCCCCGCTGTCAACGGTCAACTATGAACGGTGAACTCCAATCACTGGCAGCGCTGCCCCCGCTTCGGTTGCCCGCCCGGATTCCACTTGGGCACGAAATCCGAGTTGAGCAGGTTCTGCACGGGCTGGATCATCGAGGTGATCGAATCGGTCATCAGGTCGAAGTCCAGATGCGCCACGTCGTCGTCGGCGCGATGATACATCGGCTGCAGGCCAAAGGTCGAGACGGTTTGCGCCACCACCCCGGCGCGCGCGACCTCGAGATTGTCCGAGCGGCAGAAGAAGTGCTCGCTCGGGTGCGGGTCGCCGACGATCTTGGCGCCTTCCGCGGCCATGTGCGGCCCCAGGTTGCTGCGCTCCCAACCGGTGAGCCAGACGGTGTGCGGCGGCACGGCCGGATCGGGCCAGCCGATCATTTCGAACTCCAAATTGGCGAAGAAATGGTCGAGCGGTATCGGCGGATGCGCGGTGAAGTAGCTGGCGCCGAAGCCGCCGTCCTCCTCGCTGCCGAAGAAGGCGAAGTAGACGGTGCGCTTGGGCCGCGGCCCCAAGGCCAGCACGCGCGCCATCTCGAGCACGGCGGTGCAGCCCGAGGCGTCGTCATCGGCGCCATTGAAGATGTCGTCGCCGTTGTAGGCGCGGTTGGGGTTGATGCCGAGATGATCCAGGTGCGCAGTCAGCAGCAGCGCCGGCGCGCTGGCATCGCTCCCCGCCAGCACGCCGACTACGCTGGCGGTCGTCCCCAGCTGCGGCGAGGGCTCGGGCGAACCCGGCGGCGGCGGGGTCGGGTTGGCGGGCGCCCGGCGCTGCCGCGCCGGAGCAGGCGCAATCTCGATGTAGCCGCCGCCTTGGGCCGCAGGCGCGATGCCATAGGCTTGCAGCTCGCTGGCGATATAGGTGGCCGCCAGCAGCTCGTCGCGGGTGCCGCTGCCGCGGCCGTGCAGGGCGTCGCTGGCCAGGAAATTTTCGTGGGCCTCGATGCAGGTCTTGCAAGCGGCATTGGGGTTGGTCGCGGGATTCGCCTGCGCTGCTGCGGCCAAGGCTACCGCCAACCCCGTGCCCAGGACAGTTGCCATCGTGCGGAACATCCCGCTACTCTAGCACCGCTGTGTCGGCTGCACCCACTGCCGCTTACGCCTCGCCGGTTTGGCGACCGGCCACGCGCGTGGCGTTCCGCTTCTGCGTCCTGTATTTCGGCCTGTACATCGTGCTGACGCAGATGCTGACCTCGCTGCTGTTCGTCACCACCAACGACAGCGGCGCCTTCGAGGTGGATATGACCTCGCCGGCCAAGGCGGCGATCACTTGGGTCGCAGCGCATGTCTTCCATGTCGTCCAGCCGCTGGTGACGGTCGAGACCGGCAGCGGCGACCGCATGTATGACTGGATCGAGCTGGCCTGCATCGTGGCCCTGGCGGCGGCCGGAACGCTGGCCTGGACGCTGCTCGACCGCAAGCGCCTCGGCTATCCGCGCCTGTTCCGCTGGTTCCATGTGTTCGCGCGGTTTGCGCTGGGCGCAACCCTGCTTACCTACGGCGCGGACAAGATTTTCCCCCTTCAAATGCCCTTTCCCAGCCTGATGCGGCTGCTCGAGCCCTACGGCCATTTCTCGCCCATGGGCGTGCTCTGGTACTCGATCGGCGCCGCGCCCGGCTACGAGATCTTCGCCGGATGCGCCGAGTTCGCCGCCGGAACGCTGCTGCTGTTTCCTCGCACCGCGGTGCTGGGCGCGATGCTCGGGCTGGCCGACGGCGTCCAGGTCTTCATGCTGAACATGGCCTTTGACGTGCCGGTGAAGCTGCTTTCGTTTCATCTCATTCCGTTGGCGCTGTTCGTGCTCGCGCCCGACGCGCGCCGCCTGCTGACCGCGATCTTCACCCGCCGCGCGGCGCCCGCCTCGCCCGGGAGGGAATTGTTTGCTCAGCCGCGCGCCAATCGCTGGGCGCTGGCCGCGCAGGTGGGCTTCGCCGTGTACTTGATCGCAGGCAATCTCTACGCCTCCGCCTCGCTGTTCCGCATGCAGGGAGCGCGCTCGCCGCTTTATGGCATCTGGCAGGTCGAAACGTTCTCCGTGGACGGTCAGCTTCGTCCTCCGTTGGACACCGACCCGCTGCGCTGGCGCCGCGTCATCTTCGACAATCCGCAGTCCATGGTGGTGCAAGGCATGGACGACGCCGCCCGCGGCTACCGCGCCGCGATTGATCTGTCGGGCGGCATCGTCTTGTCGAAGCCGACCGACCAGGCCTGGCGGTCGAAGCTTGCTTTCACCCGAGCCACGCCCGCCTCGCTCGCGCTCGAGGGTGCGATGGACGGCCACCGCATCGCGGTCACGCTCCAGCTCGTGGACCGCAACAGCTTCCTGCTCGTCCACCGCGGCTTCCATTGGATCCAAGACCGCCCATTCAATCGCTAGCAAGGCGGGAACGGTTATCCTCTACCTCATGCGGAAAATCTGGATGGTGCTGGCGCTTGCGGCCGCGGCTGCGGCCCAGGTGAACCCCGCGCTCTATGCCGGCATGCGCTGGCGCCTGGTCGGCCCTTTTCGCGCCGGTCGCGTCTCGGCCGTGGCCGGCATAGCGGGCGACCCGGCAACCTATTACATTGGCACGCCGGGCGGGGGCGTCTTCAAGTCCACCAGCGGCGGTGAAGTGTGGACGCCGGTCTTCGACGGCACGGGCATGGATTCCATCGGCGCCATCGCGGTCGCGCCCTCGAACCCGAAGATTGTCTATGTCGGCACCGGCGATGTGGACAACGTCGGCGGTTCGGTGAACCACGGCGACGGCGTCTACCGGTCCGACGACGCCGGCCACACTTGGACACACCTGCCCGGCCTCGATGCGACCCGCCACATTGCCAACATCGTGGTGGATCCCCGCAACCCTGACCTCGTGCTGGTGGCCGCGCTCGGCCGCACCTATGCTCAGAACCCAGAGCGCGGCATCTATCGCTCGACCGACGGCGGAAGGACCTGGCGCCAAGTCCTCTACAAGAGCCCCGAGCTCGGCGCCATCAGCCTGGTGGCTGACGCCAAGAACCCCCAGGTGCTGTACGCCGCGCTCGAACCGCACGCGCCGCGTGCTTCCGGGCGCGGCGCACGCGGAGGGCAGGGAAGAGGCGGCCGAGGCCGCGCCGCCGCGCCCGCGGTTGCCGGCGCCGGAATCTACAAGTCCACCGACGAAGGCGCGACCTGGCATCCACTCGCCGACGGGCTGCCCGCCACCGACCTCGGCCGCATCGGCCTCGCCGCCGCCGGCCCGCGCGTCTTCGCCATCACCTCAGCCGGACTGTACCGTTCCGACGATGGCGGTGCGTCCTGGTCGCGCAGCACGCAGGATCGCCGCATCGTCGGCAGCAGCTACTTCAGCGAGGTGTACCTCTCGCCGTCCGACCCGAATACGGTCTACGTCTGCCAGACCTCGCTGTACCGCTCGACCGATGGCGGCATCAGCTTCGTGGCCTTCAAAGGCGCCCCCGGGGGAGACGACTACCACGAGATGTGGATCGACCCCTCCAATGCCCAGCGCATGATCCTGGGCGTGGATCAAGGCGCGACCATTTCGCTGAACGGCGGCGCGCAATGGAGCCTGGGCTGGTACAACCTGCCCAATGGGCAGTTCTACCACATCGCCGTGGACCACCGCTTTCCGTATTGGATCTACGGCACCGAGCAGGACTCGGGCTCGGCGGCGGTCGCCAGCCGCGGCGACTTCGGCGAGACCACGTTCATGGATTGGCGGCCATCGGTGGGCGCCTATGAGTTCGGCTACATCCGCCCCGATCTCAGCGATTCCAAGTTCATCTACGCCACCGGCAGCGGCACCGCGCTCAACCGCTACGACTGGGACACCAAGCAGATTCTCGACATCTCGCCACCGGAGTCGCTGCCGATTTCCGGCGCGCCGGTCCGCTTGCGCTTTTCCGGCAGCCCGCAGTCCGAGTCGCCGCAGGATCCGCGCGTTTTCTATTTGGGCGCCCAGGCCGTGCTGGCCACCCGCGATCGCGGCCTGAGCTGGCAGGCGATTTCGCCCGACCTCACCGGCGGCGGCCGCGCAGCCATCACCGCGCTCGCGCCCTCGGCCGCGCGGAGCGGGGAGATGTGGGTCGGCACCTCCGATGGCAAGGTGCAGTTCACCGCCGACGGGAACGCCTGGAAGGACGTCACGCCGCCCTCCCTCCCGCAGGGAGCGGCGATCGAGATGATTGACGCGGCCGAGCCCGGCAGCGCCTACGTGGCCGCCGAGCGCCACGGCGCCGGCGATTTCGCGCCCTACATTTTCGCCACCCGCGACGGCGGCGCCAGCTGGACTGAGGCCACGCACGGCCTTCCGGCCGACGACATGGTGCGCGTGGTCCGCGCCGACCCTGCCCGCGCCGGGCTGGTCTACGCCGGCACCGAACATGGCGTCTACGTCTCCTTTGACCACGGCGCGCAATGGCAGGGGCTGCAGTTGAATTTGCCGCGCGCGTCCGTTCGCGATCTGGTGGTGTACCACGACGACCTCGTCGCCGCCACCTATGGCCGCGCCCTCTGGATTCTCGACGACCTCGCGCCCCTGCGGCAGTTGGCCGCGCCCGGGGCGCCTGCCGCCATTGCCGCCGTGCCCACGCTGTTTGCTCCCGAGGCCGCGATTCGCGTGCAGCCCGACGTCAACTACGACACCCCGTTTCCGCCCGAGATGCCAACCGGGGCGAACCCGCCTGCGGGCGCGATCGTGGATTATTACCTGCCGCGCGCCGCGCAGGGCGCGGTCGTGCTCGGCGTTTACGACGCCGCCGGCGCCTTGGTCCGCGAGCTCACCAGCGCGCCGCCGCCGCCGGCTGCGCCGCCCGCGCTTGATATCCCCAACTACTGGCTGGCCCAGCCGCATCCGCTCCCGGCCTCGCCCGGCATGCACCGCGTCGGCTGGGATCTGCGCTACACCCCGCCGCCGGCGTTCCAGCACTCGCAGCCGATCGCGGCCCTGCTGCACGACACGCCCGACGATCCCCGCGGTCCCTTCGTCGCTCCCGGCCGCTACGAGCTGCGCCTCACCGTGGACGGCGCGACCTACCGCCAGCCGCTCACCGTCACCATGGATCCGAGGATCACGACCTCGCCCGCGGGCCTGGAGCGCCAGCGCGACCTCGGCTTGGCGATTGCGGCGGCCATGTCGGCGGCATACGAGGCGAACGATGCCAAGCTCGCCGCGCTCAACACCCGCCTTGGCAGCCTGCTCACCCTGATCGAGCTTAGCGATGATGCGCCGACGGTCACCATGGTCGAGCGCTACCGCACATTGTGCCAGCAGGTCCATGCCACCGTGCCCGGGCTGGCCTGCCGCGCCTTCTAGTTCGCCGCAGGCTTGGCGGCGTGGGTGACAACGTAGATCGTCTCGGGCGCCTTCACCGGCACCAGCCGCAGCCCGAGCTGCGCTTCGATATCGGCGGCAAGATTCGGGAATTGGAGCCGATTCGGCCCTGCGTCCTTGGGTTCGACCCGCGCCGTCGTGAAGCAGAGTGCATATCGGCCAGTCAAGCCGGTTCGATCGATCACCTTGCGGTCGAAATGCAGCGGGCTGCCATACACGCCGTTGAGTCCCTCCAACAGCGCCGGAATTGAATCGGTGCACCGAGCGACCATGCCCGGCGGCTCTGGCGGATCCTTGGGCGGCCTTTCCCCGGCCGCGAGCGGCTTGAATGTCGCACCGTGAACAACCTCAAGCCCGTACATGGGCACCAGCTTGGTTTGCACAGCCAGCGCGAGTTGAAAACGCTCGGCCAAGAGCCGCCGCAGCATCAGCATCTTCTCGGCCTCGGTCGTCGGCTTCGAGGTGACGGCGCTGATGGTCCAGCCCTCCCCGCGGAACCAACCCGGCTCGGCGCTGATCTCGCCGTCGGTGATGCCATAGGCGTAGACAATCAGCCGGTGCAGGCTGCCGCTGATGGCCAAATGCACCGGATCGCTGTGCTCGCTGTTGTGTTCGCCAATCATGGGTCCGGTGGGGTGGACGCTGGCGGCTTCGAAGCTCGGCAGCCCTGCGGTGGGCACCGGGCCGGCCTGGGGCACCACCTGCATCGCCGCCAACGGGACCAGGCAGGCCGTGAGCAGCGCCGCCAGCGCCGCGGCGCCCGCGACGCCGAGCGGCTGCCGCCGGCGGGCAGGATCCAGGATTGCCCGCACCCGCTGCTCGAGGTGCGAGGTGGCAGCCATGGCGCCAGCGAACGCCACCGCCTCGCGCGCGGCGCGGGCGCTGGCCACCAGATGGCCGGCATAGTCGGTGGGTGGCATTTCGCCGCAGGCCAGCACGCAATCGTCGGTGGCCTGCTCGCCGGCAGCGCGCAGCGATCGCGCTCCGATCCAAGCCAGCGGATGCCACCAGTACAGCGCGCAGCCGGCCCGTGCCAGCAGGAGCCAGAAGCAGTCGCGCCGCGCGATGTGGGCGCGCTCATGCTGCAGGATGGCCTGTTGCCGATCCGCCGGCTCGTCGGCAAAGCTCGGAGGCAGCAGGATCACGCCCCGGCCCACGCCCACCACCTGCGGCACCCGCACCGCCGCGGTCACAAGCGCGTCGCGTCCGCGCGCACGGCGGACCAGCGACCGCACCGTCCAGCTCTCGCGTGCCAGACCACCGAAGAAGGCGACCGCCCCGGCCAGCCAAAGCACGCTCGCACCGAGTCCCCAGGGCACGTCCTGGCTTCTCCGCGGCGGCGGCAGCGGTGCAGCCCCTCCGCCCTCGGCAAATGCGCTTGCCGCGCTCGAGATCGCTTCAGTCGGTACTGAGCCCGGGACGGCTGCAGCCCCTACGGGCAAGAGCAGCGTCGGCAGCAAGGCCATGCCGACCGGCAGTGCCAGCAAGCCCGCAAACGTCGCGGCCCATATCGCATGCCGCACCGCCGCACGGAAGCGAGCGCAAGCCAGCGCTGCCAGCCATCCCAGCGCCATCAGCACCGTGGCGCGTAACGCAAGATCCCAAAGGAACGGCATCATGACTTCTCCTTCCGGGCACGGCGCGCGTTCGCAATCTGCTGCTCCAGCCGCTCCAGCGTCTCCTCGGACATCGAGGCCAAGTCGGCTTCATCGAGCAGCGCGGCCGCCGCCCGCCCGGGCGAGCCTTCGAAGAACGTCTGCACCAACCCCCGCAGCGCTTCGCGACCGGCGTGCCTCCGGGCTTGGGTGGCCAAGTAGACGTAGCGGGGCCCATCGGCCTCGTGCCGCACTTGGCCCTTGCGCTCCATGGTGGCGAGCAGCGCCCGCACGCTCGAATAGCTGGGCGCGTCGGCCATCTCCGCCTGCACCTCGGCCGCCGTCGCCCGTCCGCGCCGGTGCAGCACCTCCAGGATCTCCCGTTCGCGCCGGCTGGGACGAGTGTGCTTGTTTTTTAGCGACATGCTAAAAAACTAGCACTTCCAAGGCCGGTCCGTCAAGCCCCGGCCCGACCGCCGCCCAGACGGCTGGCGGTCCGGGGCGGTGCCGTTGTACCATCCCCAACAGGCATATTCCGCCTCCAGGAGACGCATCATGATGCGATGGACGCAGCGATGGACGCAGCGATGGACCCGCTTTCTGTTCGCCCCGGCGCTTGCCGCCGGTTTGCTGGCCGGCCTGGCCGCCCAAGGCGCGCGCGGGGGCCGCGGCGCGGCCCCCACCGGCCCGGTCGGCGATTTCTTCCGCTACAATCCGCAGTCCAACAGCGAAGGCGCCGCCATCCCGACCGTCGGACAGGTCGCCGAAACCCATCACCAGATCACGCTCAACGGCCAAGCGCTGAGCTACACCGCCCGCGTGGGCATGATGCCGATCAAGAACGCCACCTCGGGCGTGGTCGAGGGGTACCTCAACTACACCTACTACAGCAAGGACGGCGTCAGCGACCCGGCCACGCGCGCCATCACCTACCTCTTCAACGGCGGCCCCGGCTCCGGCACCATCTGGCTCCACATGGGCGCCTTCGGCCCCAAGAAGATCAAGCTTGCCCCCAACGGCATGTCCGTGCCGCCCTACACCTACGAGGACAACCCCAACACGCTGCTCGACCAGACCGACCTGTGCTTCATCGATGCCATGGGCACGGGCTGGAGCCGGCCGACCAGCCCCAAGTTCGGGCCCGATTTCTGGGGCGTGGACAATGACATCGCCGCCTTCGGCGAATTCATCCGCAGCTTCACCAATCTCTATGACCGCTGGAGCTCGCCGCGCTTCCTCGCCGGCGAGAGCTACGGCACCACCCGCGCCGCCGGCCTGAGCGGATACCTCACCGACCACGACATGCCGGTCGCCGGCGTCTTCCTGCTCTCCACCATCATTGACACCAACTCCCGCGCCGGCGATCTCGCCTACGTCAACGTGCTGCCCACCCAGGCCATGACCGCGTGGTATTACCACAAGGTCTCGCCCGAGCTGCAGAAGCTGTCCGCCGACCAGATGTCGGCGGCGGCGCTCAACTTCGCCGGGCACGAGTACCAGCAGGCCCTCTACGACGGCGCGCGCATGTCGGCGGCCCAGCACGCCAAGGTGCTCAAGGACTTGCACGATTACATCGGCCTGCCCGAGGCCTTTCTCGACCAGAACGATCTGCGCATCAACCTCGGCCAGTTCTCGACCGAGCTGCTGCGCGACAAGCACGAGATGAGCTCGCGCTTGGATAGCCGCTTCCCCGGCTACCTGCCCGAGGGCGGCGCGCAGACCACGCCCTTCGATTTCAGCGACGCCAACATCGAGAACTCGTTCTTGACCGCCTACGAGAACTACATGCGCCACGAGCTCAACTACAAGAACGACGACATCTACTACGTGCTCGGCGGCGGCATCGGGCAGTGGTCGGGCTCCTACGACACGGTCACCAACCTCGAGGACGCCTTCGCCCGCAATCCGCGCATGAAGCTGATGGTGGCCATGGGCTATTACGACTTCGCCACCGTCTACGGCGCGGTCGAGTGGACCCTGGCCCACATGAAGATCTCGCCCCAGGTGCGCGCCAGCAACATCATGACCGGGCACTACGAGTCCGGGCACATGGTCTACATTGACACTGCCGCCATGGGCAAGATGCGCGCCGACATGCGCCGCTTCTACGACGGGGCCCTGCGCTAAGCCAAAGTAGTATCCTTACCTACGTGACGGTCGGGCTGAAAGAAGCGAACCAGCAATTCGGCAAGGTCGTGCGCGCGGTGCGCAAGGGGCAGACGGTGGTCCTCACCGACCGCGGCAAGCCCTTCGCCGAGATCAAGCCGCTGGCCGACCCCTACGAAGCCAAGCTGGCCGAGCTCGAGGCGGACGGCATCCTGCGTCGTCCGGCCAAGCCCGGCAAGATGGATTTGACCGGCTGGAAGCCCATCAAGATCAAGGGCAAATCCATTCTCGAGACGCTTGATGAAATCCGCGAGGATCGCCTTTGACCGGGTTGGCCTATGGGGACACGAGCGCCATGCCGAAGCTCTACCTGCAGGAGCCAGGCAGCGCGCACGCTGCCGAACTGGCGCGAAATTTTGAATGTGCCTCCTGCGAGCTGATGCCGGTCGAGTTGCGCGGGGCCTTGCACCGCCGGCGCATGGGCGGCGATTCGACGCCGCGCCAACACTGCGATGCGGAGCGGCGCATCGCCGCAAACCGCATGCGATGGCGCTTGAGCCCGATCGGTGCTGTCGTCCTGGGGCGCGCCGAACAAATCGTCACTGCGCATCGGGTGCGCGCTTTGGATGCCGTCCACGTTGCCGCGGCGCTTGAGGTGCAAGCAGCCCTCGAATCGGGACTGCCGTTTTTCACCGCCGACCGCCGTCAGGCCGAGGTGGCGACCGCCTTGGGCCTGCAGGTGACCCTCGTTGGCGCCGCCTAGCGCCGCCGCGCCCGCCGCAGGCGATTCCGCGCTTCCCATCCTGCGCCGCTTGGCGCGCCTTGCCCGCGCCGACCAGCTCTATTTCGTGCTGGCCATCGCCATCGGCATCATTGCCGGCTTGGCCGTGGTCTTGTTCCGCTTCGCGATTGCGCTGGTGCAAGCTCGCTTGCTCGGCCCCGATCTGGGCCGCTCGCCGCTGCGCACCATGCTCGCCCCGGCCGGCGCCGGCATCGTCATTGCGGTGCTGGTTCTGCGCTTTTTCCCCGGCGCGCGCGGCAGCGGCGTCAACCAGACCAAGGCGGCGCTGTACATCTACGACGGCTACGTCGCCTTCCGCACCGTCTTGGGCAAATTCATCACCGCCGCCCTGGCCATTGGCAGCGGCCAGTCGCTCGGCCCCGAAGATCCCTCCCTGCAGGTTGGCGCCGGCCTGGCCTCGCTGCTGGGTCGCCATCTCAACCTCTCGCGCGCCCGCCAGCGCCTGCTGGCTCCGCTGGGCGCCGCCGCCGGCTTGGCCGCGGCCTTCAATGCCCCCATCGCCGCTGTGCTGTTCGTCATCGAAGAAGTGATCGGCCGCTGGAGTTCCGGCGTCATCGGCGCGGTGGTGCTGGCGGCGGTCTCAAGCACGGTGGTGGCACGGGCGTTTTTTGGCGATCATCCGCTCTTCACCGCTCCGCCCTTCGAGCTGCGCCACGCCAGCGAGTTGCTGGCCTACGCCGTGCTGGGGGTGGTCGGCGGCTTCGGCTCGCTGCTGTTCGTCAAGCTGGTGGCTTGGCTGCGGCCGCGGCTGCTGGCCCAGCCGCGCGCGGTGCGCTACCTGCAGCCCGCAGTCGCGGGCTTGGTCATTGGCATCATCGGCATCTGGTTTCCGCAGATCATGGGCGCCGGCTACGGCGCCATCAACCAGGCCATGGGGGGCACCTATCTTTGGCCTACGCTGGCGCTGCTTTCCGTGCTGAAGATCGGCGCCACCGCGCTTTCGTTCACCAGCGGCGCGCCCGGCGGCATGTTCGCGCCCACGCTGTTCATCGGGGCCATGCTGGGCGGTGCTGTCGGCGGCTTCGAGCATTGGCTGCTGCCCCGGCTGGCCGCGCCCGTCGGCGTTTACGCCTTGGTCGGCATGGGCACGGCGTTTGCCGGCATCCTGCGCGCGCCCATGACCTCGGTGTTCATGGTGGTCGAGGTCTCGGGCAGCTACGACATCGTCCTGCCGCTGATGATCTCCAACACGCTGGCGTATGTCATCTCGCGCCGCTGGCAGCCGACGCCCATCTTCGATCTCCTCACCCAGCAGGACGGCCTCACCCTGCCCTCGATGGAAGAGCGCCGCGAGGAACAAGTTCTGCACGTCGAGGATGCCATGCGACCGCCGCATGGCGTCGAGGGCCGCCCGGTGCCGCCGGTCATCGCCGCCGAGCGTCCGGTGCGCGAAGCGTGGCTGAAGGCGCAGACGGCCCCGCGCAAGTTCGTGCTGGTGGAAGGCGGCCACGGGGCCTGGTACGGGGTGACGCTCGACCGCTTGGCACCGCTGGTCGTCCGCGCCCAGGAAGAGCGGCCCCTGCTTGAAGTCTTGGACGAAGCCTGGCGGCTGCCGGTGCTGTATCCCGACCAGCCGCTGGAGACGTTCCTGCGCGAGGCCGGCGACGAGCCGCTGCTGCCGGTGATCCATCGCGCGCACGGGTTGCTGCTGGGCGTGCTCACCCTCACCGACACGCTGGCCGCCTACCATCGCGCCGAGCCGCTGCCCTGAGGCCCGGCGGGCGCATGCTAAACTGGCTTCACCCTCATCCCCGCTTCATTCTTCCACCGGTTTCGGGACGTAGCGCAGCCCGGTAGCGCACTTGCTTGGGGTGCAAGGGGTCGCGAGTTCAAATCTCGCCGTCCCGACCAGCCTTCCGTCAGGCCTTGCGGGCGAGCAGGGCCGCGAGCTCGTCGATTTCGGCGCGCACGCGCTGCAGCAGCTCGCGGTCGCGGCCGCTGTGGAGCGGCAGCGTGGCCTGGGCCTTCTTCCCCTGGTGCTCCTGCTTCAGCTTCAGGCGGGCGCCGGCGATGGTGAAGCCCTGCTCGTGCAGCAGCGACTTGATCTGCAGCGCCATCTCCAGTTCGCGGCGGCGGTAGAGGCGCTGCCCGGTGCTGCTCTTGCCGGGCTTGAGGGCCGGGAATTCGCTTTCCCAGAAGCGCAGCACATAGGGCTCGACTCCGGCCAAGCGCGCCACTTCGCCGATCTTGAAGTAGAGCTTGTCGGGGATGGCCGCCGCTGCTGCCCGCATGCCCCCATGCTACACCGGGTTCAGGTCCGGTAGCTGCCGTTGATCTTGATGTATCCCTCGGTCAGGTCGCAGGTCCACATCCAGGTTTCCGCCGGGCCGGCGTGCAGGTGGATGCGGACTTCGACCTCGGGCTGGTCCAGCCTGCGCTTGGCTTCGGCCTCATCGAACGGCAGCGCCAGGCCCTTGCGGTACACGGGCAATTGGCTGAACCAGATCTCGGCGCGTTCGGTGTCGAAGCGGGCGCCGGAGTAGCCGGCGGCGGCGAGGACGCGCCCCCAGTTGGCGTCGGCGCCGGCGAGGGCGGTCTTGACCAAGGGCGAATGGGCGATGGCGCGGGCGGCGCGGTCGGCCTCGGCGGCGCTGGCGGCGCCCTCGACGCGCACGGTGACGAAGTGGCTGGCGCCCTCGCCATCGAGCACGATCTGGCGCGCCAGCGACTGCGCCACTTCCTCGAGCGCCGCCTGGAAATGCCGCAGCCCGGCGGCGCTCAGGCGTCCAGCGCCGGAGGCGAACAGCGCGGCGGTGTCGTTGGTGGAGGTGTCGCCGTCCACGGTGATGCGGTGGAAGGAGCGTTCGACCGCTTGCCGCAGGGCGCGGTCGCAGGCGCGCGGGCTGAGGGGCGCGTCGGTGAACAGGAAGCCGAGCATGGTGGCCATGCGGGGATGGATCATGCCCGAGCCCTTGGCGAAGCCGGCGACGCGGTACTCGCGCTTGCCGTCGCGGAACTTGGCCGCGGCCAGCTTGGCGCAGGTGTCGGTGGTCAGGATGGCTTGCGCCGCCGCCAGCGGGCCGTCGTCCTTCTGCGTCCATGCCGGCAGCGCGGCGACGATCTTCTCGACCGGGAGCGGACGCCCGATGACGCCGGTCGAGCACACCATCACTTCTTCAACCGGGCAGCGCAGCCGCTTGGCGGTCTGCAGCGCCATGGTCCTCGCCGCGCGGACGCCGACCGCGCCGGTGGCGCAGTTGGCGTTGCCGCTGTTGACCAGCAGCGCCCGCACCCGGCCGCGGCTGGCGCGCAGATGGGCGCGCGACAGCCGCACCGGCGGCGCCTGCAGGCGGTTGGTGGTGAACACCGCGGCGGCGCTCACCGCCTGGGCGGCGGTGGCCAGCATGAGGTCCGGCGCTTTGCGCTTGATGCCGCAGTGCCCGGCGGCGAAGCGGAAGCCCGCGGGCCAGGCGGCGTCGTCGAGTTCGGCTTGGACAAATCCGGAAGCCAAGGAGGCAAGAGCGGAGGTCATAGGGGGTTCACCACGTGATGCGCGTGCCCGCGCTGCGGGCGTCGAGCGGGTTGGCCAGCACGGCGTCGAGGTTGGCGGCCGCGGCTGGTCCGAGGATTTCGACGCGGGCGGCGCCGCCGGCCAGGGCGGCGCGGCAGGCGTCGGCCTTGGGCAGCATGCCGCCGCTCAACGCGCCGGCCGCCGCCATGGCCTCGAGCGCGCCGAGGGCGGCGATCTCCAAGCGCGCGCCGGCGGCGTCGAGCACGCCTTCGACGTCGGTGAGAAACAGCACGCGCTCGGCGGCGAGCGCGGCGGCAGCGGCGGCGGCGAATAAATCGGCGTTGATGTTCAGTACCCCGCCGGCTCCATCGCTGGCCAAGCTGGCGACCACCGGGGTGAAGCCGCGGTCGAGCAGCAACCGCCACAGCCCGGGATTCACCGACGTGACCTCGCCCACCGCGCCGAGCGCCGGCGCGACGACACGGGCGAGCACGCTGCCGCCGTCCAGGCCGGTCAGCCCGGCCGCGGCCACGCCGGCGGCCTGCAGGGCGCCGACCAGCCGGGTGTTGACGGCGCCGCCGAGCGCCATCACCGCGGCTTCGAGCGTGGGGGCGTCGGTGACGCGCAGGCCGCGATGGAACTGGGTGGCGAGGCCGAGGCGCTGGCTCAAGCCGGTGAGCGCCTTGCCGCCGCCATGGACGAGCAGCACCTGCGCGCCGGCGGCGCGGGCGCGCGCCAGGGCGGCCATCAGCGCGGGGGCGGGTTCGGGCTCGAGTGTGCTGCCGCCGACCTTGACGACGGCGATCAAGCCAGCCCCGCGGTTTCGGCGAATCCGGCCATGAGGTTGAAATTCTGGATTGCCTGCCCTGCGGCGCCTTTCACCAGATTGTCGAGGCAACTGACAATCACCGCCTGCTTGCCGTCGGGCCGAAGCTTCCAGCCGAGGTCGCAGAAATTGGTATGGGCGGTGGCGGACATCTCGGGCAGATCGCCGCCGTGCAAGCGCACGAATGCCGCATGGGCGTAGGCGCGTTCATAGGCCGCGGCCATGGCCGCTTCTCCCCCGGTCGGGCGAACGTAGAGGGTGGCGAGGATGCCGCGGCCGGTCGGCAGCAAATGCGGGGTGAAGGCGAAGGTGGCCTCGTCCACGCCGGCGTGGCGCGCGATCTCGGGAGCGTGGCGGTGCTGATAGACGTGGTAGGCCTTGCAGTTCCCCTCCAGCTCGCAGAACTGCAGGTCGGCGCGCAGGCCTTTGCCGGCGCCGCTCGCCCCCGACTTGGCGTCGCAGATGATCTCCTCCGCCGCAATGGCTCCGGATTCGATCAGCGGGCCCAGCGCCAGGTTGGCGGCGGTGGCGTAGCAACCCGGATTGGAGACCAGCGCGGCGGCGGCGATGGCGGCGGCATTGCGCTCGGGCCATCCGTAGACGGCCACGGGGTCGAAGCGGTAGGCGCCGCTCAGATCCACCACGCGGGCTGGCGAGCCGGCGGCGCGCAGGCCGTCCACCCAGGCCTTCGACACCTCCGGGGGCGTGGCCAGGAAGACGAAGTCGGGCTGGGCGGCGGCCATGGCCTCCGGGGTTCCGTCGGAGCCGACGGCCGCCGCCACGGTGGCGCGGGGGTGCCGCGCCAGCCAGCGCAGCAGCTCGCGCCCGGCGTAGCCGCCGGCGCCGGCCACGCCCACGGCCGTCTTAGAATATTTATTCATTATAAGTATAATTATTCATTCGGATGCCGTTGTCAAGCGCCAGTACACTGGAGACAGGCGCGTGTCTTCCTTTTTCCTTCAGAACTTCGGCTGCCGGGCGAATCAGGCGGATGGGGCCTGGCTGGCCTCGGCGCTGCAGGCGGCCGGCATGCGTTCGCAGCCGACGCCGGGGGCGGCGGATTGGATCGTGCTCAACACCTGCACGGTGACGGCGGCGGCGGATGCGGAGGCGCGGCGGGCCATCCGGCGGCTGCACCGGCGGCATCCGGAGGCGCGCATCGCGGTCACCGGCTGCTACGCGCAGCGCGCGCCGGCCGAGGTGGCGAAGCTGGCGGGGGTGGCCGTGGTGGCGGGGCATGGCGAGAAGCAGCAGTTGCCGCAGCGGCTGGTGCCGGAGGCGCAGCTGTACGCGGCGCCGAAGCTGGCGAGCGCGGCCTGGCTGGAGCGCGCGCGCCCGGTGCTCAAGGTGCAGGAGGGCTGCGACCGGCGCTGCAGCTACTGCGTGATCCCGTCGGTGCGCGGCGCGAGCCGATCGCTGGCGCTGGGCGAGGTGCTGGCGCAGGCGGAGGCGCTGGCGGCGGCGGGGCATGCGGAGCTGGTGCTGAGCGGCATCAACCTCGGCCAGTGGGGGCGCGACTTGGACCGCCGCCTGGGGCTTGCGGATCTGGTGCGGGCGCTGCTGGAGCGCACGCCGGCGGCGCGGCTTCGGCTGAGCTCGATCGAGCCGGTGGATGTCACCCCGGAACTGGAGGCGGTGCTGGCGGACGCGCGCATCGCGCGCCATTTCCATCTGCCGCTGCAGAGCGGGTCGGACGCGGTGCTGCGGCGCATGCGCCGCCGCTACCGGGCCGGCGATTTCGAGCGCCTGGTGGCGCGGCTGCACGCCCGCCATCCCGGGGCGGCGATCGGGACCGATGTGATGGTCGGGTTCCCGGGCGAGACGGAGGCGGAGTTCGCCGAAGGCTTGGAGTTGCTCGCGCGCCTGCCGCTGGCCTATCTGCATGTGTTTCCGTTCTCGGTCCGACCCGGCACCGAGGCCGCCGAGCGGCTGGCGTCGGGCGCGTGGCGGCCGGTGGCGGAGGCGCAGATCGAGGCGCGACGCTTGCGCGTGGCCGGCCTGGGCGCGGCCCAGCGGGCGGCCTTTCTCGCCAGCCAGGTCGGGCAAGCGCTCGAGGTCATCACGTTGCACGATGCGCATGCGAGCGGCAGCTGGGCCCTGAGCGACAACTACGCGCGCGTGGCGCTGCCGATCGCGCTGCCGCCGGGCCGGCGGTGCTGGGTGCGGGTGACCGCCGCGGGCGCCGACCACGTGGGCGGCGAGGTGCTGGCGGCATGAGATGGCTGCTGGTCGGCTGCCTGTGCGCCAGCTTGGCGGGGGCGCAATCGCCGCCCAAGAAGCGGGCGTGGATCGCCGCGGCCGCGGGCGCAGCCGCGGGGGCGTTGATCGGCACGCGCGGCCTGTCGTTCAGCGGCGTGCCGCCGGCCGACCGGCGCGCGCACGAACTGCGCGCGGGGATGGCGTTCGGCGCCATCGGCGGGGTGCTGGGCGCGAGCCTGGCCGAGGCGCTCTCGCCGGATGGGGCGCCGGCGCCGCACCGGTTCTGGCGAGATGGCTGGAACACGCCGTTGTTCGCCGGCGTGGCCACGGCGCAGGCGCTCGACTTCGCCAGCACGCGCTACTTCCGCGACCGCGGCAAGAACGAGTGGCTGCTCACCAACGCCCTGGTGGACAAGCGGGCCGCCTTCACCGCCACGGAGATCTCGGCGGCCGCGGCCGGCATCGGGCTCAGCTACCTTTTCCACCGCGCCGGGCACCATCGCCTGGAGCGCTGGGCGGCGGCCGGCTACATCGCCGTGGGCGCGGTGTCGGCGGCGGCGAACTACCGCTATCCGGCGACCGGGCACGCGCTGTTCTAGGCCGGGAGGTCACGGCGTCGGCGCCCCCGCCTGCTGCTGCAGCGCCTGGCGGGCCTGGGCGGACTCGGGGGCGGGCAGCTTGAGCGCCAGCGCCTGGCGGAGCGAGGCCGCGCCCTCGGATTTCCGGCCGGCGGCGATTTGTATCATGCCGAGATGGAAACGGTAGAGGGCGGAGCCGGCGTCGGCCTGGACGCAGCGGCGCAGGATGGGGAGCGCGGCGGGATAGCTGCCGAGCTTGTAGTAGACCCAGGCGAGGGTGTCCTGGACGGCGAGGTCGCCGGGTTGCGCCTGGGCGGCTTGCTGGGCGAGGGCCAAGGCCTGATTCAGATCCTGGTTCTGCTGGGCATCCACCCAGGCCAGGTTGGCGGCGGCATAGGCGAAGCCGGGCTGGGCGGCGAGGGCGCGGCGGAAATACGCCGCAGCGCCGGTCCAATCCTGCTGCTGCATGTGGAGGTTGCCGACCAGGGTGAGCAGGGGCGCGAAGTTCGGCTCCTGCTGCAACGCCTGCTGGAACCAGTCGAGCGCCTGGGCGGCGTTGCCGCTGGATTGCTCCAGGCGGCCGAGATCCAGCTTGGCTTCGACGAAATCAGGGCGGAGGCGGAGGGCGCGGGTGAAATCGCCGCGGGCCTGGGCGTCCTGATGGCGCGCCAGGGCGAGCGAGCCGGCGAGCCAGGGGCCGGCCGGATCCTGGGGGCGGGCGGCAGAGAAGCGAGCGATGGCGTCGGAGGCGGAGGTCCAATCCTGCTGGGCGACGGCGAGATGCACCAGGGCGCCGACGATGGCGGAGGAGTCGGGCTGGAGCTGCAGGGCCTGCTGCAACTGGGCGCGGGCGAGGGCGTTCTGGCCCGCGCCGGCGGCGGCTTGCGCCAACAGGACGTGATCCTGGGCTTGGCTGGAATGCGCCAGGTCGGCCTGCTGCCATGCCGCCAGCGCGCGCGCATATTGATGCAAGGCCAAGGCGACGTGGCCCTGCAGGCGGGCGGTTTGGGCGGCATCGGCATCCGGCAGCGCGGCCAACTGGGCGACGTAGCGCTGGGCGGCGTCGGGCTGGCCCTGGGCCAGGTCGAGGCCGGCGAGCAGATCGAGGACCGGCTCGGAACGGGGCGCTTGGGCGAGCGCCAGCTCGGCCTGATGGGTGGCTTGGGCGAGATCGCCCGACTGCTGGAAGGCCTGGGCGAGGGTGTACAGCACCGAGGCATCGTCCGGCCGTTCCTGCGCCAACTGCCGAAGGCCGGCGATGGCCTGGGCGGTTTGGCCGTCATGGAGGCGCAGGCGCTCGGCGCCGAGGCGGGCGGCGGCGTCCTCGCGGTCGAGCTTGAGCACGGCGGCATCGAGCTGCTGGGCCTTGACCCATTGACCGCTGGCGAAGTAGGCGTCGAGCAGATGCTCGCGCAGGGGCACCGAGCTGGCGTTGCCGGGGAGGGCGGCCTCTTCGACGGCGATGGCTCGAGGCCAGTCGCCGTGGCGGGCGCAGAAATCGCCGGCGGCGATGGCGGCGGGGGCCGAGGCATTGCGCTCGAGCAGGGCGCTGAGATCCGCCTGGGCGGCTTGGGGATGGGCGGGGTCGTATTCGAGCTGGGCCTTGGCCATCCACAGATCGATGGCCGCGGGGTTGGCGGCCAGGCCGCGGGCGAGGGTGGCGGCGGCGGCCGCGCGGTCGCGCTGGGCGAATTGCAGGCTGGCGAGATCGGCATAGGCGAGGGCGGCGTGCGGGTCCACGGCGATGGCGTTGCCCAAGTCGCCTTGGGCCTGATCGGCGTGGCCGGCGCCGGCCTCGCCGAGGGCGACGTTGATCCAGGCGTTGGCGTCATGGGGACGCAACTCGACCACTTTCTGGAATTCGCGCAGGGCCTCGGCGGGCTGGTGGGAGGCGGTGGCGGCGGCGGCGAGGATTTGATGGGCGGCGGCGCCCTGGGCGGGATCTTGGGCCGCGGCGGCGAGCACGTTCCGAGCCTGCTGGCGCGCGGCATCGAACTCGCGGTTGCGCAGGTAGAGGCGGGCCAAGTCCAACTCGGCGCCGGTCTGGCGGGGATCGAGGGTGACCACTTCGCGCAGGGCGGCGTAGGCGGCGGTCCAATGCTGCTGGGCGAGCTCGATCTGCGCCAGCGCCTGATAGGCGGCGATGGAGTGGGGCTCGACTTGGAGAGCGCGGCGCGCCTCGATTTCAGCCGAGGCCCATCGGCCCTGCTGGGAGTAGGCGCGGGCTTCGGCGAGCAGGTCGTTGGCCGCGCGCTGGGGATTGCGGGTGCAGGCCGACGAGGCAAGCGCGGCTGCGATGGCGGCAGCGCAGCAGGTTTTCTGGATCGAGGTCATGGTTGGTCTCCATTCGAGGAAGGATCACTCCGGGATATAGGTCCTCAATTGCGGCGCCACCAATTGGATGAAGCGGACGCCGCGGGCTTGGGCCAGTTCGCCGCTGTTCCCGACGGGGACGGCGACGCGCACCAGGGCGGCGTCACTGCGCTGGCGGCGCAGGCCCGACCAGATCTGGAACAGCTTGCTCCAGTACTCGCTCGGCACCACGCGGCCCTGCTGCTGGAACCAATACAGGACCAGCTCGCGTTCACTGCCGCGCGCGACCAGGTAGTTGTTGACCTCGACGCGCCGGCCCTGGAGCTCGAGGCCGAGGGCGCGGTTCTCGACCGGCACCCAGCCGGCGCCGGGCAGGCAATTCTTGGGCGAGTGGATGTCGTCGCCGAAGCGCTGCTCGGGGTAATAGGCGATGTAGAGGCCGATCACCTGCTGGGCGGGATTGACGTAGATGCGGTTGAGATAGTCGTGGAGCTGGAGCGCCTCGAGGATGCGGGGCTCGAGCGGCAAGTCGGTGCCGCGCCATGGACCGAGCTGCTCCGGGAAGCGGACCAGGGGCGGGGCGGCTGGGGCGCGCTGCTGGCCGAGGAAGCGGTTCATGCCCCAGCCGGAGGTGAGCAGCAGCGCCGCGAGGGCGCAGCAGCGGGCGGCGGAGATGCGGGGGTTTCTTGGGTCAGGCATGTTGCAGGCTCCGGGAGGAGGTGGCGCGCAGCGCGCGCTGGAGCAGGGCGAGCCCGAGCACGGCGACCACGAAGACTTGCAGGCCGGTGAGCAGGTGCCACCAGCCTTCGCTGGCGGCGGGGCCGACGGCGAAGCTCAAGAGGATGGTGAGGGCGATGCGCAATGCATTGCTGACAATGGCGAGCGGCACCATGGCGGCAACGAGCGCGACCCGGCGCCAGCGCACGGACTCGGTGAGGGTTCCGTAGGCTGCGCCGAGGGCGAGCAGGGCCAGCAAGGAGCGGATGCCGCTGCAGGCGGCGACGACATCGAGCACGGTGCCGGGCAGCACGATCAAATTGCCCTGGCGCAGGATGGGCAGCCCGGTCCAAGCGACCAGGCCGACGCCGGCGCGGGTGGCGACGGCCTGGAGCGGCAGGGTGGCCAAGTTGAAGACCAGGGTCGGCAGCGGAATCATGAAGCCGAGGAAGGCGAGGGGGAAGGCGAGGGCGCGCAGCCATCGCCAGCCGGCCAGGGCGAGGACGAGGCCGGCCAGGACAATCAGCAGCGACAGGCGGGTGAGCAGCAGCTCGGCGGCCAGGCGCCCGAGCAGCAGCAGGAGCAGGCCGCCGAGCACGACGGCGAAGCCGGCATTCGCGGGCGCCAACGGGAGCGACTTCAGCCGGTCGCGGCGGCGCCAGACGAGCCAAGCCGAGAAGAGGGGCACGAAAAAGCCGTAGGAGTAGTTGGGATCGGTCCACCACTGCTGGGCCAGGCGCATGACCACGGGCGCGAAGAGAAAAGCGGCGGCGGCGGCCAGCGCGCCGAGCGGGAGCCAGGCCGCCATTCTGGGGCGAGCTAGCATGGGTGGGCTCCGGGTTTCGGGGTGCGCAGCAGGAAGCAGGTGTGCAAGCCGAAGTTCCGCCAGGGCAGGCGCTCGCCGCGGCGCTGCTCCAAGCGGAAGATCCAGTCGTTGACGCGGCCGGCCCAGTGGCCAGGGCCGAAGCGGTATTCCAGGCGCTCGAACAGCGGCGGATGCAGGCGGACGGCGCGCTGCTCGAGCAGCTCGGCGCGCTGCGCGAGCGCGCGCCGGAGGCGGAAGGCGAACAGGGTGCGGTCCACCGGCTGGCGGGTGATGTAGCGGCGGCAAGCGCCGACGCCGAAATCGGCCAGCAGCTTGATGGGCAGGAAGAGATTGCAGTAATTGGGGCAGCTCAGCACCACCTCGGCGCCGGGCGCGGCGACGCGGAACAGTTCGCCGAGCAGGGCGTCGGGATCGAGGATGTGCTCGAAGACCTCCATGCAGATGACGACGCCAAAGCTGGCATCGGCGAAGGGAAGGCGGCAGGCGTCGCCGAGCACGGGCGCGCCGCCGGCGGAGCCTTGCGGAAGCTGGCGCAGGGCGGACTCGGCCATGTCGAGGCCGACGTAATGGCCGCCGCGCTCGGCGATGAGCGGGGCGAGGTGGCCGTAGCCGGCGCCGACCTCGAGCACGCGGCGGCCGCGCCACTCGAGGCGGGGGGCGATGTGGCGCTGAAAGGCGCGGTACCACATCTTGGTGAAGCGGGCGCCGGGCTGGCC
>Ga0134126_10000501_pt1 | contig 50067 bp, 36 predicted proteins | sample KB31752_FD_96881 | JGI IMG/M metagenome (GOLD analysis project Ga0134126, IMG submission 96881) | Terrestrial soil microbial communities with excess Nitrogen fertilizer from Kellogg Biological Station, Michigan, USA - KB3-175-2 | ecosystem: Environmental > Terrestrial > Soil > Unclassified ...
AGATCGACGAGCATTACCAGACTGTGCTGACCTGGGCCCGCAACAGTTCGTCCGCCGCCGCATTCCTGGGCCGGATCGGACAGCAAGGACTTTCCCACAAGAACCACCGAGAGTTCACCGCCCTCATCCGCTCAAGGTTAACGGCCGCCAGCGGGCAGCCGGTCAGCGACGACAACCTCTGGGGCTTCCTGCGTTCGATGGTGATCCTCCACTTCGACTTGCTGACCGGGGGTTCCCGCGATGCCACGCACGCCGTCAATTGCCTCCGTCACGTCCTACAGCCCGATGCCGGTCCCGGTGCCGCCGAATTGTTCTCGCGACTTCGCGTCATCTCCGCCGAGGTCAACCGGTCGGCCGGCGAGTATACCCGTGAGATTCTCACGCAACGGCTCCAGGGGGATGGTTTCCGTCTCGTGCCGTCATCCGACTGCCGCGAAGATCTGGCCCGACTCGACGCTCTCAAGGAGCACATCCTCGACGACATCCGAACGGACATCGGTGGCCTCACGCTGAACCGCGTCGAAGCAGTCGAGGCTCCTGCGGGCCAGTATGGCGACGCTGCCATGCTCCTGTTCACAGGCCCGCCCGGTGTGGGGAAGTCCGGCATCTGGAAGATGCTGGTAGATCGGCACCGACTCGCCGGCCCGTCTTTGATCCTCTCGGCCGACCGTGTCGATGGAAAGGGTTGGCTTGGGTTCGCCCGCTCGCAAGGGATTTCGCGGACCGCGGAAGAACTGCTCCTGGCGATGAGTACCCATTCGTACCCATGCATCTTCATCGATGGGATCGACCGGATCGAGGACGATGGGTCCCGGCTGGCTGTGAACGACCTCCTCCGGACGGCCGAAAAAGTCCTGCCGCCGGTCGAGGGGTGTCGGCGTTGGTGGTGCATCGCCACGGCCCGCGAAGGCAGCCTGGGACAGCTGACCTGGCTCGACCGTAAGGTCGTCCAGCAGATCTTCCCCGTTCGGATCCCGGAACTGGCCGACGAGGAGGTGCGGCTCGTCCTGGACGAGCAGCCGCGTCTCAGGGCGTTGTCGTCGCAGGCCAGGCTCAAGCCGATCCTCAGGAACCCGTTCTTGCTCGACCTCCTCACGGACCGGCGTATCGCGGGGGACGAGGCCGAGAAGGTTCCGGCCACGGAGGTCGAGGTCAGCGACGTGTGGTGGGAGAGGGTTGTCGGCCGCGACGGGCAATCGGAAGGGCGGGAGCGTCAACAGGCCCTCGTCGAGGCGGCACGCCGGCTGATCAACGCCCCTCGGCGGCGTTTTCCGGACGGCGGGATGCCCCCTGACGCTCTGGTGACACTGGAGGCGGACCGCGTCATCATTCGGGATCAGGGTCAAAACGTCTACCGGTTCAGCCACGATTTGCTCGAAGACTGGTCACTGCTCCGGCTGCTGGAGCAACGTCGTCAGGATCTGCCCGCGTACCTCCGGGAACTCGGACAACCTCACGGACTCTTGCGGGCCGTCCGGTTGCTGGGCTGCATGCTCCTTGAGCGAGGGGAGGCGGCCGACGAATGGGCGGAGCTGCTGCGGGCATTCGAGCAAGCCGCTGAGTTGGCACCTCGCTGGCGACAGGCCGTCCTGACCGCTCCGTTCCTGTCTACGCGGCTGGAAGAGCTGCTGGACAAGGCTCGGGAAGCCCTCCTTGCCGAGGACGGACGCCTCCTGATCGACCTACTGGTCGCACTGCGGACCACGGAAGTCGATGTGGATCCTCGGATCGCCGAGACGACGGCCGCCATAGCAGATTCTCCCGCGGAGGCGTTGGCACTCGCGTTGCGGTTTCCGCTGCCCCGCTGGTATGCGTGGTACTGGACCCTTCACTGGTTGCTGCGGCACTCCACGGAGCTCAGCGAGGCGGCCAGGCACGAGGCGGCACGGATCATGGAAATCTGGCAGGAACGGTCGGGGCCAGACGACCCCCTCCGACGCGAGGTTGGCGAACTGGCCTTCGCCTGGCTGGAACAGAGCGACGAGGACTGACCCGTGGCAAAATCCGAGATCGACTACCGGGCTCGCGAGGAGCACGAAACCCGGCTCCGGAAAATCGTCCTCCACTCGGCCGACGTCTTGCCCGACCGGGTGACCGAGTACATCAGAACTGTCGCGGAGGAGGACCGGTGGAGGGCACGGGAGCAAATCCTGAAGACGTTCGTGCCGCTGGTCGATCACCTCCCGGCCGCTTACGTGGATTTTGCCCTCGGCGAGCTCATCGAGGAGCCCGAAGAGACGGACTGGGCCTCGTTTCACGATATGAGCGAGCTGGGAATCGGGGGGGCCATGGACTACCACCCCCCTGCCCACGTCCAGGGGCCGTTCCTGCGGCTCCTCCGCACGGATGAGGACGAGGGGCTCCGTCTCGTCCACGGCCTGACGAACGCCGCGACGGACTACTGGTGCCGACGCGAACGGAACGAGCACTTCCTGGGGTACAGCCGGACCCCGCTGCCGATCGTCCTGTCCCTGCCGTCCGGCCCCAAGGAACTGTGGGGGAATGAGGAGGTCTACTGCTGGTTCCGCCACACCAGCGTCGGGCCGTACGCAGTCATTTCCGCCCTCATGGCCCTCGAAGTCTGGATGGAAGAGCAGATTGCCAACGGACGGGACGGGGGCGAGCTGATCGACAAGGTCATGGAGGGCACGCGGAGCGTCGCCGTCCTCGGCGTCTGCGTCGCCGTCGCCCTCGGCACACCAGCTCATTGCCTGCCGGCCCTGCTCCCCTACGTCGCCCACCCCCTCGTCTGGCGGATGGACATTCATCGGCGGGGCAAGGACCTCCAGGGGCCGCCCATCATCGACTTCCTCGGCCAGCACGAGCATATCAACGAGCAACTCCGCGAGAGGAACCGGCGTCCCCAACGGGGCCTGGAGGTCCGAAACCTGATACCGCTCGTGGTCATCCACGGTGACGATTCGGCCCGGGCCGCCCTCGACCAGGCCTTCGCCAGATTCGGCGACGAGCCGCCGTTCCAGTACGAGGAGGAGCGGGGCCGCGAGGAGGTCGTCCAGGCACTCCGGGCCGAGATCGAGGACTATCGGGGACTCCTCAAGCGAGAGAACTACCAGCAGGTCCGGACGGAATCAGCGACGGGCTGGCGGTACCAGCCGCCCCGCGAGCCGAGTCCGGAGGAGCACACGAGGTTCGAGCAGGCACTGGAGTTCCAGGAGTATTTCGGCCTGGCCAACTGGGCCCGGACGACGCTGGAAGAGAACGCGGCCCCCGACCCTGACAGCATGCCCCGCGTCGTCCGTGCGGCGGTTTCCTACACCCGCCCGGACGACTTCTCCGAAAGCCTCGGTCCCGACCCCACAGAGGAACCGACCCGGCCGAGTGCCTCTGGACGGACGTCGATCTACTCCCCCGACTGGACGATAAACACGGAAACAGACCCGATCCGCGAACAGGCCATCGCCGCGGTTGCCGCCACGGTAGCAGTCAAGGCGTGGTCCTGGGCCCAAGAGCAGGGGCACGGCGAGTGGTGTCGGTCTGTCCTCCTTGCCGCGGCCCGCTGCCCGAGGAGCCGATTCGACGCCATGAACCGGCAAAACGTCTTTGGCCTGGATCCCAGGCTGAACGGGGCTAGGGGGCTGACCGCCCTCGTGGCCCAAGGTGCCGCCGACGCGGAGGTTCGGCTGGCGGTGCTTGAGCTGACCTTCGACCCGCAGCTCCAGGTGGTGGGAGCGGTGTTCGCGGGGCTACGCTCATCCTGGGGGAGCGACGGCGTCTTGTGCTGGAACTGCCTGTGGCTGGCCCTCTCCTTCGCCACGGTGCCGGGCGACACGGTCGTTCCCGGGATGGGGCTCGCGTTCAACGAGGCCGGCATGGCGAGGCTGGAGCAACTTTGGCGGCAGTGTACCGACAGCCTTCAGCGGGACGAGAAGCCCGAGTTGCCGGCGGTCGAGGTGGACGAGCGTGGCTTCTTTCTCTGGGATCTCGTCGTGCGTGTGCTCCAGGGGCTGCCCATCGAGGAATTGATCAGGGAGCCGGAAACGAAGCGAGCCCTCCTCGGCTTGGCCGACAGTCTGATGCGATGGACGGTGAGCGAGAACCTGAGAGGGGACGAAGAGGATAGCCGGCCACGACGCCGTTCCGAGGCACCTTGGGAGTGGAACCACTTCTTCCTCGGTTGGATCGCCGCTCTTGCCCGTCACCTCACTCCGGAGGAGGCCGAACAGCACGTCATCGCCCCGGCCCTGGCGACCTGGCCGCGGCTGCCTCGCCTCGCCGCAGACCTCCTCCACGGCCTGTTCCAGTATCAGGTTGCACGCCTACCACCGCAGGATCCGCCGGAGCCCCAGGCCGTCCGGACCTGGGAGCGGGTCTGCAACGACTTGCTCGACCGTCCCGAACTCGTCCGACTCGCTGACCAGGAGTACCTTTCCAGTGATTGGTCCGAGGCCGTGACGCTCATGGTGTTCGTGAGCCACGGCACGTACATTCTCAAGGAGGAGTGGTCGCACGTTTCAGCCTTCGTGAGCCTCATCGAGCGATGGCTGGCAGTTGTCGGCACCAACCACGGTGCGTACCAGGCATTTCTCTCGATGCTCAAGTCCGCGTCCCGCCACTACCAGCCCGCCCAGGTGGTCGGCTGGTTACACGGGGTCACCTCGAGGAGCGAGGGCGTGAAGGCACTCTGGGATTCCCACAACAACGGTGAGCGAACCGCCAGGATCCTGCACGCGGTGTGGCAGGCGTCAAGGCAAGAGTTGACCGGGAACCGAGTCGTCTTCCAGCAGTTCTCGGAACTGGTGGACCGGCTTGCAGCCAACGGCGTCACCCTCGCGAGCGTGATCCAGCAAGAACTGGAAGGGATCAACGCTGGTTAGCTTTGCCCCGAGGCCTCATTCACGACGGGCAATCGATGGCAGCGTCGGGACATGATTTCCGAAGTTCGGCGACACAGGATCGCCACCTCAAACAGGTAAGTACCGTCCGAACAGGTCAGGCTTACTCAGGGCCAACCGTTTCAACTGGGCCCCCAGCCGGCAGAGAGCCTCGTGGTACTTGTCGCTCAGGTGGTCACCGGAATACTCGTGGCCGAATTCGTGGATGAGTAGCTCGTCCACCTCCTCGGTCGGTCCCTGTTCGAACCAGCGGTGGCTCAAACGCTGCAAGTTAAAGGTGAGTTGACCGTGCCCGTAGCAGGCGGCGAAGTGGTTGGGAACCTGGGTCACCTTGACGACGAGTGCTACGCCCATTAGCTGCTCGGCCAGGAACTTGGCGTAGTCCACGATATTCCGGATGGCCGCCGTCCATTGATCCGGTGGGACAACCTTCTCCAGAGGTGCATCTGGATCATCGCTGTAGGGGCGGGGGCTCGGACTGATTTTGCCGGCAGGCTGGATCGCGGCGGCTTCCTTTGCCTTCTGCCACTGCTGCTTGTTCAGCATGCTCCCCGTCACGATGGTCCCGCCGGAGGACTGAATTCGCTTGCTAGCTTCCGGATCGGTTGTATCATAGGCCGCCCTGTTCTCACCGAACCGCAGGTCCAGCAATTTGGCGATGCCGGCGTCAGAGCAGTCGGCATGCGACGTTGCCTCCTGGACCCACGTGCTGTTTGCGTCCTCGTGATTCAAGTGAGAGTGCATCTCATTGAAGACGAGCGTGCGGAGCCGCTGGAGGTAGGCCGGGCGGACGTTGTCACGGTTGAGATTCAGCGGTACTTTCTGGCAGACATTGATGTGCCACTTGTCGCCGGTTTCAACCACGGGCAGGCCCATCTCGTAGATCGACGCTGGTTCCCCGGCCTTAGGCTCAAAGAGTTCCACCCGCGTCTTACGGACTCTGGTTCGAAGTATCCGGTTTTCGTCGGTGATCTCGGTGTCCAGATTGACCTCGAATGCGTGCAGCGGAACGCATGGTTGAAGCGGCTGCCCGTTCAGCGTGACCAGCGTGTTCGATGGGACCAGGACTGTGTTCAGGAAGGCAATAGCGTCGTCGCATTCTGCCCTCGTCATTCGGATCGTTGCCCGAAACTCCGAGCCTCGTTCCCTCTTGCTCCTGGGCTTGAGGTGCCGCCCTCCGGATTCGTCGAAAACGACGGTGCCAGTTGTCGTGCTGATGGCAGCAGTTCGGCACAGAGCGAGGACGAGTTTTTCGCCCAGGTTGAATCTCCCGCGTTTCTCCGGGTCATCTTTCTTGTAGCTGTCGGCAAACAACGTATAGGCGTGAGCCAGATCCTTGAAGCCTTCGGGGCAATCGTCTTCAACGACCAACTCAGCGATGGGCCTGCCAGGAAGAGGAGTCAGATTGATGGCCACCGTGGTGACCCGCTCATCAAGTGCATTTTGCAGAAGCTCGGCAATCAGCCGACCCTTGCCGTGGCTTTCCACAAGCTTGCCCAGACCTTCCTTATCTACGTCAAACCAGCGATTGTTCATAAGTGTTCCCCGTTGTTCGTCCGCGATGTGGTTGCTTGTCAAAGGCTCGTGTGGATGAAGAAAATTGGAGCGGCCATGTCTGACCGCTCCCGAGGTTGTCCGGACGCCACGTCTTCTACTCAACGAAGGCGGCCGGCATGATGAAAGCGTCTGCGAACTTGCGGGCGAGTAAGAGTTCTCTGACATAATCTCGATCCATCGGAACGCCGAAATAAGCTTGCCCAAGCGGTCTGCCCTTTCGACCTGTCCAGGTGCGATCAATCACTTCTCCTTCCGCGTCAATACACCAGGCGTGGGCATGGCCGATCCCGAGCAAGCCGTAGCCTTCGACGTAGGTCAAGGAGCCGGTATCGGCGGCGTGCAGTTGAGACGCCAGATAGCATCCCTGTTTCCTTCCGGCCTTGAGGCCTTTTGGCAACGGGCGAGGCGAGTAGAAGCGGCCGTACTGGAACAGGAACTCGATTTCGCGAAGCATCGGCAGGTTGTCCGGGGAATTCCGCACGCTGGCCTTCGCAAAACGAAGACGAGAATGCAGATAGTCCAGGAGTTCCTTCTCGTGCTCGGTTTCTGGCTCCGTATGGCCACCCGGGTGAGGAATGGGCACCGGCGGTTTATAGATTGCCTTCAACTCCTCTGGCAGTTGCGTTGTTTGTAGTGCTAGCGTGTCACCCCCACCTTGATTTTCCACGCCGAACAAATGGACGCTCATCGTGTAACCCTTGAGAATAGTGGGCTGAATCAACATGATTCCTGCCCTGACCGACGCTAGCATAAAGCACAGTCGATGCTTTGGCGGGTCTTCGTCGGTTCGATTCCCGGCGAGATCGGCTGTATTCCCAGCCTGTGGGAAAAAGTTGGCCGAAAATAAATGGCGGATTTTCCACAAGTCCTATTGACACCCTTTTTCTGATTCGGGAAGTCCGAACCCCTTGTTGGTCTTTAGCCTGTCTAACCGCGATATCGACGACGCGTGGATTCAGGGTCGTCATCGAAAAGGAGCAGCTGGATCGGAGGATCAGGAAACACGAGGAACATTCGCCCTTTGGCGGCTCGCCAGAATTCGCCGGGGTCGAGGTTGAGCCGCCTCCTGATGACGTAGGCTCCCGCCTCGGTGAGCCAATGTGTCAAGAAGTCACGCTTTGTAGACCCGAAAGCGAGTGTAACCAGTTTGCGGTGCTTGCGGCCGAGAATGCGTTTTAGGGCCTTCCGCTGCTCCACCCGGCGGTTGTAGGGGCTGCTGGCCTTGTAGAGGTACAAGATACGTGACCATCCCACCGGGTCGTCGGGTTGAATCGGCAGCACGCCGATGAACTCGCCCCAATTCTTATGACGGCTTGCGGCAAAAGATTCGCCGATGCCTCCGATGACGATAGCGTGCTGCCATTCCACGCGGCACGTTGGATTCCTGCGAACACCGTCGATTGTCCAGAGGCGGGGTGGTCGGAGATCGGCCAGGTAAGCCTGGATGTCGTGGTTGGCCAGGGCGGCGTCGATCAGGACGTGTGCGATACGTCCGGCTCTCTCGATCTCTGCCGTGGTGATCATGATGAGCGGCCCATTCAGACGAGTGGCATCACGACGTAGGAGTAGGTGTCGCCCAGCCGAAACAGGGCCGGGTTCTTGCCGTCCGTCATCGAGAGCGTCAGCTGGTCCGATGGGTCCAGTGCCCGCAGGAGGTCGGTAAGGTTCTTCGGGTGGAAAGCGATCTCGACAGGTTTCCCGGCGTAGTCAATGGGCAGCTCGATGTGGGACCGGCCGGCATCAGAACTTTGAGCTTCTAGCACGAGCAGCTTCGGCTTGAATGAGCAGAGGATCCGCTTCGTGTCCTGCTCGGTCATGACGGCAGCCTGTCGAATGGCCGAGTGGAAAGGGCCAGCGATCAGCGACACCTTGATGGGAGCCTTCTTCGGCAGAACGTCCTTGTAGTTGGGGAAGCGGCCTTCCACGAGGCGGGAGTAGATTGTGGCGTGGCCGGTCTGGAAGAGGATCTCGGTCGGCCGGAGCGTCACCCGTAGCATCTCGTCTGCATTGAGCAGATTCTTCTCCAGGAGCTGCATCGCCTTGGTCGGCACCACATGCGTTCCCTTCGTGTGGTAGTTGCCCTGTGCCTTGGCTGGTCCCTCGGCTACTGCCAGCCGCCGACCGTCTGTCGCTACGAGACGAACCGCGTTCCTCTCTAGCTCCCACAGGACACCCGTGAGAGCGTACCGGGGACTCTCGGTGGCGGCAGCGAAAAGGGTGCAACGGATCATGGTCTTGAGGATTTCGGCACCGATCTCATGGTAGCCGTCCCCGTTAATGAATGGGAACTCAGGAAAGGCCGACGGGGCCTCACTGCCCAGCTCGAACTCTGTCGTCCCTCCCCGCACGGTGGTGGTCTGGGAACTCGTCTCGATGACCAGTTCTTCGTCCTGGGCTTCCCGGAAGATGGCCAGGGTGCGGCTGGCCGGCAACAGGGCCTCGCCGGATTCCTCGATGGGGATACCGGGTAGGTCCCTTCGTATCCCGATCTCCAGGTCGGTGGCCAGGAGGGAGCAGTGGTCGTCCGCGGCGATGGCCTTCACATTCTGCAGGATGGGGCGATGGTCGTGACCAGCGACAGCCGTGTTGACCAGTTGAAGGGCGGCAAGCATCTCGACTCGAGAGCACTGCATTTTCATGAGGCTCACCTTTACCGTTGAGACACGCTTTCCTGAGGACGACACTCATCCTTACCCGGCGGCACCGCACCCGGCGGCGATCAACACTCGCCTCAACCTTCCCTGAACGACGGGCTGAGGAAGCGAGCAGCGAACTGTGCTTGTTGCTGCTGGAACCAATTGAAACTGAAATGTTCACCGACAACCTGGTTCTTGGGCACTCGAAGGTCGTTGTTGTCGATGTAGAAGGCGATTGACTGTTCGCTGGCGTTGCCGTCTTGGAAGGCAGTTTGGTCGGTTGTGACCACCGGTAGCGGATTTGCCATTGCTTCATCGGTCGTGGCTTTTCAATCTTTGGCCACTTCTTGGCCGCTTGTCGAGCACATTCCACCTGTGCCCGTGAATGAGATACCCCGCCCACGACAACGGATTCGTGGGCGGGGTTGGGAAACCTTTCGTCGTGATTATGAAGGCTGATTCACCGGTCACCATCTGCAAGGGCACAAGCGGAGTCGGTTGGGGGCAGCTCATCTGGAACACTGTGGTCATCGTTCACAAGCTGCTTGATCGTTTCAAGGACGGAGTTTGCCGTTACCCATTCCATGTACCGCAACCGGCCCCGCTCCGGTGCGTTCGCGAGAAGGTCCGGGTTCTGCATGATAAATAGGCGAGTGAAACGCGTGACGAGTTCACACAGGGCCGGGAAGAACCGAATCGCCGCATCGATCCACTTGACTACGTCATTGTGCCTGACGGTTTCGGGGAAGGATTGCCGCGTGATGAAAGTGGCGGCCAGTCCGTCGGCAGTAAAAGGCTGGTCGTGTCCTTCAAGAAAGCTGCTGTCAAGGAGAAACGAGCTGTCCTCAAGACAGTATGCGAAATGTTCAAAAGGATCTGGATCCAGGGGAGACCTGGGATAAAGAGCGAGCACCTTGGAAAAGGAGCGAAGAGCTTCGATCGATTTGTGGTGACGTGGTTCGTGTTTCAGTTGAAGAATCAGCCGCCGGTCGATTGCCGATTGCTGTTCTTCCCAGTATTCCTCGACTTCCCGGGACGGGTTCCAGAGGTGATACACGTCTCGTTCGTCTTTCAAGCATTCGCTGGCCATGGTCCGTTTCCTTTCTTGAGAAGGTGAGAGCGTCATCCGATGTAGAGACGCGTCAGGACGAAGGTGCTGGGGATATTGAAATATCTCTCGGCACCGAAAGTCCGTACCGATGACATGGAGCCGCTTCCAAGAGAGGGTATTCCGGTCCCAGGTATTCAGTTCGATCAGTGAGAGAGGGACATGTGTCAAGCAGTCGGATGGGCTCAAGGTCTATCGTTGAAGCGGTTCGCAACCCTTGAGGATCTCGACGATGTAATCCTGGAGCCGCATCCGGCTGCGGATGGCATTGTCGTGTACCAGAATCCAGACTTCCTCCGGAACGCGGCGGACATAGAGGGGCCGGTAGAATTCCGTCCCGCCCCCGGCCGGGGTCTCTTGAATCGGGTCTGCTTGAGTTGCTGGCATGGGTCTGTTCCTCTATGGACGGCGATTCGTGATTCCCTTGCCTTTCATCACTGGCCGATGGGTCGATCACGGTCAAGGCGTCCAGGGCGGCCTCATAAGTCAATACCCACTGAATCTCAGGTATCACGGGGATGGATAATCGGTAGGTCGTCGCTCGGCCGGGCCTATCGGCACGGTGCCAGGGCCCTCTTATCTTGGTCAAAAGACCGGCTGCCGTCGCCTCAGCCAGCCGTTCCTTGTACTTCATGTGGGAGCAGCCCGGCCAGCGTCGGATCACCTTGCCGGCATGGACAGCGGCGTCCCAGCCGGTGCCATCGCTGGCAGGGGCACCGTGGCGTTTAGCGAATCGGAGGAAGTGCAAGAGGAATTCAGCCTGGTTGATCCGTTCCTCTCCGGCCAGGTTGGTCAGCGATGGCCGAAGAGCATCCAACTCCCGTTGGGAGAATTCATGAATAGCCGGAGCAGAGGGATGACCGGATGTCTTCTTGGCCCCGTACCAGTGGCACATAGTACGGATATGCTTCGCGACGACGGAAGTGCCGTTGGCCAAGTCGGCGGCGATGTCCTTGCTGAGGTGGCGAGAGGACATGGCCCATTCGGTGAGGAATTGAGCGGCGTCTTCGGCCGTGAGCCCCTTGAACCAGATCAGGTGGGCGGCCAGGAGTTTAAGAGCCTTCGTGCGGGTGCCATCGCCGAGGATGCCCAGATCGAGGAGTTCTTGTGCGTCAGCAAGGGAATGGATTCCGTCCAGCAGCTGGAGGTACCGTTGCCGCGGCAGGGGATTAATCTCTAGGAGCGGGGAGCTTTGTGGGAGCCTTGCGTGTTTGGGTTGTCCCATCAGGAAGGGCTTGGCGGGGCCAGGAAGTGTGGCGTCACCTTTTCTCAACGACTCGATCCGCCGAGCCTGGGTGGAGCGGTGATTTGCCACGCTCTCGTACAGTTCGCTCAGTGGGTGCTGGATGATTCGGCCATTGTGGAAGTCGTCGATGAATTGAATCCAGGCATGAGGGGCGTGGGGTTGACCGGGAATGTAGCCGAAGGGCAATCGGAGAGCATGGCCGGAGGAAGGGTAAAACTCGATCTCGCCAGGAACGTGCCGAAGGCTGGCCGCGTGCAGTAGATCGTGGTACTGGTCCAGGGAGTAAAGAGCATCGAAGAAGACGTAGATGTGTCGGCCGCCGCTCGGGGAAGCCAGGTTCAGGACACTTCGGGGATTGTCGGGGTTGATGCCCATCCGGCGGAGAGCCCGGTTGACCAGGGCGAGACGTTCGACTTGCGGTGGTTTGGCGGGACGGATGGCCAGATCATCAACGATCTCACGGAGCTTGGAAGCCCGGGTGTGCTCCGGCATGAAGTCGTAGTCCGGACACGTCTTGGCAAGGATTCGTTCGGGGGTACGGTCTGCGTCCACGTCCAGGCAGAAGTACCGGCTTCTGGGCAAACTCCGCGATCCGTACCAGATGGGTTGGCGGCCCGGAACTCGGTCGGCCAGTAGATGCAGAGCTATCTGGTACCAATCGAGTGGGCGTTTGTAGGCGGTCCAGCCACCGGGGCCGTGTCCGGCCTTGGTGACGATGGCTCCCGTGTAGCGGTAGGCGAAGAGCTGCTGGTAATCTTCCAGGCGGGCCATTGTCGCCTCGCGACTCTGCCCAGGGCCGAGAAGGTCCAGGAGTTCGTTGCGGGAAACGCGTGGGGTGTATGCCCGCCCACGCCGAGTCATCCTGACATCGGCATGGGCATAGGCCAGCGTATTTTCTTCGCCAGGCATGTCCGTGGTCCCGGTAGGTATCGTGATGGTCGTTGACCGACACGACTATTACCATGACCGAATCGGATATCTCGCTCATCTGGATATTGCTGGTTCCCGTCGCTCCGTCATTGGCTCATTCGTCAAGGGTGTTGACTTCCCTGACGGTCACTCTGAGGAGTGAGAAGCGGGATACACTTACGTGTCCCAGAACCCGCGTGCGAAATATCATGCTGGCCAATCCAGGGCAACATTCGACGGGGCACCGTGCTGGCCCATGATTCGCCCTGCTGACAAGACACTTTGGTGTCAGAGCGGATTGACGTCGGCTTCCTCGACAAGCTTGCGTGTTAAACACCGGTCGGGCTCGTCGATGGCTCGGATCAGAACCCGCTTGCTCAATCCGACGACGCCCTCGGACTTTTCGACCAATAGGCGAAGCGTCGCCGGCTCATCGACCTTCAAGGTCCACTCGCCGATCAGGAAGGCGAGGAACCGGAGATGGTCCACTTCTGTCGGCAACTCCGTTCTCTCGCGATGACTAAATCGCCGGAGGAGGGCGACGAGCCGTTGATCCTCTTCCTTAAAGGAGTCGGTCTTCCGCTTCGAGTGGAAGTTTTGGGCGGTCGCGTACGTCGTGACCCCCGGCTCCGTCAGGGTGGGACGGAGTGCTTCGTCGAGGCCACGAAAGAAGATCTCGCCGATTTCGTCCGCGACACAGACCATGTGCGTCGCCTTGGTTTCTTCGAAGAACATGAGGCCTGACGAGGTCAAGCTATCAAGCTTGCTCCTGATCTTTGCCTCCGAGTCCGTTGCACCGTTGACCTGCTTGAAGAAGTACTTCCCTCCAGATTGCCATTCGCGGATATCCTCCAATGACGCTTTGATGCCTGCCCTGGCTCGGTGCTCTTCGCTGAACTCCTCCTGGAAGAACCCGGGATTCTGAAACTGCTCTCGCAGGTAGGCGTGAATAATAGTGGTCTTGCCGGTCCCTGGCTCCCCTTCGATAAGAAGATTCGGGTCGTGTTCGATTGGCCGTTTGAGCCAGCCCAGCAGTTTCTCCTTGAGCCGATAGTTGCCGGCGAACTTCACCAGTGGCGGGATGTACGCTTCTGCTTCCCGGCCGGTAATGAGTCTCTTTTGAGCCGTCGCAATCATGACTGATTCTCCTTTAGCATTCGGTCGATTGCCTCGTCGGACGTGTCATCGTTTCGGTTCTCGTTGTTGTCACCGGGTTTGGGCAATGACGCTCCCTGTGACACTTCGGTCGTGGAAGTGTCAGACGTGTCATCGTCTCGGATGATCTTTCGCCAGTCCCAGAGGCGTTTCTTCGAGCCGCGAGGCGGACGAAACACCTCGATACCGTGTGCCTGCAAAATGAGCTGGTTCTTGACCAGCCACTTGCCCATAGCGGTCGGGTTGTTCGGCAGTTTCTCTGCCCCTTTCGTCAATTTCCTTTTCGTGCGGACCTCACGCAGCATCTTGAGGATGTCCTCGGCGGACCCCGTGCCGCCGTCGTTTTCCTCGATGGCGTGGAGGAAGCATCGAAGCACGGGACAGTCCTTCGCGACGATGGGTCCTTTACGGCTCGCGAGCAGCTTTCCCTCCACATAGTCGATGGCTTCGTTGACGCGGTCCCTTCCGGCGTAGATCTCGTGCTCGCCTCGAAACTGATACGCGAGGAGAGCATGAACCTGCCGATCGCGTAGCGGAAGGATGCCACGCTTGGTCTCGTCTGTGTGCGGCATGGAGCAGAATGCCCGTCCCGAGCAGTCCAAGAATGGCGTCAACTTCTCGATCAGCTTCACCAGTCCATCGATGATCTCGGCTCGATTTTCGTGTTCTTGCATCGTCAACCGCCCCTGTCAGCAATCTGCTCCTGACAAATCGACCTCCCTTTCGCCAGGACGGGCCACCGAGCATCGGGCTACAGAATGGCTGGCCTGCAAGCGGGTCGTCCGGATTTACCTCATTGGACAGAGGAAAGACGGGGCGTAGAATTCGACGGGAGGCGGAGGAAAGGCAAACTGCGAGAGGAACGGTGCGGTCCCAGGTGTCACGTAAAGTGTCACGTTTTCGCTGGCCGATTGGGCATGGCCGGTACAGACGCACCTTCACGAAACCCTGGAAAAAACGGGGTTTGAAGGGTATCCGAAATGTAACCGAAGGCCCTTTTGGGATTGCAAATCCGCCATCCCCGGTTCGAATCCGGGAGGGGCCTCTTCGCACATTTTCATTCACTTTTCGCAACGGGCCGGTAGATTTTCACCCAACCACCCTTTTGCAATTCGCCGAAACGCAGCCGCGCGCGCTGGACGAGCCGCCGTTCTTCGTCGCTCTTGCCGTCGCCGCCGACGTTCTGCTGAAGGATTTCGAGATCCCTGCCGTCGTTTTTCACCGTCGCGACGATGGCCGTGTGGTGTGGATAGAACGATTCGACGATGTCCCTGCCGACTTTGCCTTTGAAGACCGCGTGGCGAAACTGCAAGATGTCGCCCGGCAGCACCTCGCCGGTCAGATTGGTCCCGGCCGTGACCGTGCGGACCAGTTTGCCCCACACATACTCGCGCCCGCGCGTGGAATAGGAAGAACGCTCGGCTCCCGCCGTCCGCAGGGCACGCATGGCCAAGGCGGCGCACTCGCCATCGCCGACTTTCTTGCCGAGATTGGTCTGGCAGAATTCCAGCACCTTCTGGTTCAGTTCGGGAACCGCGCCTTTTTTCGGGGCATCGGCCGCAAGTAGAAGAACCAGCGCCAATACGGAGAATAGACGTACTTTCATGGAAGAATCTCCTGAAAGGATGAGACAGCGGAATCAGTTTACCGTATCCGCACCGCCGGCGGTATCTATGCCCCGACTGGATACGCCGATATTTTTTCGTGTGGCATTCAAGGGGAGCGGCATCGTTGACCGATAGAGAAGGTGTTGACACGATGTCAGCGACGGCCCTTTAGCCAAGCGGAAAGGCAACGGATTGCAAATCCGTCATACCCCGGTTCAAATCCGGGAAGGGCCTCTAGCAACCGCCGTCTCTCTTCAACCAACCCACGCGAGAGCATGGGAATTGGCCGGAGAAGGGCGGCGATTGTCCTTTCTCTCGCCGGCTTGGCGTCTATGCGGGCAACCGTAACCGCAACCCCCTGGGCACGACGAAACGCTCGATCCCCTCGAACAACGCCTGCACCAACAGCGCCATCACCACAGCGGGGAGGGCGCCTTCGAGAATTAACTGCGGATCGTTGCGCGTGACGCCATCCATGATCGGCTGACCATAGCCGCCCGCGCCGATGAGGCCACCCAGCGTCGCATAGCCGACGTTGATGACCGCCGCCGTCTTGATGCCCGCCAGGATCGCGCGCGAGGCCAACGGCAATTCGATGAGATAAAGACGTGGCCACGGCGACAGTCCCAACGCCTCCGCCGATTCGCGCAGCGGCAAGGGGATGTCGTGCAGGCCCGTGTAGGTGTTACGGACGATGGGCAACAAACTGTAGAGGAACAGTGCCGCGATTGCCGGCGCGGGGCCGATGCGATTCATTAGCACCAGCAGCAGCACGAGCAAGGCCAAGGCCGGGATCGTCTGCACAATGCTGATGGCGGCCAACAGGAAATAGCCCAGACGCGGGTGCCGCGCCGCGGCGATGCCCAGCGGCACCGCCACGAGAATCGCCAACGTCAGCGACACGGCCACCAGCATCAAATGCTGTCCTGTCCAGCGCAGCTCGCGCTCAGCGAGTGTTTCGTCCCTGACTTCGACCGGCATTTTCATCGACTCACGCAGGAACGACGCCGCGATGCCCAGCGGCTTCTCCTTGCCGACGCGGACATTGAGATCGATCATCGCCGATTCGCTGATCGTTCCTTCCAGTCGCAAGAACGCATCGACCGCTTGCGGAGCGCGGCGATCCAGGTCGGCGCGATAGAGAATGATCGCATCGTAGGACGGGAAGAAATGCCGATCGTCGGCGAGTACAATCAGGTCGCGCTGATGGATCGCGGCATCGGTGGTGTAAACATCCGTGACATCCAGAGTGCTGGCCGACAGGCTCGTGTAAGCGAGGGCGTGTTCCATGCCGTCGCGCGTGTCCTGCGGCAGATCGTAAAACTTCCGCAGCGCCCGCCAACCGTCGGGACGATCGAGAAACGGCGCACTGAGGCCGATGGTCAATTTCGGATGCTTTCGGAGATCCGAAATGGTGTGAATATCCAACTTGGCGGCGTGCTTTCGCGTCATGCCCAGTCCGTAGCTGTTGGCGAAGCCCAGGGATCGACTCATGCGTAGCCCGCGTTTGGCCAGCGCTCGCCGTAGTTTCTCCGGTGTGGCCACATCCTCATCGGCCAGGACTTGTTGCGTCAGCGTTCCGGTGTATTCGCAATAAGCGTCGATCCGGCCCAGAAGCAGGGCGTTCCACGCCGCGCCCGTGTCACCCAGGCTGCGCAGATCCTCCACGTCCGCCCCCACTTCTCGGGCCAGCAACCGCAGCATTTCACCGAGAATCTGCGATTCGGGAAACGCCTTGGCACCAACGCGCACCATCGGCTTTTCATTCTTCCCTTGCGGCCGCGTGCAACCGGGCAGCATGAGGGCAAGGATAACAAGCAATGCCCCAAGAAGCGCCCACCGCGACATCACGCTTTTCCCTCCTGCAATTCATGCGGATGGCGCTGCGCATTGATGAAGCGCGTCACGAAATCATCTGCGGGAGCGCGGATTAAATTGGTGAAAGCGTCGCGCTGCACAATGCGGCCCGCCTGCATCAACACAAGCGTATCACCCAGGAAGCCGGCCTCGCCGAGATCGTGCGTCACCAGCACGACCGTTTTATGCAACGTCTGAAAGATGCCGCGCAGGTCCGCTTGCAGGTCCGAACGAATCAGCGGATCGAGTGCGCCGAGCGGTTCATCGAGCAAAAGCAGGGCCGGATCGAGCATGAGCGCACGCATCAGACTGACGCGCTGCCGCTGACCGCCGGATAGCTGTACGGGATAATTGTCGAGCAAATCGGCGGAGAAACGAGTCAGGCCAATGAGTTCCGCGAGGCGTTCGTCGATGCGTGCGCGGTTCCAGCCGAGATGACGCGCCATAAGGGTGACGTTGTCGCGCGCCGACAGGTGCGGAAAGAGTCCGCCGTCCTGGACCACGAAGCCGATGCGCCGGCGCAACTCGCGCGAATTGGCCGGCGTTAGGGGAACGCCCTCGAACAGGACGCTGCCGCTATCGGGCTGAAGGAGTCCGGCCATGAGACGAATGAGCGTGGATTTACCGCAACCGCTGGGGCCAATCAGGACCGTGGTTTGGCCGGTTGCAATCGTTAGGTCCGTCGGCCTCAGAGCCGGCGTACCACCGTAGGACTTGCTGACGCCGACAAGTTGCAACATAAGACATCAAAAGAGAGTCACCACGAAACACACGAAAAAAAGAAAAGACAAAAAAGACAATGATCATTCGTGGAGGTCAACCAGCAACTCGTATCCATTCTTCTTTTTTGTCTTTTCTTTTTTTCGTGTGTTTCGTGTGTTTCGTGGTGACTCGGTTTTTCTTCAACGGAAACTGTGATCGGGGCCAGGGAAGACGCCGTCGCGGACTTCACGGCAGTAGCTTTCGACTGCCTTGCGGACGGCCAACCCCAGGTCGGCGTAGTGCTTGACGAAGCGCGGCCGGATGTCGTCGAACAGGCCGAGCAGGTCGGGCGTGACGAGAATCTGACCATCGCAGGAGGGACCGGCGCCGATGCCGATGGTCGGAATCTTCAGCGCGGCCGTGATGCGCGCGGCCATCTCGGTCGGCACACACTCGACGACGACGGCGAAAGCGCCGGCGGCCTCGACCGCCAAGGCATCCTCCATCAACCGCTCGGCGTCGCGCTGCACCTTAAATCCGCCGAGGCGACGCACGGACTGCGGCGTCAAACCAATGTGGCCCATCAACGGGATTTCCGCCGCCGTGATGGCGGCGATGGCGGCGGCGCTGCGCACTCCGCCCTCCAGCTTGACCGCGTGCGTGCCGCCTTCCTTGACGAGCCGGCCGGCGCTCTCCAGCGCTTGTTGGGGGCTGACCTGATAGCTCATGAACGGCAGATCGGCGACGAGCAGACTGCGGCGCACGCCGCGAGACACCAAGCGCGTGTGATAAACCATCTCGTCGAGGGTGACGGCCAGCGAATCGGGCTGGCCCTGGACGACCATGCCGAGCGAATCGCCGACGAGCAAACTATCGACACCGGCATCATCGAGCAGCCGGGCCATGGTGTAATCGTAGGCGGTCAGCATGGTCAGCCGATGGCCGCGCGCCTTGGCGGCGACAAAATCCGGCACGGTTACTTGACGTAGTTCGCCGGTAGGCGGGACGCCCTTGCCGTTGTTGATGGAAGCTTTCACGGGGGCCGACATGCGTTACTCCCTTATCCGGGTTCCGAGAGGGAAACCGTTGATTCGCCCTCCGCGAGCATCCCTGCGTGCGGCGGATCAACTACGGCATTATAGTCATCGCCCTCCGGCGCAGCAGCGTCAACTCTCCGTATTCAACGCAAAGCGATGGCGGCGCATAAAACAATGGGGGGAAGTACGTCATCGTAGTAAAGTGGAAATCGGGTTTCACACTCGCCGGAGAGTCGTTCCATGTTGCAACGCACATTCACCCTGTTATTCTTTGGCCTGTTGCTGGGTTGCGGCGAGGCGAGAATGAATCCAGCACCCGAGTCGGCCGTTCAAAAGGAAGCGCGCCAGGAGGACGGTGTGCGCCGCGTCGCGATGGCGGAGGGCGAGAAAAAGCCCGCGCCGGCAGGGAATGCTCCCGCGGCGCCTGCTGCCGAGAAACCGACACCGCGCAAGATCATCTACACCGGCCTTGCCGATCTCGTCGTGGACGATTTCGGCAAGGCTGAGCAACAACTGCGCGAACTGGTCGAGGAGAAGGAAGGCTACCTGGCCGATTCTCAGATTCACAATCAGCCCGGCTCGCCGCGCTCCGGAACGTGGACCGTGCGCGTGCCGCAGAAACACTTTGATGCGTTCATGCAGGCCATCGTCAAGTTCGGTGAGGTGCGCAGCCGTACCACCAATTCGCAGGACATCACCGACGCCTATCACGACAAGGCCGCTCGCCTCAAAGCCGACGAGACGGAAGAGAAGAGCCTGCTGGGGCTGTTGGAGAAAACCCAGGGCAAAGTGGAGGACATTCTTCGGGTGCGCGAGCAGTTGCGGATCGTGCGCGGCCAAATTGAAGAGGAGAAAAGCCAGCTCCAACGATGGGATAAAGATGTGGACCTGGCGACCGTGACCGTGAAACTGCTCCATCGTCGCGATTACACGCCGCCGTTAATGCCGGACTTCGGCAGCACCGTTGGCCGCACCTTTCAAGGGTCCATTGATGCCCTGGTTCTCTTCGGCAAGGGCATCGTGTTGACCGTGGTGGCTCTCGCGCCGTGGCTGGTGGTGCTGGGTTTGCTGGGTGCGCCAGGCTTCGTCATCTGGCGTCGGCGACGAGCCGCGAACGCGCAAGTGCCCAGCGCAACGCTCGTCAACACTGCCGGCGAAGCACCGGCTTCGGGAAGCGATTAACCGGGAAGAATGTCCTGAATCGGTGAGCCTCCGTCCATCGTGCCGCGCGGCGTGAATAGAATAAGAAAGGGCCCGCGCGGCGAGAAGGCAAAGGGGCGACTCGCGCCGGTGGGCCGTATGTCGCCTTATCCCCTTCTTCGGCGAGACCCATCATGTTTTCTCACAACAAGCGTATCAGCGTAATTCTGAGCATCGGAGCCATCTTCGCGTTCGCCGTGCCGCCGGCACACGCCCAGCAAGGCAGACAGGCAATGCCCCAACTGCGATCTCAGGGAGGCTGCTTCGGCTACTGTCCCACACCTTCAACCGGTTCGCGTTCCTACTGGGGCTGCTACGGCTACTGCCCCAGCTACATGCGGTCGCCCTACACCCCCAGTTACGGCCTCTACCCCGGTCAATTGGGCCAGCGCTATTACACTTGCTACGGCTACTGTCCGTTTTGGCCCGGCGGCAATCCGTACTCACCGAGTGATACAACGCCTGGCTACCCCGGATTGGGAATCCTGCCGCCGCAGTCGGACGACGACCACAAGAAAGAGGAAACCTACAAGGGCCAGCGCGTCGGTCACTGGACCAAGGAACTGAAGAACTGGGACAGCCATGTGCGCGGTCAGGCGGCCAACGCCCTGTCTCATCTCGGTCCCAAGGCGCACGATGCCATCTCCGATCTCATTGACACGCTCAAGGACAGCGATCCGCAGGTGCGCGTCGAGGCCGCCTCAGCCCTCGCCGCCATTGGGACGGACACGATCAAGCCGTTGATCGATGCGCTGAAGAAATCCGACAAGCAGGTTCGCATGGGGGCCGCGCTGGCGCTGGGTCATCTCGGCTCGCGTGCCCGGGACGCCGTTCCCGCTCTGCGCGATCTCCTCAAGGACAAGGATATTCGTGTCCGCGCGCATGCGGCGCAAGCGATCTGGCGCATCACCGGCGATGCCAAGCGAGTGCTGCCGGTCCTTGTGGAAGCACTGCGCGACAAGAACCGCAACGTCCGCCTGAGTGCGGCGACGACGTTGGCTCGCATCGGTCCCGATGCCAAAGCGGCGCTTCCCGATCTCGAAAAAGCGGCTAGAGACGAAGACCCACATGTTCGGTTCAACGCCATTCAGACCCTGTGGAGCATCGATCCGAAATCGACGCAAATCGTCCCGGCGTTGCGTGCGGCGCTGAAGGACGAGGATGCGTCGGTGCGCGCGGAGGCGGCGGGGTTCCTGGGGCAGATTGGCGAAGCGGCGAAAGACGCGGCACCGGATCTGCGCGAGGCGTTGAAGGATAGCGACGCCCAAATCCGTGCCGAGGCAGTGCAAGCCTTGGCTGCCGTGACCCCGAAGGATGAAGCGACCGCGAAGGCGCTGGCCGGCGCACTCTCGGACAGGGAGAGCGCGGTTCGCGCCGCGGCGGCTCGTGCCCTGGGGCAGATGGGACCAGACGCGCGGCCGGCGATCGCCGCGCTCGACCGTGCCTTGCAGGATTCGGATGCGGCGGTGCGACGGCAGGCGGCCGCCGCTCTCAGTCACGTCGGCAAAGACGCCGTAGCGAAACTCATTCAGACGTTGTCCGCCAAGGAACCGGAGGTGCGCTGGAACGCGATCATGGCTCTGAAACACATCGGAGCAGAGGCGAAAGCGGCCATCCCCGAGTTGACGGAAATGCTCAAATCGCCGCAGCCTTTCCTGCGCTGGGAGGCCGCCGCGGCGCTGGGCCGCATCGGTCCCTCCGCGGCAAGCGCGGCGCCGGAGTTGACAAAGCTGGTGAGCGATCCCGATCCGGTGGTTCGTCGCAATGCGGTGAAGGCTCTGGGCGAACTGGGTACAGGCGCGAAGTCGGCCTTCCGTGCCCTGCTCGAAGCGAATCGGAACGACCGCAGTTCCGATGTCCAGGACGCGGCTGCCGAGGCACTGTGGAAGATCGACCCGGAGGAAGCCCGCAAAACCGGCGTGCCGTGATGTCAAAACTTTCACCACGGAAAACACGGAAAACACGGAAAAAATACAAAGATGAGAATTAGAAGCGCGAACGGCATGAAGTAGGTCTCGCTTGCCGAGCGGGACCTGTTGGGGCAAGTTCCGCTCCGCGAAACGTAAACGGCATTGGGCTTACGTCGGCCGTTCGCCAAGCGGCCAATCCGCCGAAACGCCCCAATCGGCGTAAGCGGCACGATCGGCTCATTGCTCGTCGAAAATGTCTCCTGCGCCGAAGCAGCTTGGCATGAGGTGGTATAGCAATTGCCTTTCTCCAGACATCGAATCAACCGATGCTCGATTCATGGAGGAGAAGTCATGGCAGCCAAGGTGGGCGGATTTATGGCGAAGGTTGTGGCCGTCGTTTTCACCAGCATCGTGGCTCCCGTGCTGGTAAACGTGGCCGTGCAGGACATTCACGGTGAGGACGACAAACTCGACAGCTCCGTGCAGAGTTCTTCCTTCCAAGACGAAACGCCACGCTCTTACGTGCCAGCAATTCCCGCAATCCCCTCTTCCACGATCGGATGGCAAGCGCCGCAGTTGCTCACTCCAACTACTCCAACGACGCCCTCGACGCCGCGATCCATCGAGATTACCTCCGTCATCGCCCACGGCGTCGGCCGCACGCCCGAAGAGGCTCTTCAGGCCGCCTTTCGCGCCGCCCTGCGTCGGGCGATCATCACCCAGGTCGATGCGGATGCCTGGACCCGCCAAGGTGCGGTTCTTTTCGAGAGCGTATGGCGCGATCGCAGCGGTCTCATCTTAAGTTGGAAAGAACTCAAAACCAAAAAAGAATGGCATCTGAGGGGAAGCTTGCATCATGAAGCAGTTGCCGTGCAGTTCAACTACCGCGCTCTGGGAGAGCGCTTGCGAATGATCGGTCGAACGCACTCCAACTAGCCCGGAGCGCCGGCGACGGGTTCCGGCAACCCGTCACTGGCGCTCCGGGCTAGTAAGTAATCGCAACTCTACCTCAGCAATCACTTCGGATTGCTGGACTATCCTTCCTAGGCTATACTTCCTCACTATCCCAAATACTCCACGGGGTCTATGACAGCCCCCGGCACGCGAGCGTCCGCGCGCCGGGGGTTTTCGTTTGCAGGGGATGGCGAACGGCCGGCGTAAGCCGGCTGGTGGAAACTACAACCAGCCGGCTTACGCCGGCCGTTCGCCTCCGACAAGCTCGATAGCAACGACGCTTTGGGGAGAAGCCTCATGCCCGTCCTTCAGGAATCCGCACCGCACGCACTCGATACCACAGTCCTGCTGACCGCCCTGTCCGCTCTGAAAAAAGGCGACTTCGCGGTTCGTCTGCCGATGAACTGGACCGGACTCAGCGGCAAGGTGGCCGACACATTCAACGACGTGGTGGAACTCAACCAGCGCATGGCCCGCGAACTGGACCGCCTTAGCCGCGTCGTCGGCAAGGAAGGACGCATCGCGCAGCGGGCGTCGCTGGGCGATGTCAGCGGCTCGTGGTCCGACGCCATTAGCTCCGTCAACGACCTCATCGGCGATCTGGTCCACCCCACCAGCGAGACGGCCCGCGTCATCGGCGCGGTCGCTCAGGGCGATCTGTCGCAGACGATGGCGCTGGAGATTGGCGATCGCCCCTTGCAGGGCGAGTTCCTGCGCACCGCCAAGACCATCAACAAAATGGTCAATCAACTCGGTTCGTTCGCGGCGGAAGTAACGCGCGTGGCCCGCGAGGTCGGCACGGAAGGCAAGCTCGGCGGACAGGCTCAGGTCAAGGGCGTGTCCGGCACCTGGAAGGATCTGACCGATAGCGTCAATTTCATGGCCGGCAATCTCACCAGCCAGGTGCGCAACATCGCCGAGGTGACGACCGCCGTGGCCAACGGCGACTTGTCCAAAAAGATCACCGTCGATGTCAAAGGCGAGTTCCTGGAACTGAAGGGCACCATCAACACGATGGTCGATCAGTTGCGTTCGTTCGCCTCGGAAGTGACGCGCGTGGCTCGTGAGGTCGGCACGGAGGGCAAACTCGGCGGCCAAGCCCGCGTCGAGGGCGTGTCCGGTACGTGGAAGGATTTGACCGATAGCGTCAATTTCATGGCCGGCAACCTGACCGCTCAGGTACGTAACATCGCCGCGGTGACAACGGCCGTGGCCAACGGCGATCTGTCGAAAAAGATCACCGTCGATGTCAAAGGCGAAATTCTCGAACTGAAAGATACTGTCAATACGATGGTCGATCAACTCAGTTCGTTCGCCGCCGAAGTGACACGCGTGGCTCGCGAGGTCGGCACCGAAGGCAAGCTCGGCGGACAGGCCGATGTCAAGGGCGTCGCCGGTACGTGGAAAGACTTGACCGATAGCGTCAACTTCATGGCCGGCAACCTGACTAGCCAGGTCCGTAATATCGCCGAAGTGACGACAGCCGTGGCCTATGGCGATTTGTCGAAAAAGATCACCGTCGATGTCAAAGGCGAGATTCTCGAATTGAAAAATACCATCAACACGATGGTCGATCAGTTGCGCTCCTTCGCCGCCGAAGTGACGCGCGTGGCCCGTGAGGTCGGCACCGAAGGCAAGCTCGGCGGACAGGCCGATGTCAAGGGCGTCGCCGGTACCTGGAAGGATTTGACCGATAGCGTCAATTTCATGGCCGGCAACTTGACGGCTCAGGTGCGCAATATCGCCGAGGTGACAACGGCCGTCGCCACCGGCGATTTGTCGAAAAAGATCACCGTCGATGTCAAAGGCGAGATTTTGGAACTGAAAGACACCATCAATACGATGGTCGATCAACTCAGTTCGTTCGCCGCCGAAGTGACGCGCGTGGCTCGCGAGGTCGGCACCGAAGGCAAGCTCGGCGGACAGGCCGATGTCAAGGGCGTGGCGGGGACGTGGAAGGATCTGACCGACAACGTCAACCTGATGGCGGGCAATCTGACCGGGCAGGTACGCAACATCGCCGAGGTGACAACGGCCGTCGCCACCGGTGATTTGTCGAAAAAGATCACCGTCGATGTCAAAGGCGAGATTCTCGAACTGAAAAACACCATCAATACGATGGTCGATCAGCTCAGTTCGTTCGCCGCCGAAGTAACGCGCGTGGCGCGTGAGGTCGGCACCGAAGGCAAGCTCGGCGGACAGGCCGATGTCAAGGGCGTCGCCGGCACCTGGAAGGATCTGACCGACAACGTCAATCTGATGGCCAGCAACCTGACGGTGCAGTTGCGTGATGTATCGAAGGTCGCCACCGCCATCGCCACCGGCGACTTGACCCAGAAGATCACCGTCGATGTTCGCGGCGAAATCCTGCAAATCAAAGACGTTATCAACACGATGGTCGATCAGCTGCGCTCGTTTGCCGCCGAGGTAACTCGTGTGGCTCGCGAGGTCGGCACCGAAGGCAAGCTCGGCGGGCAAGCCGATGTCGAAGGCGTGGCCGGCACCTGGAAAGACCTGACCGACAACGTCAATTTCATGGCCGGCAACCTGACCGCTCAGGTGCGTAACATCGCCGCGGTGACAACCGCCGTGGCCAACGGCGATCTATCGAAAAAGATCACCGTCGATGTCAAAGGCGAAATTCTCGAACTGAAAGACACCATCAACACGATGGTCGATCAGTTGCGTTCGTTTGCCGCCGAGGTAACTCGTGTGGCCCGTGAGGTCGGTAGCGAAGGCCGGCTCGGCGGCCAGGCCCGCGTCGAGGGCGTGTCCGGTACGTGGAGGGATCTGACCGATAGCGTCAATTTCATGGCCGGCAACCTGACCGCTCAGGTGCGTAACATCGCCGCGGTGACAACGGCCGTGGCCAACGGCGATCTGTCGAAAAAGATCACCGTCGATGTCAAAGGCGAGATTTTGGAACTGAAAGATACCGTCAATACGATGGTCGATCAGCTCAGTTCGTTCGCCTCGGAAGTGACGCGCGTGGCGCGTGAAGTCGGCACCGAAGGCAAACTCGGTGGACAGGCGCAAGTGAAGGGTGTATCCGGTACGTGGAAGGATTTGACCGATAACGTCAATTTCATGGCCGGTAATCTGACCAGCCAGGTGCGCGGCATCGCCAAGGTCGTCACGGCCGTGGCCAACGGCGATCTCAAGCAAAAGCTAATGGTCGATGCCAAGGGCGAGATCGCCGCGCTATCGGACACCATCAACAGCATGATCGACACGTTGGCCACCTTCGCCGATCAGGTGACCTCGGTGGCCCGCGAGGTCGGCGTCGAGGGCAAGCTCGGCGGACAAGCCAAGGTGCCCGGCGCCGCCGGCACCTGGAAGGGCCTCACCGAAAACGTCAACCAGCTGGCCGCCAACCTGACCACGCAGGTTCGCGCCATCGCCGAAGTCGCCACTGCTGTCACCAAGGGCGATTTGACGCGCTCCATCACCGTCGAAGCCCTCGGCGAAGTCGCCGCCCTGAAGGACAACATCAATGAGATGATCCGCAACCTGAAGGACACCACACTGAAAAACAGCGAGCAAGATTGGCTCAAGACCAACCTCGCCAAGTTCAGCCGCATGCTTCAGGGACAGAAGGATCTCAACACGGTCGGCCGGCTCATCCTCTCCGAACTGGTGCCCGTCGTCGGCGCGCAGCAGGCCGTCTTCTACGTCCTGCCGCCGAGCAAAATGGAAGAATCGCCGCAATTGAAATTATTGGCCAGCTACGCCGACCAAAAGGACATCCCCAAAGAGATCAACCTGGGCGAAGGGCTGGTCGGTCAGTGCGCCCTCGAAAAGCAGAAGATCCACATCACCCACACGCCGCCCGATTACATTCGCATCTCGTCGGGGCTGGGCACATCGCCGCCCAAGAGCATCATCGTCTTGCCGGTACTCTTCGAGAAACAGGTCAAGGGCATCCTCGAACTGGCCTCGTTCGAGTCGTTCAATCCCACGCATCAGGCTTTCCTCGATGAATTGACGGAGTCCATCGGTATCGTCCTCAACACCATCGAGGCCAACATGCGAACCGAGGACTTGCTTAAACAGTCGCAATCGCTGGCCCAAGAATTGGGCAGCCGGCAGGAGGAATTGCAGAACACCAACCAGGAGTTGCAAGAGAAGGCGGGCTTGCTCGCTCACCAGAATCAGGAAGTCGAACGCAAAAACCAGGAAGTCGAACAGGCTCGTCAAGAATTAGAAACGAAGGCCACACAGCTCGCGCTGACCTCCAAATATAAGTCTGAGTTCCTGGCCAACATGTCGCACGAACTGCGGACGCCGCTCAACAGTTTGCTTATTCTCTCGGATCAACTGTGCAAGAACCCCGAGGGCAATTTGAGTTCGCGCCAGCGTGAGTTTGCCAAGACCATTCACTCGTCCGGCAACGATCTGTTGATGCTCATCAACGATATTCTCGATCTGTCCAAGATTGAGTCGGGTACGGTGGTGGTGGATGTCAGCGAGCTGCGTCTGGATGAACTGCACAGCTACGTCCAACGCACTTTCAATCATGTGGCCGAGGCCAAGAACGTCGAGTTCTTCATCCGCATGGCTCCGGATCTGCCACGTTCGATCTTCACCGACGCCAAGCGTCTGCAACAGGTCATCAAGAATCTGCTGTCCAACGCTTTCAAGTTCACGCATCACGGCCAGGTGACGCTGAACGTAGCGACGGTGCAATCGGGCTGGAACTCCGACAACAACGATCTCAACCGCGTGCCGACGGTGTTGGCCTTCTCGGTCAGCGATACCGGCATCGGCATTCCGTCGGACAAACAGCAGATTATTTTCGAGGCATTCCAGCAAGCCGACGGCAGCACCAGCCGCAAGTACGGCGGCACCGGCCTGGGTTTAGCCATCAGTCGGGAACTGTCGCGCTTGCTGGGCGGCGAGATTCGCCTGATGAGCCGGCCCGGTCAGGGCAGCACGTTCACGCTCTTCCTGCCGCAGGTGTACACGCCGCGCTCGCCGCGCAATCCGCTGTCTGCTGTCCGCTCTCCGCTCTCCGCCAACGGCCTGGACGCTGGCCGACCCTGGACAGCGGACAGCGGACAGCGGACAGCAGACAGCGGACAGCGGACAGCGGACGGCGGACAGCGGACAGCGGACAGCGGGGAGGCGGAAACGCTGCCGGCCCGCCTCGTCAACGAGGTCGGCGACGATCGCGACCACATCGAGCCGGGCGATCGCGTGTTGCTGATCGTCGAGAACGACCTGGGTTTCGCGCGGGTTCTCCTTGAGACGGCTCATGAAAAGGGCATGAAGGGGTTGGTCACCTCGCTCGGCGCTGCGGCTCTGGCCATGGCACGCGATTACAAGCCGCACGCCCTGACGCTGGACATTTTCCTGCCCGACATTGATGGCTGGCGTGTTCTGGATCGTCTTAAGAACGACGCCGCCACGCGCCATATCCCCGTGTGCGTCATCTCCACCGATGAGGCACGCGAACGCGCCCTGCTGTCCGGCGCGCTGACTTTCGCGGCCAAGCCCTTCAAGACGAAGGAGGCCGTGGACGAATTACTCGACGATCTGAAGACGTTCCTCAACCGCGATCGGCGCAGCGTGCTGATTATCGAGTCAGACGCCTCTCGCCGCGAGCGGATTCTCAGCTGCGTTGGGTCCAGCGACATCGACGTGTTTTCCGTATCAGACGGCGAGGCCGCCGTGCGCATGCTCCGCGAAAGGCCAATCGATTGCTTGATCGTCAACCCCGATTATCCGCTGTCCGCCATCCGCCGTCCGCTGTCCGCCACGAACGCGGAAGACGGCAGACAGCGGCTGCCGGTCATCGTCTACGCCGAGTCCGCGGTCAGCGCGGAAGACCGCGGATGGCGGACAGTGGACAGCGGACAGCGGACAGCGGACAGCAGCGTTTTGCCCGTCCGCCGCGTCCACTCGCCCGAACGCCTGCTCGATCAGGCCGCCTTCTTCCTGCATCAAGATGTGGGCAAACTGCCCGAATCGCAGCGGCGCATGCTGGCCAGCCTGCACAACTCCGACGAAGTCTTGGCCGGCAAGCGGGTACTCATCGTCGATGACGATATGCGCAATATCTTCGCGCTGTCCGCCGTCTTGGAGGAACACGACATGGCGATCGTCTCGGCCGACAATGGCCGCGACGCCATCAAGATCTTGCAGCAGCAAGAGGACATCGACATCGTACTCATGGACATCATGATGCCGGAGATGGACGGTATCGACACGATGCGCGAGATCCGCAAGGTCGAGCGTTTGAAATCGCTGCCGATCATCGCGGTGACGGCCAAGGCCATGAAGGGCGACCGCGAAAAGTGCATCGAAGCGGGTGCCTGGGATTATCTGTCCAAGCCCGTGGACACTGAGCAAATGCTATCGGTGCTGCGGGCCTGGCTGCACCGCTAACGCGGAAATCCGAAATCCGAAATCCGAAATCCGAAATCCGAAAGGATATAGAATAAGCAAAGAAGAAACTCGAAACGAGAACCGGAATGCCGAAGGTTTTGAGATTTAGTCTTTCGCTTTTGAATTTCTTTCGGATTTCGGATTTCGGATTTCGGATTTCGGATTTCGGATTTCGGATTTCGGATTTCGGATTTGAGGTTATGGGCATCGCCGACAAGATCAACATCCTGATCGTGGACGATCTCCCGGAGAAGTTGCTCGTCATTGAGTCTGTCCTCGAGGAACTCGGGGAGAACCTCATCATGGCGGATTCCGGCCCGGAAGCGCTGCGCCGCGTGCTGGAGCAAGATTTCGCCGTCATTCTTCTCGATGTCAATATGCCGGGCATGGATGGTTTCGAGGCCGCTTCGTTTATCCGCAACCGTCGCAAATCGGCGCACACACCCATCATCTTTATCACCGCCTTCGCCGACGAGATGCACACTACCCAGGGCTATTCGTTGGGTGCGGTGGACTACATCCTCTCGCCCGTCGTGCCGGAGATTCTGCGCACCAAAGTCAAAGTCTTCGTCGATCTGTATCGCATGACGCAACAGGTCAAGCAGCAGGCCGAGGAGCGTGTCGCCCTGGCGCACGAGCAGGCCGCCCGCGCCATCGCCGAGGAGGCCACGCGCCGCTCGACCTTCCTGGCCGAGGCCAGCAAGGTGCTGTCCAGTTCGCTCGAAACCGAGGCGACGCTGCGTGGTCTGCTGCGCCTGGTGGTGCCGTATCTCGCCGATGTGGCCGGCGTCACCTTGCTGAGTGAATCCAGTCCGGTCTGGCGAAGCGAACTGGCCTGGCTTTCGCCGACGGGTCAGGAAGTCCACGTCTGCTCGCTGGACGGCTCGCAAGGGCCGACGGATGAAGTGCGGTCGGCACTGGAGCGCGTTCTCGCCGGAGGCGAGGCGCAGACGCTGGAGGGATTGGCCGTGCCCTATCCACCGTCGGCCTGCATGAACGGAGGAGCGACCGGGAACGAAGAGATGCTCCACTCCGTCATCCTTCTGCCTTTGAAGGCGCGCGGTCGAACGCTCGGCGCCTTAACGATGGGGCAGGGCAGTTCCGGCCGGCGTTTTTCTCCCGCCGATCGAGCGCTGGCCGACGACCTCGCCGGCCGCGCCGCTATCGCCCTGGACAATGCCCGTCTCTATCGCAATGTGCAAGAGGCCGATCGCCATAAGAATGAGTTTCTGTCCATGCTCGCCCACGAACTGCGCAATCCACTCGCCCCCATCCGCAACGCCGTCCACCTCCTCCGTCTGCGTGGCTCGAATGAACCGGAACTGAGGTCGATCCAGGAAATGGTCGATCGCCAGGTGCAGCAGCTCATTCGCCTGGTGGACGATTTGCTCGATCTGTCGCGCATCACGCGCGGCAAGATTCGTCTACAAACCGAGCCTCTGGACATGGCCGGCGTCATCGCCCGCGCCATCGAGACCAGTCAGCCGCTTCTCGACGCTCGCAAGCACACACTGACGGTCACGCTGCCGGCGGAGTCGTTGCGTGTGCGGGGCGATCCGGTACGGCTGGCGCAGGTGCTGGCCAACCTGCTGAACAATGCCGCCAAGTACACCGAGGAGAACGGCCATATCGGGCTGACCGCGCAGCGCGAGGCCGATAAGATCGTCCTGCGCGTCAAGGATGACGGCGTGGGCATCCCGGCGAACATGCTGTCCTCGATCTTCGAGCTATTTACTCAGGTCGATCGTTCCATCGATCGCGCCCAGGGAGGATTGGGCATCGGCTTGACGCTGGTACACAAGCTGGTCGAAATGCACGATGGGCGTGTGGAGGCCTTCAGTGCCGGTCCCAACCAGGGCAGCGAGTTCGTCGTCCGTCTGCCGGTCCTGACTCTGAGCGGGGGGCTTCAACTCCCTGAGATTCCGGCTCCGGGGGCTAACGCCCCCCGCCCCGAGCAACGTCCCTGCCGTGTGCTGATTGTGGACGATAACATGGATGCAGCGAGAAGCCTATCGATGGTGTTGGAACTGCGAGGGCACGAAGTGCGGACTTGCTATGACGGCGCGGCGGGCCTGGCGGAAGCCGAGGGGTTTGAACCGGAGATTGTGCTGCTGGATATTGGACTGCCCGGCATGGATGGTTTTGAGGTGGCCCGTCGTCTTCGCGCACGGCCTCGGTCGCCGCAACCCCTGCTCGTGGCTCTGACCGGCTACGGCCAACCCGAAGACGTGCGCCGCTCGCGTGAGGCCGGCTTCGATCATCACCTTGTCAAGCCGGCCGACCCGGAGGCACTGACGGCGCTGTTTCCCTCTGTGCCGGTCAGACCACGCCAGCCTGTTTAGCCGCATTGCTTGGCGTTTCACGCGACACGCCAAGCAATGCGGCTAAACGGATTGGCGAAACGTCATTCGCCGCGTACCGCGATTTGACGTGGACGGACGGCCTCCGCCTTGGGCAAATGCACCGTCAACACACCGTGCTTGCACTCCGCTGCGATTCGGCTGCTGTCAATCGATTCGTGAATCGTGAAGGCGCGGTAGAAGTCGCCTTCCTCGTATTCTTGCAGCAATGCCGGCCGCTCGTCGTGTCGCGGCTTGACCCGGCCGCGCAGCACGAGTTCGCCATTCTCGTAATGCAAATCAACGTCTTCCGGCCCAATACCGGGCACCTCGGCGAACAGTGTCAGTTCACTGTCGGTCTCAAAAATGTCCACTCGGGGCGTGAAGTGGACGCCGCCACGCGTTATCTCGGGCCGCGCCCCGTCCGCCCGGTCTTTCGTTGGAAGGTTCGTGATGTTCGCCATGATTGAGTTCTCCTTGTTTTGCTCCTTACCAGCCGGCTGACGCCGGCCGTTCGCCATTTAATGGATTCCATTATTCCGCCTTCACGGGGATTTTGCGCGGCCGAGCCGACTCGTGCTTGCTCAACTCGACCTGAAGCACGCCATTCACTAGATGGGCATCGACCTTATCGGCATCGACCGGGAACGGCAAGGTCAGCGAACGACTAAACGAGCCGAAGGCACGTTCCTGACGGTGCCAGACGCCTTGGTCCGGCACGCACGGTTTGCGTTCGCCCTTGATGGTCAACTGATTGCCGCCGGTGACATAAATCTCCAAATCCTCGAAGTCCAAGCCCGGCAACTCGGCCTCGACGCAGACCCGATCGCCATCTTCCCATACGTTCAGGAGTGGGAAGGCGACTGGGCCCGTGAATGGATTGCCGTCGGTCCAGCGGTCAAATAGATGGTTCATTTCATGCTGGAATTGCTGCAACTGGTTCCAGACTGGACTGAACGATTGCCAACGGGATGATTGCATTGGCCAACTCCTTTACCCTTAAGGTTCACGGTTCGGAAGCATCGGTCCCGTACCGGGCTTCGCGTGAAGATGTTTGGTGTTGTAAACGTCTCTGTTAAAGGCGGCTTCAGAAGGGAGCCGCCGAAAAGAGATATAGCAAGAGGTATGCCAGATGAAGTTTTCAAATGGCCTGCCTGAGCGCTATGACGAAAAGCATTGGCTGAAAATACTTTACGCCGCCAAAAATCCGGCAGGAGAGGAGGAGTTCTTTTATTGCGGCGTCGGTTGCCGCCATTTTGACAGCCAAGACGCCTTTTAACTCCCCTTAGCCTGTCAAACGTGGATTATCTCAAGGTGCCCAGGGCGATAGGCGTGCTTTTTGACTTCGTGCGCCCCGCTTCCTTAGAATGTAGAACGAGTGATGTCCCATCACCCCGAATAAGGAATCGCACGGCATGCATGTTCTCACCGCCATCCCGGTCTATAACGAAGCGCGGCACGTCGAGAGCGTCCTTCACGAAGTGCGGCGTTATAGTCCTCGTATCCTCGTCGTCAACGACGGTTCGACCGACGGAACCGCCGATATTTTGGCACGTCAGGACGGCTTAGAGGTTATCACGCATTCGGTCAATCGCGGTTACGGCGCGGCCCTGATCTCCGCTTTTACCTACGCCCATCAGCAATCCATCGATGTCCTCATCACCATGGACTGCGACGGCCAGCATGAGCCGTCGCGCATCCCGGTGTTGTTGGAAGCGATCCACGATGCCGACATCGTCTCCGGCAGCCGCTATCTGCGCGACTTCCATCAGGATACGCTCGCGCCGCAGGATCGACGCCGTATCAATCGGGAAGTCACCACGGAGTTGAACCGCCGTCTCGGTCTAAATTTGACCGATTCTTTCTGCGGCTTCAAAGCGTACCGCCGCGAAGCGTTGGAGCGCTTGCACATCACGGAAACCGGCTGGGGCATGCCGTTGCAATTATGGGTTCAGGCTGCCCGCCTGGGACTGCGCATCAAAGAGGTGGGCGTACCGCGTCTGTATCTCGATCCCAACCGCGCCTTCGGCGGCGTACTCGACGACGCGGAGCAGCGTTTGGCGTACTATCGGCAGATTATCGCCTCTGCCGAAGAATCAATGCAGAATGCAGAATGCAGAATGCAGAATGAAAACCAAGAAGGAATGCAGAATTCTTCCCATTCTGCATTCTGCATTCTGCATTCTGCATTCAAGAGGGCTTGTCCGTGAGCGAACGGACTGCCCTGCGTGCCCCGACCCACGACGGCGCCGTCGTCGCCGAACCGCCTTTGCGTGAGGCCGGCACCGCGCTGGCGAGCAATCGTCGGCGTCTGCAAACGCACGCCGACAATCACGCTCTCCTCGGCCGTCCCTGGACCGACCTGCGCCGCCAAGCCCGTCAGAGCGCCGTCGCCGCGGCGCTCGAATATCTGGGGGAAAATCCGAAATCCGAAATCCGAAATCCGAAATCCGACACGCTTCTCGTAGCGGGACATCAGCCGGAGTTGTTTCATCCCGGCGTCTGGGTCAAGAACTTCGCGTTGTACGGCCTGGCCCGCGCTCACCACGCAACCTCGCTCAACCTCGTCGTCGATAACGACACCGTGAAAACGACGGCGCTGCGCATCCCCACGCCTGCCGCGACGGAGAAAGATCGGCCGCACGCACGGCCGATCCTGTACGATCGCTGGACCGGCGAGACTCCTTATGAAGAGAAGACGATTAGCGATCGTGAGTTGTTCGCCAGCTTCGCCGAGCGAGCCGGCGCACTGCTGCGCGGCTGGCATTATGAGCCGTTGCTGCCGTCGTTCTGGGCCGAGGTGTTGCAACAAACGGAGCGCTCGCCGCTGTTGGGCGAGTGCTTCGCGGCGGCCCGGCGGACATTCGAGCGCGACTGGGGCTGTCACAATTTGGAAGTGCCGCTCAGCACGCTCTGCCGCACCGAGCCATTCGCCTGGTTCGCCTGTCACCAACTCGCCCATTTGCCGCGCTTTCACACGCTGTACAACGCCATCGTCGCCGACTATCGCCGCAGCCACGGCATCCGCAGCCGCAATCATCCGGTGCCCGATCTCGCGGTCGAAGGCGATTGGCTGGAAGCGCCGTTTTGGGGTTGGCGAGCCGGGAGTGTCAATCCCCGGAGAAACCGGCTGTTCGCGCGCAGGCACGATGATCGAATCGAACTGCGCGCCGGCGATGAGGCTTGGCCGAGTTTGCCTTGGCCGCAAGAAGGACGCGCCGAGACGGCGGTGAAAGCGTGGCAGGCATTGGAGGGACAAGGTTTCAAGGTCCGTAGTCGCGCGTTGACGACTACGCTGTATGCTCGGCTATTTCTGGCCGATCTATTCATCCACGGCATCGGCGGCGGCAAATATGATGAATTGACGGATGAATTGATCCGCCGTTTCTACGAGTGCGAGCCGCCGATTTATATCGTGCTGTCGGCGACGCGCTGGCTGCCGCTGCCGCGCGCCGCGGTAAGTGTGGAGGATCGCCGCCGCCTGGCGCGTGCGGTGCGCGATGTGCATTTCAATCCGCAGCGTTATCTCGACGAAACCGCGACCAGCGACAATCTCGCGGAACTGGCGGAGCAAAAGCAAGCGTGGATCGCGCGCCGAGCCGCGACCGTCCGGGAGCGCCGCGAACGCTTTCACATGCTGCGCACGCTCACGGAGCAACTGCGTCATCCGCTGCGTCCGCGCGAAGACCAACTGCGGCAGGCGTTGGCGCGCTGCGAGCGTCAACTGCGCGCCAACGCCGTGCTGCAACGTCGCGATTACTCCTTTTGTCTGTTCCCCGAGAACATTCTGCGTCCTTTCTGCACGCAATTCCTTGGCGAACGGCCGGCGTAAGCCGGCTGGTATAGTATCCACCAGCCCACACCAGCCGGCTTACGCCGGCCGTTCGCCAAGGACTGCCCTTCCGCGCAGACGTTGCCAGCCGCGCGCGATTGCCAGGGTTGCCAGCCCCAGCGAAACCAAAACCAGCGCCCTCGGCGCCGGCACCGCCGCCACGTCGGGAGAGGGAGAGTTCGGCTGATTGGATTCCGCATACGTCGTGACGGTGGGTTGGCTGGCAGTGTCGATAGTGCCGGTGACCAAGGCTCCGCTGGGATCGCTCGAAATGGGCGATTGATTGGCAGTGCCGTAATTTTGCAGCAAGGAGAAGGAAAACATACGGATTATTCGCATGGGAGTAGGTCTTTCTGTTAGAGCGCATCGAAGAATAAGGGTTAAAGTTTCCGCGCGTCCGCAGTTTAGCGTCTGTCTCGGAAGCCCCTCTCTCCCGTACTCGGGGGAGAGGAAGAAAGAATTTCAAAATCCACAGGCACTCCCTGGCCGCCGGGTCGCTTCCGCTTCAGATTGCTGCTGACATCACTAGCCGCCTTTGCTATGAGGCTGCGCCCGTAGTCAGGCTGACAGCCTGATACCCGGCTACGAAGTCTTAGGAACAAGGAGGTCCGACCCATGTTGATGCGATACTGGCAAGCCGCGATCGTCGCGGCGGCCGTGGCTCTGACGGCGAACACCGCGCGAGCCGAAGCTCCGCCGGCGCAAAGCGCTTGTGGCGATTGCTGCAAGGAACAGGGCTGTTGCAAGAATAAACCGTGCGGCGAGACGAGTTGCCCGTACATCCTCTTCGGCACAGCCGCGAAGCCCGACTTCGTAATTCAAGCGTCCGGTTGCAAAGCGGAGGGCTGCTGCAAGAGTGGAACGTGCTGCAAGGACAAAAAATGCTGCACGGCCAACGAGTGCGGCAAGTGCGCTAAGGAATGCTGCAAGAGCAAGGATTGCTGCCAAGGGAAGTGCGGCGCTGGCTCTGGTTGCTGCGCGGTCAAGAGCAAGAAGGTGAAGAAACGCGGGGCCGTCACGCCGATCATCGTGGTGGTGCCGATGCTGATGCCCTCGCCGGCGATGCCGGTGTGCGGGCCGGTCGATCCGGCGGCACTGATGCAGTTGCGCCAACAATATTCAGGATGCGGGATGCCGTTTCCGCCACCGATGCCGATGTTGGCGCCGCCGGGCCTGCCGCAACCTCCCATGCCGTCGCAATCGGTCGGTTTGCCCGTACCTCCGCCGTGCTATGGCTATCCGCCGTGCGGAACGGCGATGTGCGCTCCGATGCCCTGCCCGGACGCCGTTCTCTCGAAAGCGGATAGGGGCGTCGATTCCTGGCTGTCGCTGTTCGAGATGGCGGCCGATCTTTGCCACTCCCCGGTGCCGTCGATGTGTTTGTCGGCGCTGGGCCTGGCCGCCGATCTCTACGGGCAGACGTGGAGCGGTGGAATGACGCTCCCTTCGGGGCACTATCTTGAGCATCCGCCGCAGTACAGTTCGTCGCCCTTGCCGATGCCGCGTGAACTGGCGGCCCAGGAAGCCGCCGTGTCGATGATCTTACCGCCCACGGTAGGGACGGCCTATGCTTCGGCGCGGCCCACGGCGATACCGTGCAGCGTCGCCGAATCGCTTCCGTCGCCGACGCCCACGGCGAAGGTGTGCATCACGGCGGATTGGTACGGTTCGGCGCTCGAAATGAGCATCAACGACGATGCCTGCCTGTCCAGCAAGAAGATGACCCTTACGGTGGGTGACCGCCCGCTCACGTTGACCACGGTGGACGGTCAGGTCCGCGTCCGCGCGGGCGAACTCAGTGGCAAGGCCGATTGTGTCTGCACCAATCGCAAGGACAGCCTTATTCTCGAAGGCAATGCCGTCCTGCACTTACGCAAGACGGGCCAGCAACCCGAGGTAGTAAAGGCCGAACGTATTGAACTGAATCTCGCCACCGGCTCGATCACTCTTCAATCGGCCAACACGTCGTCACACTAAAGATCGAGCGTGAAATCGCGGCCCGATGTGGCCGCTTGCGGCTTAGCGACTGAACTGCTAAGCCGCAAGCGGCCACATCGGGCCGTTCGCCTCACTTGCCAGCCACTTGCCGTACCGCGAACTTCCCTCTTCCGCTAACGCTCTTTCTGACGGATAATCAGACGACGTGAACTTCGTTCATTGATAAAGGTTCCGGGTTCCGCGCGAGCGGACTCGTTTCCGAGGACAGGGACGACGGATATGAGCGAGGCCGGCACCACCTACGAAGGCTCTCTGCTGCTCACGCTCGAAGAGATCAGCCAGCTGGTCGCGCACAGCCACAATTCAAGCGAGACGCTGGCGAACATCGTCCGCCTCATTCAGGGCCGCTTTCACACCGCTGTTTGTTCGGTGTATTTCTTTGTGCCCGAGCGCGGCGAACTGGTTCTGGGCGCCACCGTCGGACTCGAAGCCGAGGCGATCGGTCGAGTGCGCATGCGTTTGGATGAGGGGCTGACGGGGCTGGTGGCTCAGAAGATGGCACCCGTGTCGGTCGCCGACGCCTTCGCGCATCCGCGCTTCAAATATTTCCCGGAAGCCGGCGAGGATCCGTATCACTCGTTCCTTGGCGTGCCGCTCGTCGAGGGCGGATCGCTGCAAGGCGTGCTGGTCGTGCAGACGCGCGAGCCACGGCTGTTCTCGCCCAGCGAGGTGCGCATGTTGGTGACGGTGGCGGCTCAGTTGGCCGCCCTGGTCGGCGATGCGCTGCTGCTCGAACATGTGTCCGCCGTCGCCCACCCCTCCGCCACGGTCGGGCTGCCGGTTGAATCCCCTGGGGCGACCAAACTGCAAGGCGTGGCCCTCAGTCCGGGCATTGGTCTAGGGCAGGCGTATGTGGTCGATGCGATCGAGGAATGGCGGTGTGACGTGCCGCTGCGCAGCCGCGATCCCGACGCGGAGCGTCCCCGGCTGGCCGAGGCGATGGACCGCGCTCGCGATGAGATCACGCGACTGAGCCAGCGCATCTCCGAACTGGTCGGTGAGGATCACGGCGCTATTCTGCAAGCGCAACTCCTCATCATGCAGGATCGCACCATTGAGCAAGACCTGGACGCTTGCCTGAGCAATGGGGCGACCGCCGAGGGCGCGCTGCTGACCACACTGGATAAATACGTCGCCGCTCTGCAAAAAGTGGCCACGCCTTTCTTTCACGAACGTATTTACGATATAAAAGACGTTTTCCATCGTGTTTTATGGCAATTACGCCCCCGGCAGCCGGCGGACCCGGCCGGCGATCGTCTCGTATTGATCGCGCGGGAAGCGTCGGTGATGGAACTGTTCGCCGTCGATCTCGATCGGCTGGCGGCGGTGGTCGTCGAGCATGGTGGACCGCAGAGCCACGCCGCCATCCTGGCGCGCAGTCTCGGTATTCCGATGGTCGGCCAGATTGCCGACTTCGCTGCTCTGTCGCACTCCGGCCGGCGTTTGCTCGTCGATGGTGCCGCCGGCACGGTGCTGCTCGATCCGGCACCCTTGTGCGTGGTGCCGCCTAGCGGGGTCGAGGCAGCCGTTGACCGTGAGGCAGCGCCGCCGACGCCCGGACTTCCCAGCGTCGAGGTCAATATCAATCTCTTGTACGAAGCGCGTTCGGCCGTGCGTCAGGGAGTTGGCGGCGTCGGTCTGTATCGCAGCGAATTTCTCTTCCTTGCGCGTCGCTCGCTGCCAACGGAGGAAGAACAAGTCGGCATCTATCGCAAACTGTTGCAGATGATGAAGGGCCGGCCCGTGACCATCCGCACCTTCGATCTGCGGCCGGACAAGTTGGCGGCTTATTCGCACCTTGGTTCGGCGGCGACGCGGCCTTTCGATTGGCGACTCGTGTTGGAATCGCCGCCCTTGCAGCAACTTTTTCAGGATCAAATTCGCGCCATCTTGCGTGCCTCCACCGAGGGGCCGGTGCGCATCCTCATCCCTTTGGTGACGAGCGGCGAACTGCTCGATTTCGTCATCGAAACCGTGGCGACGGCTCGCGCCGGCCTGAAGCGTGAGGAGTTGCCATCCGCCGTCGAGGTGCCTCTGGGCGTGATGATCGAGGTGGCGGCGGCCGCTTCGCTGGTGCCCGAATGGTCCGAACACGTTTCGTTCTTCGCCCTCGGCACCAACGATCTGACGGCGTCCGCTCTCGGACTCGACCGCGATGATCCGCTGATCGCGCGTCAGGCCGACGCGCTGCATCCAGGCTTGGTGCGTCTGATCCATGATGTTGTCTCCGACGCGCACGCCGCGAACCGGCCAGTGTCCGTATGCGGCGAGATCGCCGCCGATCCGCTCGGCGCACTCGCCCTCGCCGCTCTCGGCGTCGATACGCTGAGCGTGCCCGTCAATCAGTTCGCCGCCACGCGGCAGGCGTTGGCGGGCTGCTCCGTGGAGGCGCTGGCGGAATTGAAACAGCAATTGCTGCGGCAACGCACAACCAGTGCCATCCGGGCGCTGCTTCAGGAATCTTCGCCGCGCCGCGAATAGGAGATTGTCATGGAACGCCAAAAGAGACGGCGGCTCCTCAGATGCGTCCTTGTTGCCGCTGTCTTTGGCATGGTCGCGCTGGCTGCGGTAGCGTGGCGCATATGGCAGCGATCGAAGCCGGAGCCGGTTGTGGAAGTGGTGACCTGCTATCCGGGTATGCCCGCATCCTCGATCGAGAAGACCATCACCAATCGCATCGAACGCTGGGTCAACCAGGCGCACGGTGCCAGCGCAATCACCTCGCGATCCCTCACTGGCGTGAGCATCGTCCGCGTTTCCTTCCGCAACGACATCGACCTTGATGCCGCGCTCGCGGAGGTCAATCAGCTGGTCCAAGGCGTACAGCCTGCGCTGCCGCCCAATACCCTGCCGCCTCTCGTTCTCCCCCGCGACCTGCGCTATTCGGAACCGTTGGGCATGTTGGGTGTCAGCAGCGACACGGCAGACGAGGCGACACTCCAGCTGTTGGCGGCTGCGGGGATCCGCCATCAGCTCCTCGACGTTCCCGGCGCGGTGGGCCCGTTTGTGCTGGGAAAAAAGGAGTACCTTGTCGTCATCAACCTCGATCCGAAGAAAATGACGACCCGTAAGGTGTCGCCGAAAGACGTGCGAACGGCCCTGGAAACGCATTGCGAGGAAGGCCGTCTCTCCTTCGACAAGAACGAATTGCTGATTCAGGCGAACTTCCGATTCCTCCGCAGAGACGAACTCCACTTACTCCATGAATTGCGTATCCGAGCGCGGGACGGCGAGATGGTTCGCCTCGACGACCTTGGCACCGTGCAAGACCAATCCACTCCACCGACTGTGCGATTTCGCATTGATGGTCGCCTAGCCGTGGGCGTTCCCGTCTATCTCCAAACAGGCGCGCCACGGCAGGAGGTGTTTGAGAAGCTCACTGCGACTCTGCCCTCCTTACGGTTAGATGCAGAAATGTTCAAGGCTCAGTTGCGATGGGTGCCGCTTGGTGCCCAACACAAATGGCTGCACACGCAAGATGATGGCCTGCTCAAGATTTATCTTCGCGCCCCGTCGAACTCGCGGTTGTCGAACACGGAGAAGCGCGTTGCCGCCGTCGAGGGCTTTCTGGAGAAAAGCATCCCCGCGAAGGAACGCGAGGCGATTATCTCGGAAGTGGGCATGACGCCCGACCTTTCGATGATCGACACCGTCAACGCCGGGCCGATGGACGCGACGATTCTCGTGCAGTTATCTCCCGACCGCACTCTTTCCGCCGCCGCCTATGCTTCCAAACTGCGCCATCTCATGCGAGACGAGGCGCGTTTCGCCGATCTGGGCATTCGCTTCGCCTCCCACGACATGCCGGCCCCGGTGGACATCCGTATTGAGGGAGGATCGCGGGAAGAGGCGATGAGCCTGGCTCAGAAAGTCCGTGAGCAGGTAACGGCCATCAAGGGAACCGTGGATGTGGACATCGCCCAGCGTGAAGATCTCCCTGCTCTGCTCATCACCGTCGATCGCCAAAAAGCAGCCGGCCAATTGCTGACCCCCCGAGACGTGATCTCACAAATCATCGCTGTTATGAACATCAACGTATCTCTGGACCGCAACTTTTGGATCGATGCCAAGAGCAACGGCCAATATTTCGCCACCCTTCCGTATCCCAAAGTTCTCGGCGCGAAATTGGAGGATGTACTGAACACCGCCGTCCTCGACGCTAACGCGAAAGAACCCATCAAACTAAGCAGCCTCGTAACTCTGAAACACACTACCACAGCCGTCGAAATCGATCACTTCTATCTCCAGCGAGTCTTCGATGTGCGAGCCAACATTGAGGAACGCAACCGTAGCGATGTGATCGCCGATATTCGTAGGATGCTCAAGGAGTTGAAGTTGCCCGAAGGGATGCAGGTGGAACTGGCGAACGAAAAATAGGCTTTGAATGGGTTTTGTCCGCGAGAGATGGGCTGCTCGGTGCGTAATGTCGAACGGCAAGCAGCCCGCCTACTTGTTCGCTTCCACTTCGCGGCTTGATGTATGTTAATCCCATAGAGTACAAATACAAAGCGAGAGGGCCGGAAACAGAATTGGAAATACATGCCGCCGCTAACCGATCCCGAGATCCTGGCTAGCATCATCCAAGTGTTGCGGAACTGGAATGTGACGGATTACGTGACATGGAAAGCTGTCGCCCGTGATTGGGTGGGGCAACATCTGGAAGAGCTATCCCTCCGTGAGATCGCCCGACTCCTGCACGAACATGTCCAGAATGGCGGGGTGATCGATCAGGTCCGTGAGCGGCGTCCTGAATGGAGCGATCGTGATTTTCACTATGATTTTCGGGTTCCTATTGCGGGTCGAGCGATTTACATCGAAACGATTCTCGTGGACGATGACCCCACCGATCCGACAATCCACGTCGTGAGTATCCATGATGCCTGAACCACAAGCGAATCCGATTGATACTCCGAAAGGTCCGCGGCCGTTCCCCTGGCATTGCCCGAAATGCCGTCACAAGGAAGTCTGGCCCGCTATCGTCTCCTATCGCTGCGAGATGGCGCACGAGGGCCGGCTGTACGCCGTGGAGGTGCCCGCCTTGACGGTGCCGCGCTGTAGCCATTGCGGCGAGTTGATTTTCAACGATCGCGCGGAGGAGCAGATCCGAGATAGCTTGCGCAGCCAACTTCGGCTGTTGACACCCCATGACATTCAAGCCGCTCGAACGAGCTTGAAGTTGAGCCAGAAAGATTTGGCGGATCGCCTGGGAACGACCGAGGCCACTATCTCGCGTTGGGAGACGGGCGATCAACTCCAGTCGCGCGCCGTGGATAATCTTTTGCGTGTCTTTTTCGCTTTACCGGAAGTGCGTTCGGTACTCCTGGGAGCCAATCAAAATCCGCAGCTTGGAACCGGTATCCTAACTGACCGTGCGGATCGATAACCGGGAAGACCGGCCAGAGCCATTCGCCCGGACATCTGCATCGCCAAACCCTCGAAAGGAGTTCGCACGCATGAAGTCGTCCGACGCTAAACCGCCCATGACACCCGAACGGATCATGCAGTTCATGTGGGGCTATGCGCCGCCGCTGATTCTGGAAGCGGCCATTCGCCATCGCGTCTTTGACGTGTTGGACAAAGGCTCTGCGACGGTCGAGCAAGTCAGCGGCGAAACCGGCGCATCGGTGCGCGGTTTGCGCGCGGTGATGAATACGCTGGTCGGGCTGGAACTGCTCGCCAAGGATGGGCAGGGACGCTATTCTCTGACGCCGGAGAGTTCGGCATATTTGGTTCGCGGGAAGCCCGATTATCGCGGCGGCATGTTGACGCACACCTCGCATCTGTTGCCGAAGTGGATGCAGTTGACCGAAATCGTCCGCAGCGGCAAACCCCCTGTCAGCGTCAACCACGAACACGAGGGCGCGGCCTTTTTCCAGCAGTTCGTCGAGGAACTCTTTCCGTTCAACCGCGCCGCCGCCCAGACGCTAGCTGGCGTACTCGGCGTGGCCGAGGCGAAGAAGCCCGTGCGCGTTCTCGATCTGGCGGCCGGCTCCGGCGTGTGGGGCATCACGCTCGCCGAGAAATCACCACAGGTTCATGTGACGGCGGTAGACTGGTCGGGGGTTATCGGCGTCACGCGGCGCGTCGCCGAACGGCATGGCGTTCTCGATCGCTTCCAGTTCATTGAGGGCGACATGCACGATGTCGATTTCGGCAGCGGTCATGATGTCGCCATTTTCGGCCACATCTTGCACAGCGAAGGCGAGGCCCGTAGCCGGCGCTTGCTGCAAAAGACGGCCGCCGCCCTGGCACCGGGAGGCACGGCCGTCATCGCGGAGTTTTTGGTGAATGAAGAACGTACCGGATCGCCTGTGGGTCTTATTTTCGGCGTCAACATGCTGGTGAACACGGACGAAGGTGACTCGTACTCCTTCGGCGAGATCCGCCGTTGGCTTGAGGAGGCGGGTTTCAAGGATACTCGCACCGTCGAATGTCCCGGTCCCTCACCGCTGATTCTGGCCACGAAAGCCGGAGGGTGATCTTCTCCTCGTCAGCCCGTAGCGTCCAGCAAGGGTAGTTCGTTCCCTTGCTGACGCTGCGGGCTGGCAACTCTTACTTGTTGACCGCCGCAACCACCTTCTGAACCAGATCGCTCGCCCAGTTCTTGGGGAATTTCTTGCCGTCGCCGAGACGGACGAACACGAGATCGAGGCTCGGCACAACATAGCCGTCGTTGTTGAACGCGCCGGCCGTCTGCACCAGATCGCGCGGGCCGTCCTTGTGACGCGGGAACACCCACCACTGCCCGCCGTAGGTCGGATTCGTCTTGGTGCTTTTCCAGGCGAAATCATAGTGGCTCGCCGGCACCAGTTGTTTGCCGTTCCAATCGCCCTTATGCAAGGCGAGGTAGCAGAAGCGAGCGTGTTCGCGCGGCGTCGTCAACATGCCGCTGTAGCCTTGACTGAACGGGCCGATCTTGCCGTTTTTGCCGCCCATCTGCGTCCACTTCAGGTTCTCCATACCGACCGGCTCGAAAATACGCTTTTTCAGATAGGAAAATTCGTCTTCACCCGCCGCGCGTTGGAAGACCAAAACAAGGTGAGCGACGCCGGCGTTGGAGTAAATGAACTTCTTGCCGGGATCGGCCTTCAGCATCTTGAAGGCCGACTTTTCGGTGTGGCCCAAGGCGATCTCGAATGGTTCCTTATCCGCCGGCACATTCTCACCGCCGATGCCGGAAGCCATGTTGAGCAGGTGGCGCAGCGTGATGTCGGCCTTGCGCGGATCGGGCAACGGCAGCGCTTCGGGCAACCATTCCGCATTGCAAACTTTGGTGTCGAGAGTGAGTTTCTTGCCGCCGGCCAGCTTGCCGGCCTCGCTGTCGGCCAACAGCAGACCGAACGCCAAGCTCGTGTACGCCTTCGAGCTGGAGTAGATGTTGAACGTCTTATCGCGGCCACCGTTCTTGTACCACTCGCCGACGATGTTACCGTGACGAATGACAATCAACCCGCTCGATCCCTCGATGGCGGCGTTGTGTTCCCAGGCCAGTTTGAGCTTGTCCCAATCGACGCCGGCCGTCTTGGCGATGGCGGCTTTCTGTTCGGCGCTCGGCTCACCCTTGTCCGGCAGGAGCGTGCGCCAACCGCCCTTGCTCTCGGGTGGCGGGAAGTAGTTGGCCAAGGCGGCCTTGGTCGGGCGCGGTTCCTCGGTCCACGCCGGCATCACCGCGAGCAGCATCACGCTGACGGCGGCGATCCAGATCCTCGTTCGCATGGTGTTCTCCACATGTCTTGAGTCGAAAGATCGCGGACGACATTTCTCTTTTTTACTGGACTGCCGTATTGTAGGCGATTAGTGTAGCCGTGACGCGCAGCGGAGCGCGAGACTATCGCGCTCCGCTGCGCGTCACGGCTACACGAGAAAAGGATCTCATCCATGCGGCGCATCGCGGTTATTCCGGCGTTGATTCTCCCACTTATCCTGCTGTTCTCCGTCGAGGCGAGACCGCTGCGCACCCTGTCGATGCGTGAATTGGTCCTGCACGCCGAGACGATTGTGTTGGCCGAACCCGTTGAACAACCATTTGCTCCGAAGCGTTTCAAGGTCGTGGAGGTGCTGCGCGGTCGCGGCATCAAAGCCGGCGATACGCTTACGCTGGACGACCTGGGAGCGCACAACCTGCAAGTCTACGAAGACAACTTGCCGGCCAATACCAAGCCGCGGCAACGACAGGTCGAGCAAGCCCTCCTGTTTCTCGGAGCCAACCACGGCACCCGCAAGCAACCGCGTTTCGCGCCGATCGCGTCTGGGTTGCGGTTCTGGACGCAGGATCACGTTACACTCGTGCCGCGGCAATTGCGCAATCCGGGCGACTACTTCATGACGGTGCGGGGGAACGTCGATTGGCCCGAACTGGTGCGGCAAACGCGCGCCGATAGCGCCGCGGTCAACGATCTGTTCACGCGGAAAAACTTGCAGCCAATCGGACGGCGCAATCGAGCGCTGCGGGAATGGGTCCAGCACCATCGTCACGAATTCGGCGCTCCCATCGCGGCGGAGCATCCCGAAAAAGCGGCGCAAGGTTGGGGCGACTTGGAAACGCAAGTTTTTCAATGGATACTCGATACCTGCGAGCCGGCCGATTGCTGGTCGGCCGTCAAACTCTACGCCGAACTGAACGGCGGAGCTGTGCCGCCGTTGCACGAGCCGGCGTTTGGTACGCCGGCCGGCCGCGCTCTGCTGCTGCGGATCGCCACGGCCAACGATGTCCTCGAAGGCGATCGTCTTCGCGCCCTGGCTCTCTTGAGCCACAACTTCACTCTGTGGGCCGGTCCCCTTCAAAGACTGCCGAAGGTGCAATTTCTGGCAGCGAAGGAACAAACCGATTTGCTGGATCGCCTGATACCGCTGCTGACCTCGCCCTCCGCGCCGCTGCGGGCGGCGACGGCTCTCGCCATCCGCCGCGCCAGCCGTCCGGAAGTTATCTCCAGCGAACATACGGAGAACCGGCGTGCTTTGCCCGCTCTGATAAAAGCCTATCGCGCCGAGCAACCCGGCGACGCACGCGATGAGTTGGCCGAGGCGATCTGTGTCCTCGGCGACGTCAAACTCTGGCAGGAAGTCACCGGCAATCCTCCCGGCGTTCTCGTCCGTCTGCGCGACCTCGAACGACGCGGGCAGCAGGTCCATTTTTGGCTGAGCCTACGGCCGTGCGGTCAGTTGATTTACGAGCAGCCCGCCTTGCTGCTGGAACGACTCGATAAAGCGAACAAGGTGATCGAGAAGAAGCAAATGCCGCTGCCGGTGATGAACCTGCCGAAACCGTGGAGCGAGGGTTGGGACGGTGCCACATACTTGCTCGTGCAGTTCTCGGTGAAAGATTTCAAAACCGGCACCTGGCGCGTCCGCGTCGAAGGCACGGCGGGCAAGGATAAAGATAAGCGAAAGTGGACGGCTGAACCCAAGACATTCATCGTCGAGCCGCCCCCGAAGCAGAACAACGAGCGAATCTATTACGACAAGGCGAAATAGCTCCGTCAGGGTAGTCTCATGCTCGAACTGACCGCCGACAACGCCGTCGATTACCTGCATCAGCGCGGCTGGATCGCCGGGCCGGCGCGGATTGAACCGTTAGGCGGCGGCGTGTCGAATGCCGTGCTGCGCGTCGAAACGCCGGAACGTCTATTCGTCCTCAAACAATCGCGGCCGCAACTGCGCACCCGCGATGCCTGGTTTAGCGACCTCGATCGTGTCTACCGCGAGCAGGAAGTGATGGAGATGCTCGCGCCGCTGCTGCCGCCGCACACGGTTCCCGAAGTGTTGTTCGTCGATCGCGCCAACTACGTCTTCGCCATGGCGCACGCGCCACGCGGGGCGCAGGTATGGAAACAACAACTCCTGGCCGGAGAAATCGATTTGGCCGTGGGCGAACACGCTGGCCGCATCCTCGGCCGCATGCACGAGATCACCGCTCGCGCTCCTCAACTCATCGAACGCTTCCACGATCGCACCGTATTCGTGCAGCTGCGTGTCGATCCGTTCTATCGCCGCATTCAGGAACGCCGTCCCGAAGTCGCCGATGCGATCGATCCGATCATCGAACGGCTGATGTCGGCGCAGGACGGGTTGTGTCACGGCGATTACAGTCCGAAGAACATTCTCACGCATGAACACGGTTTCACACTTGTCGATTACGAGACGGCGCATCTTGGCGATCCGACGATGGACCTTGGCTTTTTCCTGAGCCATCTGCTGCTCAAGGCGGTGAAGCGTTCCCACGATCGCCAGCGGCATTTCGAGCTGACGCGCCGCTTCTGGCAGGGATACATGGCAGAGACGACATATCTTTCGCCGGGGGAATTGCAGACGCGCGGCATCGAGCATTGTGCCGTCTGCTTGCTGGCGCGCATTGATGGCACCAGTCCGGTCGAGTATCTGCCGGAGGAGGATAAACGCGCGGCGGTTCGGCGACTGGGCTGCGAGATGTTACAGCAGCGCCCGCGTGCATGGGAGGAGATACTGGACAGGACCGAGGAGTCCCTTCGGATGCCGTAATTGTTTCTGATGATTTTTCGTTAGCCCAGCCCTTCAGGGCTGGGGACGCGAGGGGTAGAGGCGATTTTTTCAGGGCTTTAGCCCTTTTCGGGTCGATGGAATCAAGGGCTAAAGCCCTCGGCAAGGGGCTGAAGCCCCCAAGAAACCTCCCACCCGCCGCTATTCCCAGCCCTGAAGGGCTGGGCTAACGAAAAAACCACCACAATCCGTTACCGCACCAGGTCGATTCCGATTTAGCGGAATTGTTTGACAATGGATATTTAAGCGCCGATCATGGAGAACCATGCGTCCAAGGGAACGGCAATGAATACGCAACAACACCAAGAGGACTTTCCCGAAGTTCAGACGGCGATCTACAGGGTGGCCCTCTCTCTGGATTCTTTCCTCGTAAACGGTATTCCCTACGGTGTGATCCATCGAGACGTGTTCAACGGTTTTCTTGAGAAGACAGCTAGTAACTTGCTGATGGAACTGGCGAGATTGGAAGAGCATGCCCCACATGTCCCCGTTGCTCACCAACTCAAAATCAAGGCGATTCTGGCGGCAGTGCAGGCAAAATGTCAGAAGATTATCGAGATTGTAACAGAGTTGATTTCGTTCCGTGATTTCCCGCTCGAACATCTGCACTCGCTTGTTTCTCGAATCTCGATCCTCCGAGAAGAAAGTGTGTCACTTATTGAGGAATTGGAATGCTGTTTTCAGACTCCGAAGCCGTTCTATCAATCGCGGCCCGTTCACTCGACCGCCACGATGAATGACTTTTTCACTAATTTAGAGTATACGCTTGCCGAGGAATGGACTGCCTCAAAAGAAAAACACAAGGATACTACTCTCCAGTCTTGAACCCAATGAATCCCAGCGATCCCACCATCACGCGCATCCACGCCCGCGAAGTTCTCGACAGTCGCGGCAATCCGACGGTCGAAGTCGAGGTTCACTGCGCCGGCGGCGCGTTGGGCCGCGCTATCGTGCCCTCGGGAGCCAGCACTGGCCGACACGAAGCCGTCGAACTGCGTGACGGCGATTCCGCTCGCTTCGGCGGCAAGGGGGTTCGCCGTGCCGTCGCTCATGTACGCGACATTCTCGCCCCGCGCCTGTGCGGGCTTGCCGCGACCGAACAAACGCGAATCGACCGCCTCCTGTGCGAGTTGGACGGCACGCCGAACAAATCGCATCTGGGGGCGAATGCTCTGCTCGGTGTCTCGCTCGCCTGCGCTCACGCTGCCGCCGTTTGTCGAGGACAATCGCTGTGGCGCTATCTCGATGTCGAGGGCGTCGCCCGGTTGCCGTTGCCGATGGTCAACCTTATCAGCGGTGGACTGCACGCGGGCGGCAATCTCGATTTGCAAGATTTTCTCTTGATGCCCATTGGCGCTCGCTCTTATAGCGAATCGCTGGAGATGACGGGCGCCGTCTATCGGGCGCTGAGCCGCGTCTTGATTCATCATGGTTTCGAGGGGGTGTTGGTCGGCGATGAGGGCGGTTTCGGGCCGCGTTTGCAATCCAACGAGCAAGCCATCGAATTGATCCTACGCGCCATTGAGGACGCGGGATTGAAGCCGGGCGAGCAAGCGGCGCTGGCGTTGGATGTGGCCAGCACGCACTTCTATCGTGATGGTGTTTATCATCTTCGCATCGATGGCGGACACGCGCTGGACGCTGATGGTATGATCGCTTTGCTGGAGCGCTGGGTGAATCAGTATCCCATTCTCAGCATCGAGGATGGCTTGGCCGAAGACGATTGGGACGGCTGGCGCAGCCTGACGGCGGCGCTGGGTGGCCGGGTGCAGTTGATTGGCGATGATCTGTTCGTGACGAACCCGAAGCGTCTGCGCCGCGGCATCGAGTCGGCGACTGCCAACGGTGTGCTGGTGAAAGTTAACCAGATTGGTACGCTGACGGAAACGCTCGATGTGGTGCGACTGGCGCGTTCGGCGGGTTATCGTACGGTCATCTCGGCGCGCAGCGGTGAGACCGAAGACAGCACGCTCGCCGATCTCGCCGTGGCCACGGGTGCGGGACAGATCAAGATCGGCTCGATAGCGCGGAGCGAACGATTGGCGAAGTACAATCAATTGCTGCGCATCGAGGAAGAGATGCCTCGCTTCGCGGAAAATCTGAAATCCGAAATCCGAAATCCGAAAGAAATCCAAAATCCGAATAGCTAGTGTTTGTCGCAAAAAGCGAATTCGGGCCATTTCCTGGCATTTTTGAGCGAATCGTGCAACGAAGATTGTACGTCAAACGTCTATCCTGGTGAAGAACCCTGGGCATTCCACAAGA